>ERZ857955.598-NODE-598-length-39700-cov-3.819801_pt1 | contig 39700 bp, 31 predicted proteins | sample MGYA00519956_ERZ857955 | MGnify/ENA primary metagenome ERZ857955 (study PRJEB31778, sample SAMEA3449378) | human gut metagenome | biome: human gut; feature: human-associated habitat; material: faeces | place: United Kingdom | collected 2010/2012 ...
TTTGGTAGACATTTTATATGAGGCGGGCCCGAAAACCCCTGCAATTGCAGGCTTTTCGCCCCGGTTTTTGGTAGACATTTGGTAGACATGGACCTAAAGCACAGAGTTTTTAGGCATAAACTTTTTGAGAACAATGGGGACGCGCTATTTTCAAATAGAGGGCTGTGAGGTATAATATAAAAAATTGCTCAAAATACAGAACGTGTTTTTAGAGAGAGGTGCACCGCTATGGCAGATAAGCTGGGCATTTATATTCATATCCCATTCTGCCGCAGTAAGTGTGACTACTGCGATTTCTATTCCCTTGCGGGAAAAGAAGACAGAATGGATGACTATCTAAAAGCCCTTTTAACTCATATCCGGGAGACGGCACCTCTGACCAAACAATATCAGGTGGACACGGTTTACTTGGGAGGAGGCACACCCAGCATTTTTGGAGAGAAACGACTGCACAAGTTGCTGGGAGAAATTTTTAAGCGCTTTGATATGTCGCGTGAGGCGGAGGTCACCATTGAGTGCAATCCAGACAGCGTGGATAAAAGGCGGCTGCTGTCCCTGCGGCGCAGCGGAGTCAACAGGATTTCGCTGGGGGTTCAGTCGGCCTGCGACGCGGAATTGGCCTCGCTTCACAGGCTCCATACGTTTGCACAGGCAGAGATTGCCGTGGCGGCAGTGCGGGAATCCAAGATAAAGAATCTCAACCTGGACCTTATCTATGGCCTTCCCGGTCAGAGTATGGAGAGTTGGCAAAATACGATAGAACGGGTCCTTGCACTTAACCCTGAGCATCTGTCCTGCTATGGGTTGAAGGTGGAGTCGGGAACTCCGCTGGACCAGAGAGTAATTCGAGGTGAACAGCTGCCTGACGACGACACCCAAGCGGATATGTATCTCTGGACTGTGGAGCGGTTGGCCAAGGCCGGATATCTGCAGTATGAAATTTCAAATTTTGCGCGTTCCGGATTTCAGTCCAGGCATAATCTGAAATATTGGATGGGTCGTCCCTACATTGGATTCGGACCGGGCGCCCACTCAGATTTTGGCGGGCGGCGCTACTCTTTTCTGCGGGATTTGAATCTCTATATCAGCCGGGTACTAGAGGGAGGCTCTGTCGTGGACGAGTCCGAGCTGATCCCCCAGCGAGAGCGGGGAAGTGAGTACCTGATGCTCCGCCTGCGTACGACAAGAGGCATTGAGGAGTGGGAGTATCGGCGTGAGTATTTTATGAATTTTGATCCCATTGAGCAGAAGCTCGCTGAGTATGAGCACCGGGGGTGGGCGGCCCGGCATGACCGCCGGTGGCATCTCACCCCCCAGGGTTTTTTACTGTCCAATCAGCTGATTGGAGAACTTTTGGAGATCCAAGAGGCGGCCACCCTCTCCACTACGCTGCCCCGGTTGAGGCAGGAGGCGGCAGGCAGCAAGGCGCTCAAGTGACTGATATAAGCGTGCGTCGGAATTTGCCATACGAAACAGATGCCGTTTCCGTGGGTTTCTGTTTACAACAGGTGAGATTTATGTTAACATAGCTCAAGAATCGCAACAGCGGAGCAATTGATTACGGGAGGAAACTATGAAGCATCTCAAGCGGCGGTGCCTGGCGATAGGCTTGGCCCTGCTTTTAGCGGCAGGACCTGCGGCCCATGCATCAGAGGCATTGGGGCATGAAATCCACAACGGAACGATGGAGTTATCTCAGGGGACAGGCCTTACCAAACAGATTTTTTGGATACATATTCAGATCTGCGCACGGAGCGGTATTTTACTTATAGCCCCAGCCTGAATGTAAGCCCTACGGTCGCTTATGGGGATAAGGTGCTCTCACGGGCTACCCTGACGTCCATGGCTGAAACTCTGGAGGCTCAAGGGAAGCGGGTTGTAGCTGGTGTTAACGGCGACTATTATGTTATGGCCACCGGTACCCCAGTGGGCCTGGTGGTCACCGATGGGGTCATCCGCTCTGCCTCGCCTTTTAACTATGCGATTGGATTTCGCGAGGATGGAACGGCTTTTATTGGCCAGCCCAATATTGCCGTGACGGCCACCTTCCGGGGGCAGACCTTTGCTGTAAACGGCAGCATCAACAAGGTCCGGGGGACAGAGCGCGGGTATTATCTGCTCACGGAAGACTTTCACGCAACGACCCAGAATACCAGCCCCGGCGTGGATGTGATCCTCACTCCTGTCCTGGATAATGTGGGACAGACTGTGAATGTAGATTTGGACGTGACCGACATGCCGGACGCTGCCAGTGAGAGCGGACCTGGTATGGAGCCGGAAGATGCGGCCGACTCCGCCGATCTGACCGAGGAGATCACCACAGGCGGCGGTACCGTTGTGGATGAGGTGAAAGGGGCTCAGGTTCAGTCGGCCCAGCTGAAGATAGGAGGGCGGGTGACCTGTACTGTGGATCAGGTGCTGGAGTCTACAGGCAGTATCCCCATCCCTGCCGGGAAAATGGTGCTGACTATCAACGCTGAGAGCGATGCTGCCTTGGTAGCTGCGCTCCGCGCACTCCAGCCGGGGGATACAGTGGATATTGATGTGACCGCCGCAGACAGCCGTTGGGCGGAAGCGAAGCAGGCATTGGGCGGACTGTACCACCTGGTCTCCAACGGAACAGTTCTCTCAGCGCCCTCCGGGAGCGCCAGTGCCTGGAGTGAGCGAACGGCCCGTACAGCGGTTGGAATCAAGGCTGACGGATCGGTGATTTTTTATACAATTGACGGAAAACAGGCCGGCTACAGTGTAGGAGCCACTTTGACTCAAGTTGCCATGCGCTTGGTGGAACTGGGCTGTGTGGAGGCAATCTGTCTGGACGGCGGAGGCTCGACAACTGCCGGGGCCACTTATCCCGATGGAACTGTTATGCAGGTGATCAATAAGCCCTCCGATGGGGCGCAGCGTGCGAACAGCACAGCAATTTTTCTTACCACACAACTCCAGCCCACCGGTGAGCTGAGTCACTTCCTTCTGAATCCTGCCGACGCCATGGTGCTGGCCGGTTCAACGATTCAGATGTCGGCAAAGGCGGTAGACAGCGCCTATTATGCCATGGATTACAGCGGAGAGCTCACATATTCCATTCGCAATGGAGATGGGCTGGTAACGATGGACGGCCTCTTCACTGCCGGCAGTGAGAGCGGAACTACTCAGGTGGTGGCAGGAACCGGAGGAGCGTCCGGCACTGCTGATATCACCGTGGTCAAAACACCGGATTCGATTGCCATCACCGATCAGACGACCGGTGCGGCAATTACCGCCCTTTCGGCTGAACCGGGCGAACAGATTGACCTGAAAGCCACTGCCACTTACAAAAAACTTGCATTGACCAGCAGCGACAATGCCTATGTCTGGACAGTAGATCCGGAGGTTGGGACAGTGGATGCCAATGGAGTCTTTACCGCCGCCGATAAAACAGCCTCTGGAACCTTGACCGTGAGCGCAGGGGGAACTGCTGTCGCTGTACCGGTGAATGTAGCGGGCCATGTCATGGCACTGGAGACCTTTGAGGGCAACTTTACCTCTATTACCTCCACTGCAGCTGCTGTCGCCACGGCTGAGACCCGGCTGGACTACGTGCGCTATGGCAGACAGAGTGTTCAGGTGGTCTATGACGCCGCCGCCAGTGGAACCGCCGGGTTGGTTTCCACGCTGGCCATTCCTGCGGGTGAGCGCTATCTGAGCCTGTGGGTATACGGGGATGGATCGGGCAACAGTCTGACCGCTACGGTGGCAGACCAGACCGGTGCGGCAAGCGACGTGCTTCTTACAGCTCTGGATTTTACCGGTTGGAAACATGTAACCGCCGCGCTTCCGGAAAATGCATCTGCAATCCGTTCCTTCCAGCTGATCTACGGCGGAGTGGAGGGTAAATCTTCCGGAACCATCTGGCTGGACCATTTAACCACTTCTAACGAGCAGCTCAGCGACACCACCCCGCCGACTGTTACCGTAAAGCTGGAGGGGAACACAGTGACCGCTGTGGTTACCGATAATGTGGATCGCTCCATTGCCAAGGAGAGTGTCGTGCTCAGCCGGGATGGCACTGCGCTGAATTTTAACTGGAACCAGGAGACGGGAACCCTTACAGCCGAGATTCCCGCTGCTGACAGCCAGAGCCACCGCATTACGATTACGGCAGTAGATGCCAGCGGCAACCTGGCCCGCGGTTCAGTGGATCAATCCCCCACCGTGGCGCGGGATCCCATTTTTACCGATACAGATGATCACTGGGCCGGGACTTATGCCGATTATCTTTATGACACTGGGGTTACCAATGGCGTAGCTGTAGGGGATACCCTGGAGTTCCAGCCGGGCAAAAACATTACCCGCGGCGAGTTCTTTGCCCTGGTGGCACGCTGGATGAATTTGGATTTAGATGCCTATGCATCGATAGAACTGCCCTTTGCCGATGCAGCGGAGATTCCCAGCTGGTGCCTGGGTGAAGTTAAGGCCATGTACAGCCTCGGAATTCTCAAAGGTAGCAGTGACAATGGGGTGCTTAAGTGCGGTGCCGGCACTACCATCAGCCGCGCTGAGGCCATGACCATCCTGGGCCGTACACAGGCCCGCGGTTACGCCGAGGCGGAACTCAACTTCAGCGATGCCGCTCAGGTGCCTGATTGGTCTGCCACCTTCGTCCGCTCCTTAGTGGGCCAAGGTGTGGTCAACGGCTATAACAACCTGATTCAGCCCCTCAACCCGATTACCAGAGGCGAGGTAGCGAAGATGCTCTATGCGATGCTGTAAAAACAGGCAAAAGATGGCCGCCCCGGAAAAACTGAACGCCGATAAAAATATTACAAGATAACCAAACTTTACGGCTGACAGACAGGATTGCAACAAAAACAGCGTGTACTGTAAGAAAACGGTACACGCTGTTTTTCTGCTTTGTCACGCAGTAAATGCCATTTAAGTATAAACCCTTACCACCACTGTTTTACGCTAAATGCGTAACATACTATGAAGGATCGAGGGCACAAGTTTTCTGCGTTTGATATTTATCCCCTAAATTTCAACTTATTTACAGTGTTTTCAAGCACATATAGTCAAATGGAATATATTCATCAGCTAGTTTAAAAAATGAAGGGTGTCTTCCGATTTTTTGAAAACCAAACTTTTCATAGAGATGAATTGCTCGTAAATTATCACTCCGAACTTGCAAATCGATTGTTTCAAAAGCATTATCTTTGGCAAAACAAAGAATTTTACTTAATAATTGACTACCAATTCCTTTATTCCAATATTCCTTAAGTACAGAAATGCTACAATCTCCACGATGCCCCATGCGGCGAGGCAAGCGGCTCAAACTGGCAATACCAACTATCTTCCCAGTTTCTTTCGCGACAAGCATAATATCATCGCAAGAGTGCTCTGTTTGAGCAATAAAAGATGCCTCTTCTGCAACAGTAAATGGCATTCCTTCTGGACCAAATGTTAGATTATCTGTTTCTCCCCCCACTTGTTTCAAATATTTTAAAATCAATGCAGCATCCAATGGAGTTGCCTTTTCAATCATTATACTCATTTTATATTCTCATCTCCACAAAGTCCATGCGCCGGACAAGTTCAGCGGCCACCGCAGACAGAAGATACAGATTGTTTGGAACTTTACCGGGGAATTGGAACAGGACGAGGACAAACAGACCATTGAACGGAAAAGAAAACCAGAACGGCATAGTTTTTGACTATGCCGCCCTGCAAAATGATATTTACTTCCTTATGGGCTTATGGTGTGCCACGGAAGGGCGGCCCTCTTCTGTCGATGTATGAGAGCTTCAGTGATGAGCGTTAATATCTTCTTCTGCGGCGGCCGCGGGTATACCGGTTCCGCCCGCCCACACCGCTGTAGGCCCGGCGGCGGCCTCTGCGGCGGCCTGTCAGTACATGGCGGAGGATCAGCACTGCAATCAGAACGATAACGGCCAACAGCAGAATCTTTACCCAGAGCTGATCAAAGAACTTCTGAAGCTGATCAAGGCGGTAGAGCAGATCGGAGCGCTCCACAGAGGTATAGGGTACGAGATTCAGCGTGCCGTACTCCTTGCCGTTATAAGAGACTGTTACCGTCCCCACAACCTGATCCGTCGTCACAGGGGCCTCCAGGCTTTTTACATTTAAGGTCCAGTCCAGATCAAATTGGGCGGGATCCAAGTCGTTGGGAAGACAGGCCTCCAATGTTCCAACAGGATGGACAGCCACAGTGTTTACATCCTGCGCCAAGGTGACAGGAATCTCGGTTAAGGGGACCTTTGTATCGATCAGAGATTTACGGGAGAAATTTTCAAATCCCCACTGCAGCAGACGGGAAGATTCGGAGAACTGAAGCCGGTTGGTAGAGCCATCCTCACGCTTGGGGTTTTCAGCACCCAGCACCACGGCAATGAGATGTTTGTTTCCCTTGGTGGCGGAGGAGGCCAGACAGTACCCTGCCTCCGGTGTGGAGCCTGTTTTGATACCGGTGGCATACTCGTACAGATAGCTGGAGCCATACTGCCAGGAGGAAATTAGGGCGTTGGTATCATAAATGGTGCGGGCCTCGTGCATATTGGTGGCGGGAAGTTCGTAGCTGCGGGAAGAGGTGATGGTACGGAAGGTCTCGTGCTGGTTGGCCTCATGGCACATCAGATAGATGTCCCAAGCAGTCGTATAGTGATTGTCGTCATGATAGCCGTGGGTGTTGGTATAGTGCGTGTCCTCCATGCCCAATTCATCAGCCCGGACGTTCATGGCGACAATAAAATCGTCAATACTTCCGGAAACAGCCTCGGCCAGAGCATTGCAGGCTTCATTGGCGGAGGGGAGCAGAACACAGTAGAGGAGATCCAGAACAGTGAGCTGTTCTCCCGCCTTGATATCCACGGTGGAGCCGCCCGAGCCGATGCCCTGGTAGAGATGTTCCGTTACGGTAACCACCTGATCCAGGGAGAGTTCACCACGGTCTACGGCCTCCAGAGTCAGCAGGGCGGTCATAACTTTGGTGATGCTGGCGGGGTAACGGCGCTCATGGGCATTCTGTTCGTAGAGAATTTCACCGTAATCGTCGTCTACCAGGAGGGCGGCCGCGGCCTCCACATGCATGTTGTCCAGGATAGCGCTGCCGCTCCCCGCGGCTGCCGCGGGGAGGGATAAGAGGGAGGTCAGCAGAACTCCAAGGAGGAATACAGAGAAAACTCGATATTTTTTCATAGGAAACTCCCAACACTTATGATATAATTCCTTTGTATCTCTGGGGCATGAGATGGCATGATTCTATTATATCAGAGGACATCTGTGGGCGCAACAGGGGAGGAGGTTACAAAAAGTGAAGATTTCCCGCCTGGAATATCTGACCGTCCTGATCTGCGCCGTGTGTCTGGCCTTCGGCACGGGCTGGTTTGTCAGGGGGGAAACAGTGTCGGTACCGATGCGGGTTGAAACCTCCCGCACACTGTCGGAGGAGCAGACAGTCCTTGTTCTTTCGCCACCTGCCGCTACGCCCGATCCGCTTTTGGACGGTGAGAAGATTGACATTAACACCGCCGATGCGGAGACCCTGATGCTGCTTCCTGGAATTGGAGAAAAGCGGGCCCAGGATATCATCGCATACCGTGCTGCAAACGGTCCTTTCCGGATCCCGGAGGATCTCACCAAGGTCAAGGGGATTGGAGAAGGGACGCTGGAGGGGCTGCTTGAGTATATCACGGCAGGATAGAATGGATGGAGGCATAGCCGTCAGTAAGGCAGACCGTATACGACTTTCTGACTGGACTGGGATTGGAGGAACCCATGAAAATTTTGGTTGTTGACGATGAGAAGGTGCTGGTGAAGGGGATTAAATTTAACCTGGAAAGCGAGGGCTATCAGGTTGAGGTGGGCTATGATGGAGAAGCCGCCGTAGAGTTGGCCCGGGGTGGGGCTTTTGATCTGATTATTTTGGATCTGATGATGCCTAAAATTGACGGACTCCAGGCCTGTATGCGGATTCGGGAGTTCTCCAATGTGCCTGTCATTATGCTCACAGCCCGCAGTGAGGATACCGACAAGATCATAGGATTTGAATGTGGGGCCGACGACTATATCACCAAACCCTTTAATATTTTGGAGCTGAAGGCACGCGTGCGGGCACTGCTCCGCCGCGCGGGCATGGCGGCCCAGAAGGAGCAGCGCGCCCGGCTGACTGTGGGACACATTGTGCTGGATGCCGATGAGCGTGCCGCGTGGAAGGAAGGACAGAGTGTGGATTTGACGGCAAAGGAGTTCGATCTGATGGAACTGCTCATGCGCAATCCAGGGCGGGTGTACAGCCGTGAAAACCTGCTCAATGTGGTCTGGGGTTATGAATATGCGGGAGATTACCGTACAGTGGATGTCCACGTCCGCCGCCTGCGGGAGAAGCTGGAGTTGGATCCGGCAAATCCTCAGTATATCCTCACCAAGTGGGGCGTGGGATATTATCTGAAAAACACTTGATTGACGGTTTGATTTGCGGCGGGGAAGGAGGTTATCGCCATGGCGGAACAATCAAGAAAAGTCCCATTCTGGCGGTCCCTCCAGACCCAATTTGCATTGACCTATATCGTCATTATCGCGGCGGTACTGATTGTGCTCAATTTGTATCCGGTTTTGGTATACCAGGATCTGGTGTTCCAGTCCAAGCAGACCTCCCTGCTCCAGGACCAGGCATCAGTCATCGCCGCCACCCTGGCAGGGCCGGAGGTGCTGAGCGAAAAGAGCGCCGAAGGGGCGGTCTCTCTGCTGGGGGGCAACGTATCCACCCGGAGGGTCATGGTCACGGATCCCACGGGACTGGTGCTCTATGACAGCAGTGAGGTCAACAATGCCTATGGACAGTATGCCCTGCTCCAGGAGATCACCTCTGCGCTCAAGGGAAACGATGTATTCCGATCTGAGTTCCGGGATGGGGCCTTCCGCAGCCGTGCCGCTGTGCCGGTAGCCTACCGGGGCATGAATATCGGCGCGGTCTATGTCTATGAGTATGATGCCGAACAGGGAACCCTGCTGCTGGGGATTCAGAGCAACCTGCGCTCTATCTCAATTTTTGTGTGTATCGCAGTGCTCATCATGTCAATGGTGTTTTCCAGGGCTATGACGAGGCGGATTGCCGATCTCCTGCGCGCCATCCGCATTGTGCGCGAGGGGGAGTACAGCCACCGGGTTCCGGTGACCGGTGGGGACGAGCTCTCGCAGCTGGCAGGGGAATTCAATGAGCTGACCAACCGCCTCCAGACGACGGAAGAGGTTCGCCGGCGCTTTGTCTCCGATGCCTCCCATGAGCTGAAGACGCCTCTGGCCTCCATTCGGCTGCTCACCGACTCGATTCTTCAGAGCCAGCGTATGGATCCAAAGACGGGACGGGAGTTTGTGGCTGATATCGGTGAGGAGGCCGAGCGCCTGACGCGTATTACGGAAAAACTTCTCACGCTTACCCGCATGGACAGCGGCGCTGCAACGCCTGCCGCACCGGTGGAGGTGGGGCGCGTTGTGGAGAAGGTGGAGCATATGCTGGCGCCGCTGGCTGCGGCGGTGGAAGTTACCATCCAGATGGACCTGCAGCCTGGCTGCGTCATCCGCGCCACGGAGGACGACCTCTATCAGATTGTGTTTAACCTGATGGAAAACGCTGTGAAGTATAACCTTCCCGGCGGATGGGTCTGGGTGACGCTGTGCACCCAGGGAGAGACGGTATTGCTCCGTGTGGAGGACACCGGCGTAGGAATCCCGGAGGAAGACCTCCCGAAAATTTTTGACCGCTTTTACCGCGTGGACAAGGCACGCTCCCGGGCGGCGGGAGGCACCGGATTGGGCCTGTCCATCGTCCGGGATACCGTCTGCCAGCACGGAGGTACGGTAACCGCCCGGCGGCGGGAGGGGGAGGGAACCTGCTTTGAGGTCTCTTTTCTGCGCTGCCGTGAGAAGGGAGGGCGAAAAGGATGAAGAAGCGTGCCTTGGCGCTCTGCTGCGCACTGGCGCTAACCCTGACGGCGTGTGCTGTATCCAGAGAGCGCGAGAATCCGCCCGAAGGGAGTACGGGGGTATACTTTGCCGTCTCAGAGGAGAGGACAGGCGGTCCTGCCGTGAAGTGCGAATACCATGTGCTGTCCGGAGAAGAACCGGCGGTGGAAGAACTGATGAGGCTTCTCCTGGCAGGACCTGTTGAACCAGGGCTTACTTCGCCCTTTCCGCCGGGTGTTTCCCTGCGTTCCTGGAGGCAGGAGGAGGGGCGGCTGACGCTGGATCTCTCGGAACAATACGGCGGCCTCTCAGGTGTGGATCTCACAGTGGCCGACTACTGCATTGCACTGACCCTCTGCCAAATTCCGGAGGTGGACAGCGTGTCCATCACTGTAGAGGGAGAGGAGCTGGCCTTCCGTCATATGCAGCAGCTCACCGCTGAGGACGTGATTCTCAGCGGTGCGGAGGAGGAGCCGGTGTATGTCAGCGCGGCCCTGTGGTTCCCGCGGCGGGAGGGAGACGGGTTAGGGGTGGAAACCCGGCAGCTCCTCTTAACAGAGGATGATACGCTGGCCGGGGTAGTGAGTGCTGCTCTGCTCTCCGGCCCCAGCTATGAGAGCCTGACACCCGCCGTTCCCGAGGGGACGGAGCTGCGAGCAGTGACAGTGGAGGACGGTATATGTGTCCTGGATCTGTCGGATTCTTTTTTGGAGGGACAGCCCAACAATTTCCGGGAAGCCCGGCTGATGATCTACGGACTGGTAAATACCCTGTGCAGTCTCTCCACAGCCGCTGTGGAGGCGGTTCAGATCCGAGTGGAGGGGGCGGCAGTTGACTACTATGGGGGACTGCCGCTCTCCAGCCCCCTGGAGCCCGATTTTACGCTGGAAAAATAAAGGTTGACAAGGGGCGGAGAACCGTGCTAGGATACAACAATACAATACGTTAATGTGTCAAATTATCCGGAAAGGAAGCGTCGCCCATGAGCGAGTATCAAATCGGCACGCAGTGCGTGCACGCGGGCTATACGCCCGGCAACGGGGAGCCCCGAAATATTCCGATTGTCCAGTCCACCACCTTTCGCTACGAGACCAGCGAGGCGATGGGGAAGCTCTTCGATTTGGAGGAGAGCGGTTATTTCTATACCCGGCTGCAAAACCCCACCAACGACCATGTGGCGGCCAAGATCTGCGCTCTGGAGGGCGGGACCGCCGCCATGCTGACCTCCTCAGGCCAGGCCGCCTCCTTTTACTCCATTTTTAATATTGTCTCCTGTGGAGAACATGTGGTGGCCTCTTCCGCCATCTATGGGGGGACCTATAATCTCTTTGCGGTCACCATGAGGCGCATGGGCATCCATTTTACCTTTGTGGATCCCGACTGCTCCGAAGAGGAGCTTAACGCCGCATTCCGGCCGGAGACCCGGGCGGTATTCGGGGAGACCATCGCAAATCCGGCCTTGGCGGTGCTGGACTTTGACAAGTTTTCCCGGGCGGCCCACAGCCATGGGGTCCCTCTGATTGTGGACAATACCTTCGCCACGCCGGTCAACTGCCGGCCCTTTGAACATGGAGCGGATATTGTGATCCACTCTACCACCAAGTACATGGACGGACATGCCAATGCGGTGGGCGGCTGCATTGTGGACAGCGGCAGGTTCGACTGGACCAGATATCCCGACAAATTCCCAGGCCTGTGCACGCCGGACGAGAGCTATCACGGGGTGATCTATACGGAGCGGTTCGGCCTGGCCGGGGCTTACATCACCAAGGCTACCGCCCAGCTCATGCGGGACTTTGGAGCGATTCCCTCCCCCCAAAACGCCTATTATCTGAATATTGGCTTGGAGACCTTGCCCCTGCGCATGGCCAAGCACTGCGAAAACGCCATGGCGGTGGCCCGCTATTTGAACGAGCACCCCAAGGTCGCATGGGTCAAGTATCCCGGCCTGCCCGGCGACAGGCACCACGCTCTGGCGGAAAAATACCTGCCCGGCGGCACCTGCGGCGTGGTTTCCCTGGGGGTAAAGGGCGGGCGTGAGGCCGCATCCCGCTTTATGGCGGGCCTGAAGCTGGCCTCTATCGCCACCCACGTGGCCGACGCCAAGACCTGCGTGCTCCATCCGGCCTCCGCGACTCACCGGCAGATGAATGACGAGGAACTCTCCGCCGCCGGCATTTCACCCGACCTGGTTCGCTTTTCCGTGGGCATTGAGGACGTAAACGACATCCTCTTCGATATGGAGCAGGCGCTGGCGGGCGTTTAACAGGAACGGCAAGGGGAGGCGCGCACATGAAAAAACGGATCCTGTCCGGCGCTCTGGCGCTCATATTGACCTGCCTCCCGCTCTGCGGCGTAAAGGCCGGAGCAATCGCAATCGGCGGAAACGTGCCGGAAGCGATGGATGAGGCGGCCGAGATACTGTACGATCTGGGGCTGTTTCGGGGGACCGGGCTCCGCGCTGACGGCAGCCCTGATTTCCAGCTGTTCGAATATGCCACACGGGGAGAGGCGGCCGCCATGCTGGTGCGGCTGATGGGCGCGGAGCGCGAGGCGCTGTCCGGCGGCTATGACCATCCCTTCCTGGATGCGGGCTGGGCCGACGCCTATGTGGGCTACAGCTATGCCGCCGGCATCTCATCCGGGGTTTCCGATACCCGCTTCGGTACGGGCGAGCGGATTGACACCGCGCAGTTTTTGACGCTGGCGCTCCGGGCGCTGGGCTACGATGAGGTGGATTGGCGCAATCCCTATCCCACGGCAGATGCGGTGGGGCTGGAGTATCCGGAAGGGGAGTGCTACCGGGGGACGCTGGCCTTTATCTGCTACAGTGCGCTGTTCTGCCAGGTCAAGGGCACGGATCAGTCGCTCCGGCAGCAGTTGGCGGCCGGAGGCGCGATTCGGGATCCCTACGCCGGCCGAACCTTCGGGCCGGCGACGGCGCTTGTGACGACCATTTCCGCCGCATCGGAGGAGGAGCTGGTTGCCCGGCTGTCTCAGGCGCTGAAGGGCCGCTGCCAGGGAGATATTTCCATTGAAGTGCCGGCCGGGGCGGAGGAGGCGTATCTCAACTACCTGGGCGATCATATGGACGCTTTTTCGGAGATCCACATGCTCACAGGCTACATGAGCCACGCAGGCGGACTGAGTGTATCGGCGGAGTATGGCGACGCGCAGCGGGTTATGGCCTATTTGGAGGGGAAGCGTCTCAGCCTCTCCGACGACGACGCAGCTCTCCTGCAGGAAGCGCTGCGCGTGCACGACGTCCTGGTGGAGGATGGCATGGACGACTACCGGCGTGTCAGGGCCTTTCACGACTACTTGGTCAATCACACGGTCTACGGGGCAGGGGATCGGAGCTACAGTGCTGCAGGAGCCCTGCTGGACGGAAAAGCGGTCTGCGACGGCTATGCCCACGCCTTTGACCTGCTGTGCTATCTGAGCGGTATCGACTGCCTGAAGATAGCGGGGACAGCCAACGGCGGCGGACACGCCTGGAATAAGGTGGAGCTGGACGGCGTGTGGTACAATGTGGATGTGACCTGGGACGATCCCGTCGTTATCGGCGGGGGCGACATGCTGCGCTACGATTATTTCCTGGTGAGCGATGAAACGCTGGCCAGAGATCACCAGTGGACGGCCTACTCCGGGCAGCCGGACTGTCCCGCCGACTATTTTTAGCGCAGAGGAGAGATATCTGGGCGTTCTATCAGCGCAGCCATGTCATCGGGCAGGGGAGCGCTCCAGGCAAGGGCCCTTCCGGAGACAGGGTGGAGGAGGGAGAGCGCAGAGGCGTGGAGCGCGGGCCGTGAGATGAGAGCGGCATCTTCCGTCCCGTAGAGAAAATCCCCGGTGAGCGGATGGCCCAGCGCGGCCATATGGACCCGGATCTGATGGGTACGGCCGGTCTCCAGCTCCAGCCGTACCAGGCTGCGCCCGCCTGTGCTCTTGAGCACCTCGTATCGTGTCCGGGCAGGGGCCCCGTCCTGGCGGATCTCCCTCTTGATGGCCGAGCTGTCCGCGCGCCCGATCGGCGCATCAATTACCCCGCGCGTTGGCGCAGGAAGCCCTTCGCACACCGATAAATAGACCCGGCGGAAGGCCGGGGTGTGCAGCTGCGCTTTCAGCACCTCCTGCGCATGGGCATGCTTGGCGACGCACAGCAGGCCGGAGGTTCCACGGTCCAGCCGGTGTACCGGCCGGAAACGGACGGTTTGCCCGGTGTTTTTGTAATATTCCATAATAAAATTACCCAGCGTATCGCTGTGGTGCCCCGGACCGGGGTGAACGGCGACGCCGGGGGCTTTATTGAGAATGAGCAGATCGGCGTCTTCAAAGACGATATCCAGGGGACCGGGAGTGGGCAGCACAGCTCCGCCGCTGGTCATATCTCCTACCACCACTGAGAGGCGCTGCCCGGCCCGGCAGGCTACATTGACAAAAACGGGCCGGCCGTCGAGCAGAATGCCGCCGGGGGCGGCCTTGGCCCGTTTGACGGTAGTGCCAGACAGCTTCAGTACGTTTCTCAGCAGGGTGTCAACCGTCCGCCCTGCCAGCGCAGGGGAGATGTCCAGCTCCAGCCGGCGGGGAGCATGCAGTTCCATGGGACTCGCCTCCTTTGGTTTGATTATAACACAAACAGGGAAAGCGCGGGAGAGAAAGGCAGCGTACCAGCTGGATATTGCCAGAGGGGCCGGATCACACAGGATCCGGCCCCTCTGACGATGTTATCTGCTCCAACTTTTCGCGGATGGTCTGATTGACAACCTGGGGAGCGGCCTGCCCTTTGAGCTCTCGCATGACCTGGCCGACCAGGAAACCGAAGGCCTTCTGCTTGCCTGACCGGTAGTCCTCAATGGACTTGGGGTTTGCGGCAAAGACTGTGGCTACCGCCTCGGCCACCAGACCAGCGTCGGAGACCTGCTCCAGGCCATGCTCCGTCACATAGGCATCCACGCTGCCGTCACCCTCGAATACCGCGTCAAATACCTTGACGGCGGTATTCCGATTGAGGATTCCCTCACGCACCATGGCGATGAGCCGGGCCAGAGTAGGTGGGGAGAGCTTCATATCCTTGGCCTCCAGACCATCGGCGGAGAGGCGGCGCATGACCTCGCCCATGATCCAGTTGGAGACCTGCTTGGGCTCAGCGCCCAAAGCCACGGTCTGCTCGAAGAAGTCGGCCAGGGCCTTCTGGCCGGTAATCATGTCCGCGTCATAGGCGGGCAGCCCGAAAGCGGCCTGATAACGCGCTGCCTTCTCCTCAGCCATTTCGGGCAGTTGGGCGCGCAGGCGCTCCAGGTATGTCTCGGTGATCTCCAGAGGAGGAATGTCGGGTTCCGGAAAATAGCGGTAGTCCTGGGCATTCTCCTTGGAGCGCATGGAAAAGGTGGCGTCCTTGTTCTCATCCCAGCGCCGGGTCTCCTGTACCACGCGCTTTCCCTCCTCAATCAGCTCGATCTGCCGCCTGGCCTCATACTGGATGGCCCGGGAGATCGCCTTGAAAGAGCTGAGATTTTTCATCTCGGTGCGGGTACCGAAGTCCCTGCTCCCGGCAGGCCTCACGGATAGGTTTACATCGCAGCGCAGCGAGCCCTCCTGCATCTTGCAGTCGGAGACACCCAGGTATTGAAGGGTGGATTTGAGCTTCTCCAGGTAGGCGATGACCTCCTCGGCGGAGCGAAAGTCGGGCTCGGTTACAATTTCGATGAGGGGAACGCCGCAGCGGTTATAGTCGGCCCGGGTCTGGTCGATCCAGGGGTCGTGCACCAGCTTTCCCGCATCCTCCTCCATGTGAAGCTCGTGAATGCGGATGGTCTTTTCCGCACCGGAGGGGGGCTTGATGGACATGGAGCCGTCCCGGACAATGGGGAGATAGAGCTGGGAGATCTGGTAGGCCTTGGGCAGGTCGGGGTAAAAGTAGTTCTTCCGATCAAATTTGCAGTTGCGGGTGATAGTGCCGTTTAATGCCAGACCGGTCTTTACGGCGAATTCCAGGACCTTCTCGTTGAGGACGGGGAGGGTGCCGGGCATGCCAGTGCATACCGGGCAGCAGTGGGTGTTGGGGTCGCCTCCGAACGCCGTGGTGCAGGAGCAGAAGATTTTTGTTTTGGTGGCCAGCTCTACATGGGTTTCCAGGCCAATGACAGTTTCCCAGGTCATATTCCGGCGCCTCCTTTCCGTGCAGGCGTTTGCCTGTGATAGCTGGTCTCCAGCTGAAAGGCGTGGGCGGCATTGAGCACAATGCCGTCTCCCAGGGCAGGCCCGATGAGCTGAGCCCCGATAGGCAGCCCCTGACAATCAAAACCGCAGGGCATAGACAGGCCGGGAAGACCTGCCAAATTTACCGGCACGGTATAGATATCGCTCAGGTACATCTGAAGCGGGTCGCTGAGGCTCTCCCCCAGCCGGGGGGCGGTGGTGGGGGTCACAGGGGTGAGCAGCAGATCGTATGTCTCAAAGGCCCTGTCAAAAGCCTCCTTGATGAGGGCCTTCACCTGAAGCGCTTTCTTGTAGTATGCGTCGTAGTATCCGGCGGAGAGGACAAAGGTGCCCAGCAGGATCCGGCGCTTGACCTCACTGCCGAAACCTTCTGTGCGGGTCTTGAGATACAGATCGGACAAGTCCTCATAGTCTGAGGCGCGCCAGCCGTACTTCACCCCGTCAAACCGGGAGAGATTGGAGCTGGCCTCAGCGGCGGCCACAATATAGTAGGCGGGTACCACGTACTCCATGATGGGAAGGGAAAATTCCTCTACCCGGGCGCCGCGGGCTTTGAGCACCCCGGCGGCCGCCAGGACGGCGGCGCGGACCTCCTGATTCAGCCCCTCACCAAAGCAGTCAGAGGGAAGGCCGACCCGCAGGCCGCGCACATCCCCCGTGAGGGAGGCGAGAAGCCCGCCGGCTGGAGCGTCCAGGCTGGTACCGTCCCGGGGATCCCTCCCCTGAATCAGGTCCAGCACGGCGGCACAGTCGGCAGCCGAGCGGGCAAGGGGACCTATCTGGTCCAGCGAGGAGGCATAGGCGATAAGGCCGTAGCGGGAGACAGTGCCATAAGTGGGCTTCATGCCGGTGACGCCGCAGTAGGCGGCAGGCTGCCGGATGGACCCCCCGGTGTCCGAAGCGATGGCGTACCACACTTCACCCGCCGCCACAGCGGCAGCCGCACCGCCGGAGGATCCGCCGGGCACCCGATCCAGAGCCCAGGGGTTTTTTACGCTGCCGTAGAAGGAGGTCTCGGAGGTAGATCCCATGGCAAACTCATCCATATTCAGCTTCCCAAGGCTCACCGCCCCGGCGGCGGAGAGCCGCTCCACCACTGTGGCGTCGTAAGGGGGCTTGAATGATCCGAGTATTTTAGAGGCACAGGAGGTCTTGACCCCCTTGGTGCAGATGTTGTCCTTGTAGGCCATGGGAACGCCGGCGAGGGGGGAGGCGGAGAGGTCTGCTGCTGGGAGAGAAGGAGCGTCTGTCACCGTAATAAAGGCGTTGTTTTCTGGTTGAGCTGCGTCAATCCGCATCAGGGCGGCCTTGATCGCCTCGTGTTGAGAGACCTCGCCGAACCTCAGTTTCTCGCTCAGCTCCAGAGCGGTCAGTTCACATAAATCCACTTTTTCCACCTCTTATTCCACCGCCTTTGGGACCAGGAAGGCCTGGCCGTCGTGGGCGGGGGTATTGGCCAGCAGCTCAGCCCGAGCTTGAGAAGGAGCTGCTGTGTCGGGGCGCATCACGTTTTTGACGGGGAAGACGTGGCTCATAGGTTCCACGCCGGACGTATCCAGGGCGCTGAGAACATCCATGTAGGAGACAATACGCTCCAGCTGGGCAGTCATGGCGAGCTTTTCCTCCTCCGGCAGGCTGAGACGGGAGAGGTCGGAGATATAGTCCACCATTTCCTCGGTAATTTTCATACTGCTTCTCCTTTCTGCGAGACAGTTTGGAATGGGTCAGGGCTCCAGCCGGTTCAGATCCCTGGGGAACAGGGCGGCATATCTTACGTTCTCCAGCCCACACAGTTTCATAGTGAGGCGCTCCAGTCCAATTCCCAGGCCGCCGTGGGGGGGTATGCCATACTTGTGGATCATGAGGTAGCTCTCAAATTCCTCCGGGTGCATGCCGCGGCTGAGCATTTTTTGCACCTGGGCGTCGTAATCGTGGATCCGCTGGCCGCCGGTGGTGACCTCCATGCCGCGGAAGAGCAGGTCGAAGGAGAGGGTATATTTGGGATCCACAGGGTCGTCCATGGCGTAGAAGGGGCGCTTTTTGCTGGGATAGTGGGTGACAAAGACGAAGTCGCTGCCCCATACCTCCTTGGCATACCGGCCGATACCAGCTTCCTCTTCGGGCTCCAGATCGTAGGGATCTCGGATGGGGCGGTCATACTTCTCGGCGGCCAGACGCTTGGCTTCATCAAAGCGGACGGCGGGAATGCGGGATACGTCGGGGAGATCCACGTGCAGCCGCTCCAGGTCGGCGGCGTACTCCCGCTGCAGCAGGTTCATGGCATATTGAAGAAAGCCGGTTTCCATGTCCATCACATCGGTAAAGGAGTCGAGATATCCCATCTCAAAGTCCAGAGAGGTGTACTCATTCAGGTGGCGGGGTGTGGCGTGCTTCTCTGCCCGGAAGACAGGGGCCAGCTCGAAGACCCGCTCATAGACGCCAACCATGGTCTGTTTATAGAACTGGGGGGATTGGGCCAGGAAGGCCTTGCGTCCAAAATAATCCAGGCGAAAAATATTGGATCCCCCCTCCGCCCCGGCATGGACAATTTTGGGGGTATGAATCTCCGTAAAGCCCTGCATGTGCAGGTATTCCCGAAAGGCCCTGCAGATGCCCGCCTGAATGCGAAAGATCGACCGTTCCCTCAGGTTGCGCAGTATCACCGGGCGAAGAGCGAGTTCAGTGTCCAGATTCAGGTTCAGCTTCCATTTGGAGATCGGAACCGGTACGGGCCGGACCGGGCGCGAGAGGAGCTCAATGCCGGTTACAGCCACCTCAAACCCGCCGGGAGCCCGGCTGTCCTTTCGTACGGTGCCGGTGACGACGACCGCAGCCTCCTCCGGTATGCCCGAGAGATCGATCTCCTCCCCGCACACGCATTGGACCGTACCGTCCCGCTTGCGCAGGGTCAGGAAGGTAATGCCGCCCATGTCCCGTTTGGCATGGACCGAGCCGTGGAGGGAGACGATCCGATTCTCCCAGGCCCCTCCGATGATATCTGCAATTTCAAGCCGCCGGGGTTCTTTGACTCCCGCCACGAATTCCATAACCTTTCACACCTTTCCAACTCATATGTTGATTTTTACAGCGCAGAAATAAAAAACGTCCCGAAACCGTAATATACGGTTTCGGGACGGAAAACACAGACCTCCGCGGTACCACCCGAGATTGCCATATCCCCATTGATACGGCCACTCAGCTTCCTTAACGCGGAATCACGGGCGGACCTACCTCCTGCACGGCAGGACTCGGGCCGCCGGCTCAAAAGTGTTGCGCGCTCCCATCCTGCCGAACCGGGCTCTCAGTCGGTGACCCGGAATCTCTGGCGGCTCTCACGGGAGGCGGTCTTTCTCATTGCCGATTAAATATGCAGGTATTATATGCAGAGAATGCAAAAAAGTCAACAGGCAATTTTGCCAAAGCAATTCCTTTCATCCTACGTTTTTCTGTGGTACAATAGCTGTACTTGGCGCGCCCGAGCCAACGGCGAAGGGCAGGCCTGGTACAGCTTGTGCCTGCGGCGCAATAGACAAGATTTAAAAATGAGAAACGGGGGATTGACATGCTGGACTGGCCTGAACTGGAGGCCCAGTGCCACTCCTGTCAGAAGTGCGGATTGGCCGAGACAAGGACCCATGTGGTATTCGGGACGGGACCCAGGGACGCTGAGGTGATGCTCATCGGGGAGGGGCCGGGTGAGCAGGAGGATCTGACCGGAGAGCCTTTTGTGGGCAAGGCAGGCAGGCTGCTGGACGATATGCTTGCCATCATCGACCTGGACCGAAAAAAGAATGTCTACATCACGAATATGGTAAAGTGCCGTCCGCCTCAGAACCGGGACCCCCTGAATGTAGAGCAGGAGGCCTGCATCGGCTACCTGCGCAACCAGACTGCGCTGCTCCGCCCCAAGATTATCGTCTGCCTGGGACGAATTTCGGCCATAAAGCTGATCAAAGAAGACTTCAAGATTACCCGGGAGCATGGTCAATGGGTGGAGAAGAAGGGAATCTGGATGACCGCGATTTTCCACCCCGCCGCCTTGCTCCGGGATCCGCGGCGGCGGCCTGAGACCTTTGAGGATTTAAAGGCTATCCAGGCAAAAATCCGGGAGATCTGCACCCGAACCTACTAAAGACTCCCGCTTCGACGCACTTCCCTTGCCTTCGGGCCGGAAGACGCGGTAGGATGCTCACACAGGAGGAATGTCCCATGGTTTTATACTTCAGCGGAACGGGCAACAGCCGCTATGCGGCAGAGCGAATTGCGGGGATCCTGGGAGACGGTCTGGTCTCCATGAACGACTGTTTCAAAAGGGAGGCGCCGGGAGACTTTTGCTCGGAGCGGCCGTATGTTTTTGTCGTACCCACCTATGCGTGGCGCATTCCCAGAGTTGTGACTGATTTTATCCTGGCGAGCCGATTTGGAGGGAATCAGACTGCTTATTTTGTGGCTACCTGCGGGGATGATACGGGCCGCGCATACCGTTACGCCCAAGCGCTCTGCACGGAGAAGGGATTCAAATATATGGGGCTCTCCGCTGTGGTCATGCCGGAAAACTATGTGGCCATGTTTTCCGTGCCAGGTGCAGAGGAGGCGCGGCGTATTGTTGAGGCGGCCATACCCGCCATTGATGCGGCAGCGGCTCACATTGCGGCGGGAGAGCGGTTCCCGGAACAGAGGACAGGGAAAATTGACGGCATCAAAAGCGGAATCGTCAACTGCGCTTTCTACAGGTTCAGCGTCAGTGCCAGAGGCTTTTACGCGACAGAGCAGTGTATCAGCTGTGGAAAATGTGTGGAGCTCTGTCCGCTGAACAACATCGTGCTCACCGCCGGACGGCCGCAGTGGGGAAAGCGGTGCACGCACTGTATGGCCTGTATCTGCGGCTGCCCGGCCGAGGCCATCGAGTATAAGAAGAAAAGCAAGGGAAAAGAGCGGTATTTGTTTGAGAAAACCATCCGATAACCGGTTTCCTGGTCCAAGAGCAATCAAATAGCGGCTGATCGAATCCGCAGGTTCCCGGCTGCCAAGCGTTTATAACGGAACGGGCATGGTAATTACCATGCCCGTTCCGTTATAAGTTTTCAGCGCCCTGTTGCGTTTCGGAGCTGACATACACGCGCTGTACAGATTACGCCAAGGTCCAACTCTGGCTCTCTGTCTGCAGCCTTACCATATGGGCATAAATACCGCCCTGTGCGAGCAGCCTGTCCGGCGCCCCCTCTTCTGCTACTGTCCCGCCGTCTAATACGACGATTTTATCCGCGCTTGCCACAGTGCGCATACGGTGGGCGATGACAAGAACGGTCTTGTCTTTTATCAGACGGGACAGGGCGGACTGGATCAGGGTTTCGTTTTCCACGTCGAGAGAGGCAGTGGCCTCATCCAACAGAATAATTGGAGCATTTTTGAGAAATGCCCTTGCAATGGAAATACGCTGCCGCTCACCGCCGGAAAGTTCACAGCCGTTTTCCCCAATTCTGCTGTTCCACTTGTCCGGCAGCTTTTCGGCAAACTCGTCGCAGTTGGCGAGCCGCGCAGCCGCCAGTACTTCTTCGTCAGAGGCATTTTTATTGCCGATACGTATATTCTCTAAAATAGTGTTGTCAAACAGTGTGACATCCTGAAAGACAATGGAGAAAAGGGAAAGCAGGATTTCTGGGTCGATATTTGATATATCCATACCGCCAACGGTAATTTGCCCCTGTTTCGTGTCCCAAAAACGGGCGGCCAGACGGGATACAGTGGTTTTGCCTCCGCCGGAAGGGCCCACCAGCGCAGTAACTTCACCCTGCCTGGCCGAAAAAGTGACGTCCTTCAAAACCGTTTCACCGCTGTTGTAGGCAAAGCCCACGTGGTCAAAGATAATATCATATCCATTGTTTGTAAGCACGCGTTCGCCTTGCTGCACGGGATGGTCGAGGATTTCATTCATGCGTGCGATATTAGTCCGTGTGCTGATAACTGCCGCTAAGTTCTGCAGGGCACCCTGCAGCGGGTCATAGAGGCGGGATACTACCAACAGAAATATAAAAAAAGTCAAAATATCCAGTGTCCCCTGTATAAGCAGAACGGAACCGACCAGCGCGACAGTTGCGATGCCTAACTTTAAAATCAGCGAAGCAGTTACAACAAAAGCCGCCAGTCCGAATTCGTTGAGGATTGAGCGCCGTTCCACTGCTCGGATTTTTCCTTTCAGGCCCTCCAGATAGGCCTGTTCAGCGTTGTTTGCCTTTAAGTCCTGTACCGTCTCGATGCACTCCTGAATTCCGTCGGCACATGCCATTTTCGTATCCATGGCCTTTTGGTTCAATCGCTCCTGTACCTTTGCTGAGAGGCCCACAATGGCAAAGGAAACCGGCAAGACCCACAGGGCCGCCAATGCCATCCGCCAGTCGTAGAAGAGCAGCCCGATGGAGATCAGCAGTGTGGAAAGGATGGAACCGGCCAGTTCGGGAATAAAGTGAGAAAAGCTCTGCTCTAAAAAGGTACAGTCCGCCATAATGGTGCTGGTCAGATCGGCAAGGTCTTTTTTCCCAAAAAAGGAGAGCGGAATTTTTCTCAGCCGTTCGGCAAGGGTAATCCGGCGTACGCCGCTTTCAACATAGGTGGCAAAATAGGTTGCATTGTATTGAAACCAGGTGGCAAGGGCGATCAGTCCAATACAAATCGCACATCCTGCGGTGTAAAAAGCGATACTGCCGCCGCTGCCATTCATCAGATTGCTGACGAGGCAGTACAACAGCCATACCGGAAATAGAAACGAAAGATTCTGCAGCACACAGGCGATGCAGCCTTTGACCAAGTCCTTCGCGCCCTGTTCAGACAGAGCGTATTTTTTTTGCAGATGTTTCATCAAATTCTTACGCCTCCCTTGCAACTTTCCACTGTACGGAAGTCTGATAGGTCTTCCACATGCTGCTGAAAAGACCGCCCTGTTGGAGCAGCTCCCGGCAGGTTCCACTCTCCACGATTGTGCCGTCCTTCACGACAAAGATGCGATCTACATTGGCGACAGTGGAAAGCCGGTGTGCAATCATGATGACGGTTTTTCCTCTGGATAAGTGAGTGAAAGCGGCCTGTACCTTTGCCTCATTATCGGGATCGGCAAAAGCGGTGGCTTCGTCCAAAATAATCACCGGCGTGTTTTTCAATATGACACGGGCGATGGCAATGCGTTGCTGCTCTCCGCCGGAGAGATAAACACCCTTTGTGCCAATAACCGTGTCGACACCATGGGGCAGCTTTTCGATGATATCCGTACACTGAGCCTGCTGGAGGGCGTTCATGACATCCTCCCGGGAGGCATCTGGTCTGCCCATTCGCACGTTTTCCAGGATAGAAGCTTTGATGAGATGGCTGTTTTGAAAGACAAATGATACCGTGTTCATCAATTCGTCCTTTGAAATATCCCTGACATCCACGCCGCCGATGGTTACCCTGCCGCTCTGTGGGTCAAAAAATCGGGAAATGACATTGGCAAGCGTTGTCTTGCCTCCGCCAGACGGGCCTACAAAGGCGACCGTCTGACCAGCGGGGATGGTGAGCGAGATGTTGTTCAATACATCCGTTTCGCCGTCATAGCTGAAACGGATCTGCTCAAGCGTCACTGAGCCATCTTTGGGGGCCTCAGGATGGGCGGACTCCTTTAGAGGTGCCAGATTTAAAACACTGTCGATCCGTTCCAGTGCGTCCGCAACGATCATAGCATTTTCACTCTGAAACATAATCTTGGTCAGCGTGACAGAGATGACCGGCGTAATGATGATATAAAAAATCAGGTTCAGCAGGAATTCACTTGTCACTCCGCCGTGGGTGAAAATCAGCCCGCCCGCAATCAGAAACGCGAACACACTGTTGATGGCGGCCGTATAGAAAATCATCGGCGCACGGAGCTGTTTGGTATAGGCAATGACCCATTTTTGATAGCGATCAATGGAGCCTTTGAACTTTTTAAAGGAAAAGATGGTCTGTCCGAAGGTCTTGACCACTGGAATCCCGCGGACATATTCCACAGCTTCATTGGACATATCATCCAGTGCGTCCTGATATTCTTTCATTTTCTGCTGCATCTTTGTTCCAGTCATGCTCATCATAATCAGAAACCCCAGCAGAACCGGAACAAGACTCAAAAGCCCCAGCCGCCAGTCAAAGACAAGCAGCAGGACCAAAAGACCACAGGGTGTTGCAATCGCACCCGCCCTATCAGGCAGCTGATGCGCCAGATAGGTCTCGGTAGCCGCACTGGACTCGTTGACAATTTTCCGCAGCCTGCCGCTGCCAAAGCGCTCGGCAGCGCCAAGGGGTAGCTTTACAATATGCTGCATGGTGTGAATACGCAGGTTGGTGGCAATACGGAAGGCGCCCAAGTGGGAACACATTAATCCGGCAATATAGACCAGGACTGCAAGTATCCCAAACAAAACTGCCATCCAGCCGTTATGGGTCAGATTTTGCGCGTTGCCGAAGTCTGGGGCCACCGTGAGCACTTCTGCAATGATGTTCCAGATATACCAGTAGGGAATAAGTGCCAGCAGAGCACTGGCGGCGGAGAGGAACCAAGAGGCATAGGTCAGATATTTATGGTTTCCTGCATACCCCAGCAGGCGTGATAAATCGGATCGCTTTTTCAAAGAAACTCCTCCTTCTTATGAAATATAAGATTCGACACAGATGACGCTGCAGCCGCCCCTAATGTCCGTATATAAGTTAGCTACTGCTAACCCTTGTGTAAAAATTATAGAGCATTACTGCCCCATAATTTTCATCCACCCGGCGGTATAAAATGCCCTCATTTCATGCAGATAATTTTCTGCGTCAGACAGCGGCATCTCATGGATCACCAGTTCAAAAAATGCGTTAAACATCCCCGTGATGAGAATGTGTTCTAAACGGGGATCGATCCGAGGAGAAGGACGTCCAAGTTCCTCCAGGACTTTTTGGTAGGCGTGTGTAGCCTCCACTTCAATTTCAACCATCTCGTCAATCAGACCGGCAAAGCGAGTTCCCTCCGAACAACAGAGGATGAGTTTGAACTCATCCAGATGGCGATAGGCGTAATGCAGCATATCGAACATGCTGAGCCCGGAAATATTGCTGAGGTGATCCGGTTGCTGCTCATGGGGAAGCGCGGCAAATTCTCTTTGCGCCGCTTGGAAGCGGTTGAGAATAAAGTCGTAATGTTCGCTGACCAAGGCCTCAAATAGACCCTCTTTGCTTTTATAATAACCGTAGAATGCTCCGGTTGTCATTCCTGCAGTTTTTACGATATTGCGGAGGGAAGCGGACTGAAACCCCTTTTCCAAAAATTCAGCCTTCGCGGCCCGATGGATGCTTTCCAAGGTTGTCAGATGTTCTGCCGTCATACATAAGACCTCATATAACAGTGTTATATAACGCTGTTATATTATAAAACCAAATGCTGAGATTGTCAAGGGGGATAAAAAAACTGGCAGACACAAACGTGTCTGCCAGCTTTTGTTGTAAATAGAAAATCACCAGCCCGGTGGTTATGATTTTGTTTTTACCCCCCAAAAAAAGAGGCTATGTGACAAAGGAAAAGAATTTTTGTTGTGCAGTAAACCTAAGCAAAGACAGGGACAGTACACTGACGCTTTCATTATCACGGAGGCAATAAAAGAAATTACGGAAAAATTAAATTATCCATGATTTTCTGCAAACCAAGAGGATTGGGGCTATCAGAGGAAAGGTGTTCATTACCCATATTAATGGCGGTTTTGCTCTACTGGGCTGGACCTTTCGGAAATTTAAAGGAAAGTCTATCATCCATCAAGCCGTCTAAGAAAGTGCTCAAAGCTTTCAACGCCAGTTTGTATCGCACAGTCTTTGACACTTCCTTGTTTTGGAGAAAGGGCTTAACTCAACTGTACCCATTAGTTTCCGGGAGGCACAACATGGTGAAGCGGTGTGCAGATGAAAAGAACGCCTCTGGAAGATAAGAAAATTTTGATTCTGCTCGAAATATCTCGTTTGTTTATACATACGTATGGACGATGTGTTTGCGAGATGGCACTTGAGGGGCTGCAATGACAGAATACCGACAGATATCGGGTAACGCTTAAGCCTGGCGAAAATATGAGTAAATACAGGAAAACAAAAATTTAAGTTATAAAAATCCTAAATATTTTAAAATTAAACAGAAAATACGATGCTATTTGTGCCTAATTATAAAATAAAACGACTATTTTAAAGCAAGGTTTGGGCGTTTATATAGAATTGGCACATTGATTGCATATATATTGGCAAAACACTGAGGGAGTGATGACAATGAAACCTACACTGACTGCTCGGGAGCAGACAAAAGCGTATAGCCGCTTTTTCAACAAGCAGACGGCCTCTGTAGATCCTGAGGTGATGCGGCAGCTGGAGCGCGGTCCCGTCTCTCCGGAGAATGCAACGCCCATCCAGAACAGAAACGACATTTTGAATCCCGGCGATCTGCCTGTGGAGAACGGGTACTGCCGGATGCCGGACGGAACAGGCTTTGTGGCGGTGCGTACGGTCATGCCCGATGTAACCGCCGAAATGCTCGACTGGTGGTTCATGTGGCACGGACTGGAGGGATTGCGCTATAAAATCTGGTGCCCCGGGGAGCACTATGACGCGCGGGTGAGGCCGGAGGACTTGCCCAGGCGGCTGGATACCACACTTTCGCTACGGGAGCGGAATTGGGGCACGACGGATTTGGTGACGGAAAATGTGGGTGGTGGACCGACCAATATCTTTATTTCGTTTCAGTCGCCTCAGCAGTACGGATACGATATGTCCCGGTTCTCCGCGCCCAATGTTCTGACGGCGATCAGCGCTAATGCCGGTATGTCCGATGTCTGGGAGCCCAATATCACCTTCAGTCACTGTGCACGTCCCCATGCGGGCGGCGGCATTGAGCTGCGGTCCCGTTTCTGGCAGGGGTGGAACGTTGTGGACGGCGTCCCCATTCGGGTGGGATCGAAGGGTGGCTTCCCTGTGGAAGTAATGCGGGACTGCGCCTGTCACTGTGCGGCGGAATACAGCAATCTGGCCGCTATCCTGCCCACACTGTACGCAGAAAATCACGGGATCGTGGATACGGCGGAAAGTCTGGCTGCGGGAAAGTGAGGTAGAAGTCGTGTACAGATTGTTCAGATATAAGTTTATACATAATGTCTAACTGCGGACGAAAAAGTAGCTGACAGGTTCCGCATCCCTGAAGAGCACAGGAGAACAGCCCAGGCTCAATTTTTTCAAACCGCTGCGCGTCAATCACTTCAAGCTCCGCACAAAATTGCTTTCCTGTATTGGCATCAGGATTGCTTTTAACAAAAGCAGATAAAAACTCAGCCGAAGGCTGTACCGTACCACCCATTCTTTCGTATTAAGCGATTTTGTCGTTTAATAAATCAAAAATGATTTTTTAGGAGGAAGCTAACATGAGCGAAGTCAAGACTGTGAACGATCATCCATCCGTAAAGTACCTGCGCAAGGAACACGCCAATTTTGACATCGTGGGCAGACCTGCCTTGGTGCTCAACCACATGCAGCGCGGCTTGGCCGGCGAGGGTATGTTCATCCCCAACTGGGGCCCCCACGCCGCTGACGGCATCAAGGCCTGCGGTATGGTGGACAACTGCCGCAAGCTGGTAGATGCTTTCCACGAGGCTGGCCTGCCCGTCATCTTCTGCAACGCCATCCCCAAGCCTCTGCCCTACATGCCCTCCTACGGCGACCTGCCCAAGGAGCAGAACGCCGCGTTCCCGGGCGCCAAGATGTGGAACCCCGTCACCAATGAATTTACCCGCAAGGGCTGTGAAGTGATGCCCGAGATGGGTTATAATGAGGAGACGGACTACCTCGTCTACAACTGGCATGTGCACCCCTTCACCTGCTCCGGCTTGGATCAGCTCCTGCGCGTGCTGGGCTGCACTACGGTAGTCTTCTGCGGCTTTGCCCAGAACTCCGTGGTCTACACCTCCTGCCTGGTGGCCCAGGACTACTGGCTCAACCCCATCGTCCCCGTAGACGCCTCCTATGTCTGCGTGCAGGTGCAGAAGGAGGGCTGGCATGAGAACATCGACGAGGTGGTCACCGAGGCCGTCATCCGGGTCATGCTGCAGGATGTCGCCCGAGCCACCACCACCGACGCCCTGATTGAAAAGGTAAAGAACTTCAAGGATCCCGGCATGCCCGACCACCGCACCTTCTACTACGAGGCCCCCGAGAAGGTCGTGCAGCATTGATTTCCTGTGGGAGGCGGTTTACCGCCGCCTCCCACACAATATTTTCCAGCATTCTTACAAAGAAAATGGCTTGTCGTTCCAAAAGATGCGCATGAAGTTTTTCCCCTTTAGGTGGGCGGCAATCCCTCGTGTGTCGGCAAAGAAGTGCTGGAACACCCGGGCCTACTCCTTTGGCGCAGGCCCGGGTGTTCCCCGTCATGTCAGCAGGATAGAAGAGCTGTGGTTTGTGGATATTCCCCGATAAGCATTCATCAAGAAACGGAGAGTTGGATATGTCTAGTACCAAGAGAAGTTTTTCGTTTGGATATTCCCAGGTTGTGAATTGGCTCATCGCATGGATATTCCTTGGTTTTGTAAATTCGTCGGGTCTGAATATCTATCGCAATGCAATTTGCGATTACTATCAAATCAGTCCCGTTCCGATTTTAAACGGTTCAACCATTGCCGGTATCATAGGGGCGTTTGTCTTCCTTGCGGTTCCTAGTATTACCCGTAAAATCGGCGCCAAATGGGTGCTGGTTGTTTCAGCCGTCGTTTGCGGTTTGGCTTGGGCCATGGGTCCTATGTTCAGTAACCCCGTTTTGATTGCTATCTGTGTGGGTATTGTTAATTTGACCTGTACTATGTTTACGTTTAGCGGCACCATGGTGCTGGTTTCCAAGTGGTTCCCCCGCACAAAGGGCACCATTATGGGTATTATCACTTCTGGAGGATTGGTCGCAGCTTTGGTCCTGGTCCCTCTGTTTAACGTTTTAAACAATAGCTTTGATGTTAAGACCGCCTCGATTGTTACCGGTTTGATGTTGGTTGCATATGGTGTATCGAGTATTTTCTGGCTCCGTGAAACGCCGCAGGAGGTAGGGCTATTGCCTGACAACAAGCCCATTGATGCAGAATTCGAAATGCTCATGGCTACCCAGAGGGGCGGTTGGTCTGCCAGGGAGATGCTGCGCTGCAAGAAATGGTGGTTTGGTTCACTGGGCTGGAGCTTTACTTCGTTTTCCATCCTCGGCTTTGTCACAATCGCCGTGACTTACATGCTCTCCAGAGGTGTGCCTCAGCCTATGGCCATGGCGGCTATTTCCGTTTGCGGCATTGTTCAGGTCGTTGCGAGCATTCTCGCAGGTGTAATCGATCAGAAGATCGGTCCACTCAAGACAAGTCTGATGGTCAACGGTTTACAAATCATTGGATTTTTGATCATCTGCTTTTATGGCGGAAGTAGTAGCGTTGTTGTGGTTCTGAGCTATCTGCTGGTCCTGGGGATTTTTGGCGCCACTAACAATATGTTCAGTTCTCATATCCTGAGCCTGTCCGGGCCGAGGAACTACGTCACAGCCTTTGCTGGCTATACCTTTATGCACAACTTATTCAAAGCCTTAGCCGCCTATGCGTCTTCCTACTCTCTGACTGCCACTGGCGGATATGAGCTGGGCTACAAGCTGTTCCTGGCGGCTATGATCGTTGGACTGATTCTGATCGTTGTTGCAGGGGACAAACTTGCGCCCGAGGCATTAGCGGCTTCCAAAAAAGCAGAAAGCAATGCCGTTGAATAAGCGCCGTTTTCTGTGCCGGCTACTCTGCTACATCGCAGGGCTGTTCCTCATCGCCCTGGGTTCCTGCGTGGCCATCAACTCTGGCCTAGGCATTTCACCAGTGAGCTCGCTTCCCTATGTCATCAGCCTGGTGTCCGGGCTTCCCCTGAGCGGCTGTGTGATCGCGGTATTCAGCGTCTATGTGCTGCTCCAGATTCTCATTCTCCGGAGAGAGTTCCGCGTCATCCAGTTGATACAACTGGTATTCTCCGCCCTGTTCGGATACTTTGTGGATCTGGCCATGGTGATAGTGGCAGGCTTCAGCATCCCGACCTATGCGGGCAGGCTCCTCATGCTGGCCATCAGCATGGTGCTCATCGCCCTCGGAGTACTCCTCTATATTGGAATGGATCTGATTCCCATGGCGATGGAGGGCCTTTCGCTGGCCGTCACCAAGCGGTTTGGCATACCGTTTCAAAACACCAAGATTCTGATTGACTGCCTGGTAGTCGGTTCCTCAGTGGCGATCTCCCTGATTTGTACGCACCGCCTTGTAGGCGTGCGGGAGGGTACGATTCTTTCGGCTGTCTTTGTGGGAAAGCTGATAGGGGTACTTCGCCGCTTCCTGGATCCGGTGCTCCACCGGATTGTCAGCGGCGCTGTCCGGGAGAGCGACGGGCGTACGGCACAGGAGAAGCTGGATTATCTGCCGGATTGTGCACAGAAGGAGCGAGCCAGCCCATACTCATGAAATAAGTAGAAAAATAGAAATGCGGACGCACCTGACACTGGGTGCGTCCGCATCTTTTGCGGAGAGAAGAGCGCGCTAACCGGAGTATTCCTTGGAGAGGCCGTAGCGGTTCAGCCGGTTATAGAGCGTGGCCCGGCAGATGCCCAGCTCTTTGGCTGTGCGGGTCAGATTATACCGGTTGCGCTGGAGTGCGTCCAACAGGGCCTGCTTTTCGTTGTCCAGCCCCGGCAGGATTTCTGCCTGGGTGCTGCCCGCATTGGAAGCGCCGGATATCTGCTCCGCCTCGGCAAGGACAGGGCGTATATCGTCCGCTGTAATGACCTTATGGGAGCACATGATATCAAGCCGGTTGACCACATTGCGGAGCTCCCGGATATTGCCCGGCCAGCGGTAGCGCATGAGAAGCTCCATGGCATCGGGTGCGATCTCTATCTCCAACTGGTCCTGATGGACAAAATGCCCGATCAGCAGGGGGATATCCTTCCGGCGCTCCCGCAGCGGTGGGATATGGATTTCCAGAGCGCTCAAGCGGTAATACAGGTCTGCACGAAATTTCCCCTCAGCGACCCGTTCCCGCAGGTTGACATTGGTGGAGGCAATCACCCTGGCGTTCATCGGCAGCATCTTTGTGCCGCCCACACGCTCAAACTCGTGCTCCTCCAGCACGCGGAGCAGCTTGCTCTGCATGATGAGGTCCATATCGCCGATCTCATCCAGGAGGATGGAGCCCTGGGCGGCCAGCTCAAATTTACCCTTTTTTGCCGCCGTCGCACCGGTGAAAGCCCCTTTTTCGTGGCCAAACAGCTCTGACTCCAGTAGCGGCGCCGGAATGGCGGAGCAGTTGATTTTAATAAAGGGCTTCCAGCTGGTGTCCCCCCGCCCAGAGTGGATGGCGTTGGCCAGAACCTCCTTGCCGGTGCCGGTTTCGCCGATAAGCAGCACCGTGCGCATGGAGGTGGCGGCCCGCCTGCACTGCTCCAGCAGAGTTTTGGTGGCCGGTGCCTCACCGATGTAGTCCTGAAAGGTGTAGCTGGTCCCCACCCGGGCCAGCACATTGTACAGCTCACCGGCGGGGCCGGAATCGTCCTCCTGCAGAGCTGCGATCACATGCTTCAAGGAGGTGATATTGCGGAAGAGAATTGTGCCGAGTGCGCCGATGACCTTGCCGTTTTCAAAAATAGGGTAAATACTGGTGATGCACTTGCGTCCTTCAATGACCATCACAGCGGCAAGTTTGGCCTGCCCACTCTCAAGCACTGCGGGAAACAGAGATTTTGGCTCAAAGTTTATGTGCAGCTGGCCTGTCACATCCTCCTCCTTCAGCTTGCGCAGGGCAAGTGAGCCAGAGGTGTTGTGCAGTATCCTTGCGTCCTGATCCACCAGCATGGCGGCGTCAAACAGCTTTTCCAGCAGTTCATCCAGAATGCCGCCCCGTGTGTGTAACTGTTCCCTTGTCATATACAGCCGCATAGAGTCCCCCTGTTGATATTTTACATATAAAAGACGCGGCCCCCTAGGTCCCGAGAATCCGGCGCCGGCCAAAAGAAAGAGGGGCAGTTTCCCTAGGGGCTTGTTTGAACATTGGCGATGTGCCCAGCGGCGAGGGATTTTGGCCCGCTGGCAAGCAATTTTTTCGCCGGAATCCTGACGGATTTCAAGGAAAAATTGTGCCGTCCAGCGGTCAAAAGGCCTGCCGATTGGGCATGTTGATATGTTTCAAACAATCCCTGGTAGTAATTACCTGTTATGCCGGAAGTCTGGTGTTTTTGAAGTGCGTAATTGTACACGTGCTCTTTTGCAGTTATGATGAAGACAGGGTAAAACAGACATGACTTGGAGCAGGCGCAGCAGCTGTGGAGTCCTAATCCAGCACCGCGCCCTTGGAGGCGGACTGGACCATCTTGGCGTACCGGGCCAGATACCCAGTTTTAACTCTGGGCTCCGGACAGACCCACTTGGCCTTGCGGGCGGCCAGGGTGGCATCGTCCACCTGAACTTCGATCCTGCAGTTTGGAATGTCGATGGAGACAATGTCTCCCTCCTCCACCAGGGCGATGGCTCCGCCCTGGGCAGCCTCGGGACAGACATGGCCGATGGCGGCTCCGCGGGTGGCGCCAGAGAAACGGCCGTCGGTGATAAGTGCCACGGAGGAGCCCAGGCCCATACCTACAATCGCGGATGTGGGGTTGAGCATTTCGCGCATACCGGGGCCGCCCTTGGGCCCCTCGTAGCGGATGATAACCACATCTCCGGATACGATTTTTCCGTCATAGATGGCTTTGATAGCGTCATCTTCGCTGTCGAAGACCCGGGCGGGCCCGGAGTGGACCATCATCTCGGGAGCGACGGCGGAGCGCTTGACCACGCAGCCCTCGGGGGCCAGGTTGCCCTTCAGAACAGCAATGCCGCCGTCGGGGGAGTAGGGGTTCTCTATGGGGCGAATGATTTCGGGGTTCCTGTTTTCCACGCCCGTGAGATTTTCCGCCAGAGTTTTGCCAGTGACGGTCATCACATCCGTGTTCAGCAGGTTTTTCTTTGTTAGCTCTTTCATGACGGCGTGGACGCCGCCGGCCAGATCTAGATCCTCCATATAGGTCTCGCCCGCAGGGGCCAGATGACACAAATTGGGGGTTCTGGAAGAGATCTCGTTGGACATCTCCAGGGAGAGATCGATGCCGCACTCGTGGGCGATGGCAGGGAGATGGAGCATGGTGTTGGTGGAGCAGCCCAGGGCCATATCCACCGTATCGGCATTGTGGAATGCGGCCTCGGTCATGATATCCCGGGGCCGGATATTCTTCTTCACCAGTTCCATAATCTGCATGCCGGTATGTTTTGCGAGGCGGAGCCGGGCGGACATGACGCCTGGAATGGTGCCGTTTCCCTCCAGCGCCATTCCAATGGCCTCGGTGAGGCAATTCATGGAGTTGGCGGTATACATGCCGGAGCAGGAGCCGCAGGAGGGGCAGGCGTTCTGCTCATACTCCTCCACGCCTTCCTCATCCAACTTGCCGGCATAGTAGGAACCGACGGCTTCAAACATGTGGGAGAGGCAGGTACGGCGGCCATCTTTCATGCGCCCGGCAAGCATGGGGCCGCCGGAGCAGAAGATAGTGGGGATGTTGACCCGGGCCGCCGCCATGAGCAGGCCGGGTACATTTTTATCGCAGTTGGGAATCATCACCAGGCCGTCAAACTGATGGGCGATGGCCATGGCCTCAGTGGAGTCCGCAATGAGGTCCCGGGTGACCAGGGAGTATTTCATACCCACATGGCCCATAGCGATGCCGTCGCATACGGCAATGGCGGGAAACTCAATGGGAGTGCCGCCGGCAGCCCGGATGCCGGCCTTGACCGCCTCGGCAATTTTGTCCAGATTCATGTGACCGGGTACAATCTCATTGTAGGAGCACACCACGCCAATGAGGGGCCGCTCCAGTTCCTCCTTGGTATAGCCCAGAGCATAGAACAGGGAGCGGTTAGGGGCCGCGGGGATCCCCTTTTTTACGTTGTCGCTGATCATGGAAGTCTGCCTCCTTAAGTAGTGCCACTAGTTGTATAATTACACTTGAATTGTCTGACAACATATTATATGATAGAGGCAGAGATGTCAAGAGCCTGGAGGGGTTTCGATGGAGAAAAAGAATCTGTCCCAGCAGACCGCCGAGAGGCTGTATACGATGATTGTCGTGGAGAGGCGGCTGGCGCCGGGAGAGAAGCTGCCCAATGAGCTGGAGCTGTCCCGTGAATTGGGCGTGAGCCGCACAACGCTGCGGGAGGCCATCCGTACCTTAGCGGCCCAGGGCGTGCTTGCAATTCAGCGGGGGAGAGGGACGTTTGTCTCAGACGCTGTGGAGCGAATCAATGATTTCGGGTTCTCTGCGCTGGATCGAATGCGGGGACAGTTGCGGGATCTCTTTGAGCTAAGGCGTATTTTTGAGCCCAGCGCGGCCCGGCTGGCCTGCCGCCGGGCCACCGGTGAGGAGCTGGATGAAATTTTGGCGCGGGGGAAGGAGGTGGAGGACTGCATCCGGGCAGGACGGGATCGCACCGAGGCCGACAGGGCGTTCCACGGCGCCATTGTCCGGGCTACCCACAATGAGTTCATGATGCGGCTGCTGCCCATGATCAGCCAAGCCGTGGCGACCGCCATTGAGGCAGGGGACCGGCAGGAACAGCTGGCTGAGGATACGCTGCGGGATCACGCGCTGCTGATGGATTTCTTCCGCAAGCGGGATGAGACCGGAGCTGAGCATGCTATGGCCATCCACATGCACCATTCCATCGATGTGATGGGACTGGAAGGAGAGTCCTATTGCGCGGATCATGGCGGCCAGTAAGCGTGTCTTTTCTTTCTGAAAGTGCGAGTACGGACTAGAAAAGAGAAATCCCCCCGGCCTAGCCGGGGGGATTTCCATTTCTCCAGAGGGCGGAATACAGTCGGGAATTTAGCTCAGTTCGAACATGCCGTGATAGAGCTGATAATACTCACCCTGCTGGGCCAGCAGCTCCTCATGGCTGCCGCGCTCCACAATTTTTCCCTGCTCAAGAACCATAATGGCATCGGAGTTGCGCACTGTGGAGAGCCGGTGGGCAATGACGAAGACAGTGCGGCCCTCCATGAGCTGGTCCATGCCCTTCTCAATGAGCGCCTCTGTACGGGTATCGATGGAGGAAGTAGCCTCATCCAGAATGAGTACCGGCGGGTCGGCGACTGCGGCCCGGGCGATGGCCAGGAGCTGCCGCTGGCCCTGAGACAAGTTGGCTCCGTCAGAGGTCACCATAGTCTCATAGCCCTGTGGGAGGCGGCTGATAAAGGAGTGGGCGTTGGCGATACGGGCGGCCCGCTCGATTTCCTCCTGCGTGGCATCCAGCTTACCAAAGCGTATATTGTCGGCGATGGTACCTGTGAAGAGATGAGTATCCTGAAGTACAATGCCCAGGCTGCGGCGAAGAGAGTCCTTTTTGATGTCCCGCACGTCGATGCCGTCATAGACAATCTTACCGCCTTGGACGTCATAAAACCGGTTGATGAGGTTGGTAACAGTGGTCTTTCCGGCGCCGGTGGAGCCTACAAAAGCAATTTTTTGCCCCGGCTTGGCAAAGAGGCTGATATCCTTGAGTACAGGGTGCCCGGCATCATAGCCAAAATCCACATGCTCAAAGCGGACGTCTCCCCGCAGCGGAACAATGCTGCCGTCAGGCTTGCGCCACGCCCAATGGCCGCCGGTGCCGGAGGGAGCGGACGGATTGCCGTCCTGTTCCGGCGTGCAGACCAGTTCCACCGCTCCATCGTCCACTTCCGGTGGCTGGTCCATGGCCTCAAAGACACGTTCCGCACCCGCCAGCGCCGCAAGAAGAAAATTGCTCTGTTGAGTGAACTGATTGATGGGCATGGCCGCCTGCCGGACAAATACCAGATAGCTGGCCAGGCTGCCTACGTCCGTCATGCCTTTCAGGGCCATAATACCGCCCAGGGCGGCCACGATGGCATAATTGATATAAGAGATGCTCACCACCGCCGGGATCATGGTGGCAGCATAGCTCTGGGCACCAGTGCCGGCCTTGCGAAGCGCCTCATTTTTGGATCGAAAGGCATCCAGGTTGGCCTTTTCATGATTGAAGACCTTGACGACCTTCTGGCCGCCCACCATCTCCTCAATGTAACCGTCCAGATCGCCCAGACTGGCCTGTTGCTTGGTATAGTAGGCTTTGCTGCGCCGGCCGCTGAAACGGATATAGAGGAACATGACTGCATAGCAGACGGCGACGATCAGCGTCAGGCGCCAATTGAGGATAAACAGGATGATTAGGGTGCCCGTCATCTGAATGAAGCTTTGAATGACCATGGCAAAGCTGTTGTTTAATGCATCTGAGATCGTATCTACGTCGTTGGTAAAGTAACTCATGACGTCGCCGTGCCGCTGTGTGTCAAAAAATTTCAGCGGCAGCGTCTGCAGATGGGAGAACAGATCCCGCCGGATATCGAAGAGGATCTTTTGCGCCGCCTTTACCATCGTCTGTGTATAGCCGTAGGCGGAGAGGACGCCCAGTCCGTAAATGCCGGCCGTAACCGCAACGCCCAGGATCAGGGTGTGGACATCTCCGGAGACCAGGTTGTTTACAATAGGGCGAATCATATAGGTCCCCAACAGATTGGCCAGCGCGCTGATCGTCACCAGTATCGCCACGATCAGCAGGAGCAGCTTATGCCGTCCCATGTAGGACAGCAGTGTACCCAGTGTATAACGCAGGTGCTTAGGCTTTTTCCCGCTCAACTGCCGTGCCGCCATGGTAATCCTCTCCTTTCATCTGGGATGCGTAGATCTCCTGGTAAATGGGGTCTGATGCAATCAGATCCTGGTGCGTACCCACCGCGTGAATGCTTCCGTCATCCAGGATAATGATTTGATCGGTGTCGATGACAGAGGTAATCCGCTGGGCAATGATAATTTTGGTGACGCCGGTGAGCTTGGAAAGCGCTGTGCGGATGCGGCCCTCGGTGGCAGTGTCTACCGCGCTGGTGGAGTCGTCAAAAATCAGAATCTTCGGGCGTTTCAGCAGGGTGCGGGCGATACACAGCCGCTGTTTCTGACCGCCGGAGACATTGACGCCGCCCTGGCCTAAATCGGTGTCCAGACCCTTTGGCAGACGCTCCAGGAATTCATCGGCGCACGCAGCCCGGCAGGCGGCCCACAGGGTCTCGTCGTCGGCAGACGGGTCGCCCCATTTCAGATTCTCCCGTATCGTGCCGGAAAAGAGCACATTTTTCTGCAGGACAATGCCGACTGCATCCCGCAGCGCCTGTAGGTCGTATTCCCGTACGTTGCGGCCGCCTACCTTGACGGTTCCCTCCGTGGCGTCGTAAAGCCGGGGAATCAGCTGGACCAAGGTGGTCTTGGCTGACCCTGTTCCCCCCAGGATACCGATGGTCTGTCCTGCCTGAATGTGCAGATTCACATTGGAGAGGGCGTACGCTCTGGCCTCGGAGCGGTATTTGAAGGAGACGCCCTCGAAGTCTATGCTGCCGTCAGGCACATGAGTTGCCGCGTGTTCCGGGGACGTGAGCACAATGTCCTCATCCAGAACCTCGCTGATACGGCGGGCGCTGGCCAGAGATCGGGTGAGCAGCAGAAAGACGTTGGAGATCATCATCAGTGAGTTCATCACCTGGAGCACATAGCTCAAAAAGCCTGTCAAATCTCCCACCTGAAGGGTGGAGCGGAGGATCATATTTCCGCCAAACCACATGATGAGCACAATGGTGACATACATGACAAGCTGAAAGGCGGGCAGATTGAGTACCGCGTAATGGAAAGTCTTCTGGCTGGTATCCATCAGGTCGCAGTTGACCGTTTGAAACTTCTCTTCCTCGTATTCCCCGCGGACAAAGGCCTTCACCGCCCGAATGGCAGTCAGCCCTTCCTGTACCACATGGTTCAGCTGATCCACTGCCTTTTGCAGGCGGCTGTACATGGGAGCTACTTTGCGGACAATGCAGACCAGAATCACCGCCAGGATGGGGGTGCTCACCACAAATACAAAGGCCAGGGAGCGGTTCATCCAAAAGGACAGGATAAGCCCCATAACCAACATCACCGGGCCGCGGACCAGAGGGCGAAAGCCGCCGTTGATCGCATTCTGCAGCACTGTAACGTCGGTGGTCATCCGGGTGACCAGAGAGGAGGTCTCAAAGTGATCAAGATTGGCGAAGGCATATTTCTGAACCCGCTCATATTGTGCCTCCCGGACCCGGGAGCCCCAGCCGTAGGCGGTTCGGGCTGCAAAGCGGGCGTAGAGCAGGCCGGTAATCAGGGCCAAAACGGCACACAGGGCCATCTGAAGCCCTTTATGTACGATAAATGTGACATCTTGATTCATAACGCCCACATCAATCAGATCCGCCATCAGGATGGGGATGACCAGTTCAAAGCAGGTCTCGACCAGCACCAGGACAGCGCCAATCACCATGTCAATTTTATAAGGCCCCAAATAGCTCAATAAACGCTTTAGATCTCGCATGGATGTCCCTCCTGCCAGATCCGGAAATTCTGGTGCGCCCGGGCGAGGTAATTGGAAAACTGTATAATCTCCTCCGGCGTGAAGCCCTGAAGCATAATTGCCTCCGCTTCGCGGCAGCGCCCTCGCCACGCCTGTGCGGCTTGCCGCCCCTGTTCGGTGATTGCAATCAGATCGCGCCGGCGGCTCAGGCTGTCTGTCTGCCGGATAATAAAGCCGCCCTTTTGCAGTGCATCCAGCATGCGGCACACGGCGGCCGGGTCGATTTCAAAATAATCGGCCAAATCCCGCTGACGGCAAGGGCCGTGGTCGGAGAGATAGGCAATCAGCTTGGGCTGCCCGACGCCAAGTCCAAGCTCTTTCATATAGGCCCGAAGATACTTGCGCTGGGCGTGAAACGTCCGGTACAGCAGCAAATGAAGGTTTTGTTCCATGAGCCATCACCTTTCTTGATATATCAATTGTTGATATATCAATTATAATACGCGGAAAACCGTTGTCAACCCCCGGCAGAGAAATCCAGACGATACGGGCAAAAAAGCGGCGGCTCCCGTCTGGGAGCCGCCGCAGTGTTGCAGGAAGAGGGATACGTAAGATCATCAGTTGGACGCCGTATCCAAGTTGGAGTCGTCGCCCCACACCATATTCTTGCGGAGCTGGGCGCCTACAATCTCCATTTGATGCTTCTTGAGCTGCTCGCGCTTGGAATTAAAGAAAGTGCGGCCATTCTTGTTTTCGGCAATCCACTTTCCGGCGAAGGTACCATCCTGAATGTCGGAGAGGACAGCCTTCATGTTCTTCTTGGTCTCCTCATAGGGCAGTACGCGGGGGCCGGAGACATACTCGCCGTACTCGGCAGTGTCCGAGATGGAGTAGTTCATGGCGGCCACGCCGCCCTTATTGATAAGGTCGATGATAAGCTTCATCTCATGGATGCACTCGAAGTAGGCGTTTTCGGGCTCGGAGCCGGCCTCTACCAG
>ERZ857955.599-NODE-599-length-39666-cov-4.409608_pt1 | contig 39666 bp, 34 predicted proteins | sample MGYA00519956_ERZ857955 | MGnify/ENA primary metagenome ERZ857955 (study PRJEB31778, sample SAMEA3449378) | human gut metagenome | biome: human gut; feature: human-associated habitat; material: faeces | place: United Kingdom | collected 2010/2012 ...
CCGCCGTTTCCTTTTATTCCTCTTTCCCGCCCTTGATAATTTCCACATACCCTTCGTCTGCATTCACTATGACCCAGTCTCCTGTATCAATAGCCGCTACAATATCAGTCTCAAAGTCGGTCATGACAGGATGCTTAAGCGTCATGGCGGTGAATGTAGTAATGGACATACCCTCGTTGTAGAGCATGGCGATGGGATTGACCCCAAAAACCCGGGTACGACCGTACATCATAAATCCTCCGGATCCCCGGGCATATGGGAATACCAAAACCTTTCCTTTAAAAGGTACTTTGTAAAGTGGATGTCCTCTCTCAACAGTGTAGCCCTGCTTCAGGTTTACGTTTCCCCAGCCCATCAGAGGCATAGGAGACACTAATGCCTCCCCCTCCACCTTTCCGGGGTAAACTGTGCGGCCTCGGATGATAACATGTTTTTTCTCGTCTCCCATTATTTCCACCCTCCATGCCATTTCCCTGTCACCGCAGCGTCAATGCACTCCTCTACAGTACCGTACCAGACGTTGATCTCCTTGGGGAACTGATGACCTGTCATGTAGTAGTTCTGTTTGGCCGAGTCTGTGGCCATGGTTTTAAAGGGCAACAGCTCTCCCCGCATCTCACAGGCACAGGCCCCGGAGAGGAGCTGAGCGCCGGTACGCTCGATCTTCTCCTTCAGTCCCATCTGTTCCGCCAGGGCATACACCCCAGGGCTCGTCATAATCCACAGGTTTGCCCGCACCCGTTTCCCATAGAGGAGATCTGCGGCCTTCTGCACCTCAATAATATTGTAGAAGGGGCACCCCAGGTAGACATAATCCACATCGTCGGACTTGGAATAGGTCAGCAGGTCATAGACCCGCCGGAGATCCGAGCGCGTGAGGACAATCTCCTCTTTGGGCTCCTTGCCCTGGAATGCCGCTTCCAATGTGCTGGCCTCAGGGGTGACGCCGGGAATATGATACATCCGCACCTGTCCGCCGGTATTGAGCGCGGAGTTCATCTTTACCAGCTGGCTGACAGTGGGGATACCGATGTTCAGGAAAGCGGGGACCTTATTCCCTAATGCCTCGCCAGCGGCCCAGGCAAAGAGTTCGTACTCCATATCGCTCTTGAGTTCGCCCTCATACCTGACCAAGACGGTTGCAGCCCGCTTCTCGGTGATATGCAAATCATAATAAGGCACCTTTCCCAGGTAAGCGGTTTGGAAGCAGCCGTCAAAATTGGTGCGGGCCCCCAGCACTGCATTGCACCAGGGTATGGCCGAGCTCTCCCCCCAGGAGCAATGCTGCCCCACGCTGGGATAATAGGAGGTGCCCAAATAGTAATCACAGGACAGGGACGGCACCATCCCCATGCGGACAAGAGGTTCAAACTGGTCCATACGCTTTTGATGGTACGCAGGGTCACAGTTCGGCCAGGTACCGCAGCCCTGCCAGCCGTCCACCAGGAATCCGGGGACCGGCTTATTTGCAAACGTCGGCACCTTAAAGCGTTCTCCCCTCTTGGCGCACTCTTCTATTTCCTCAGGGGTAATCGCATAATCAGCTATCCAGCAGGGGTTATTGCCGGGGTGGATATCGGCGGTTCCGTCAATGTCCACCAGGCGCTCTGCGCCTGCGGCCTCTCCGTAATCCACCAGAAATTTCATGCACTTCTGGGCGATGTAGCCCGCTTCCCCGTCCAAAATACGTTTTTCTTCATCATTGAGATACAAATGAGATCCCTCCTCGCATTATGGTCGGACTACCCTTTAAACAGGCTGGGCAGCCAGGTACTGATAACTGGGACAAATGTGGTGAGCAACAGTACTGGAATCCCCACAAACAGCAGATAAGGCATGACCGGGGGGATAATTTCAGAGACTGGTGCCTTGGCCATTCTCGCTGAGATAAACAGGTTAGAGGCGTAGGGCGGGGTAATGTTGCCGATACCGATGGCTACAAACAGAATGACGCCCAGCTGAATGGCATCAATCCCCATGGCGCTGGCAGTAGGCATGAGCAGAGGAGTGACTACATAGATGATGACCGGCGGGGACAGGAAGCAGCCAGCCACCAGATAAATCAAATCAATGATGAGCAGGATGGCCACCCGGCTGCTGGTAATCTGAAGCAGGGAGTCAGCGATGAGCTGGGGGACGCCGTTGATGAGAAGGATCCGGCTGAACACTGCCGCCGTGGTAGTGATAAACAGGATGACCCCCATGTCCTTTGCGGTCTGGGCAAACGTATCCACGGTGTTGCGGAGCTTCAGCGTACGGTAGAGCAGCAGACCCACCAGCAGCGCATACAGGCAGGCGATGGCCCCGGCCTCTGTAGCGGTAAAGATGCCGCCGTAGATGCCCCCCAGGATGATCAGCGGCATGATAAGGGCTGGAATGGCCTTCACGGTGGAGCTTCCCACATCCCTAATGTAACTCCGTCCGCCTCCTTCGGCGCTGAACATCCCGTTCTTCTGATATTCGGGGTCGGCCTTTTCGGGGTGATACCACTTTTTGTACATGAGCCGGTTGATAATGAGCATCAGCACAGCCCAAATCGCGGCGGGCACAATTGTGGAGAGGAACAGTCCGGACACCGAGGCATTGGCAATGACGGCATACATGATGGCATGGGTATTGGGCGGAATCAGGAATCCCAGTGGGGCGGCGGCAGCCAGGACCGCGCCGATGTACCGTCTGTCCCACCCCATCTTTTCCATGGGCGGGAACATGATGCTGCCTACTGCGTTGGCTGTGGCGATGTTGGAGCCGCTGAGCATCCCGAAGAAGGCAGCGGCCACAATGATGGCGGCAGCCATGCCGCCCTTCACCTTTCTCAGCAGCACTGCGGCCCAGTTCACCAATTTTGTTGCGATGGTACTGGTCACCATCAGGCGCCCCGCCAGCACAAAGAGCGGAACCGCCAGATAGGTATAGGAGTTAAGTGCGTTAAAGGCTGTGGAGGCCACGGCGCCGGTGCTGGAACCCGAAATCACCAGGTAGAACAGACTGCCGGCCAGAAAGGCGTAGGACACCGGCACGCCAATGAGCAGAAGCACCAGAATGAGCACACAGCAGAGGAGCAGTACATTAACCATAATCCCGCCTCCTGATTCGACGAATTATCCGGACCAGGATAGCCGCCTCATAGATAGCGAGGAGACAGCTGCATATGCTCATGCACAGCGTGAAGATCCAGATAGGCACCCTCAGTGCCAGGGTGGTATTGCCGGAGGCGATGCCGTAGCCTACATACTGGAAAGAGAGATAGGCGAAAAACAGCATAGCCGCGATGGAGATGATCTGTACTACCACATTGACACAGTCCAGCGCCATGGGTTTCTTTTTCAGCAGGCTGTTGAGCACATCTACCTTAATCTGTCCTTCGTTGGGATCCCGGGAGCAGAGCACCGCTCCCAGCCACACTGTAATCAACAGGAAATAGGTAGGCAGCTCGTCAATCCCTCCCGCCGAGGTATGAAAGACATACCGCGCAAAGACCAGAATGGTAACGATGGCAAAAATGGCAAACACCAGAAAGGCTGAGACGTATGTGACGGCTCCGCCGATCGCTTTATCAAACCATTGGAACAATTTTTTCAAGGGAGCTTCCTCCTTCATCCCTTTATCCCTGGGAATAGCCTCTGACAGTTCCGGGGCAGGAGGTCCTTGCGGCCTTTCCGCCCAGTCGGGACATCAGGCGGGATATTCAGCCTTCATTTTGGCCGAGATATCCATGATCTGGTTAAAAACCTCCTCGCCCACCATATTACTGAAGGTTGCGTCAAAGCTGCGCCCATAATCGATCCACGCCTGCTTCTGCTCAGGGGTCAGCAGCGTGACCTGCAGTCCGTTCTCCTCCAGCACCTCATAGGCCCGGTCTGTGTCCTCCTTCTGGAGCTGATTCTGGTACTCCGCCGCCTCGGTGGCAGCCCGCTGTACAGCCTCCTGGAGCTCAGGCGTAAGCTGATTCCAAAATTGGTCGCCAATCACCAACACACCAGAGTTCACCCACTGCCAGTCAATGTCGGTGTAATAGTCGGTAACCTCATAGTATTTGCTCTTGATGATCTCAGTGGGGTGCATCTCCAGTCCGTCTACAGTACCGGTCTGGAGAGAGGAATAGATATCTGGGATGGCCAGTACGGATGCCGTGCCCAGACCTTTCCAGAACTCCAGCACCACAGTATCCTCGTAAGCCCGGACCTTGAGATCCAACACGTCCTCAGGGGTAATTACTTCATGCTTCGAGTTGGCAAAGCCGCGGATACCTCCCACTGCCATACTCAACAGCTTGGCATTGTGGTCCCCCATCCACTGGTCGGCCAGTGCATAAATTTCGCCGCTTTCCGGGTTTACAGCCGCCTCGATCTGCTCGTAAGTGTCAAAGAGATAGGGAATATTCCACGCCCCAAAGCGGATATCAGCCCCGGACATGGGCTGGCCGTAATAGAGCTCCAGTTCCCCCATCTCCATCTGCTCAAACATGGCGGGGTTTCCGCCCAGTACGCTGCTCCATTGCGGGGTAATGGTGATCTGACCGTCGGTATATTCGGCTACCAGGTCCACAAACTTCTGTACCCCATGGCCCCAGCTGTTAAAGTCGGGAACCACCGACGGGTCAGCGTTGACACAGCCCAGGTTCCAGTTGTAGGTGGCGGAGGGCTGGTTGGCAGCAGCGGAATCGCCGCTGTCCGGGGGGGTGGCATCTCCGGTACTCCCGCCGGAACAGGCGCTCAGGGGTACTGCCAGAATAGCCAGCATCAGGAGCAGGGGGACGGCATGTTTCCAGATCCTCTTCATGTTTGTACCTCCTTATTTATTCTGCGGTGGATGGGACATATATTGCAGCGCCCCGAGGCGCCGGGTCACAAGACTAAATTTTAGCTCCCTTTGCCGCTAAAAGCGCTCTAAGGTCCTCCATGTTCAGCCGCCGCACGTCCTGCAGCGATTGCTCCAGGCAGAGGGCCGCCGCGGTCCCGGCGGCCTGTCCCAGAATGGAGCAGGGGCCAAATACCCGCGCAGAGGCATTTGCCCCCCGGTCTGCGCTTGAGGCCCGGCCGGCTACCAGCAAGTTCTGGTAGCCCTGGGGGACCATCATTCCAAACGGGAGGTCGTAATAGGTCCCCTCCTCCATTGGAACCAGCTCGGCCTGGGGCTTTCCGGCGATGTGGCGTTCAATGGGCCAGGCGCACCGTCCGACGCCGTCCGGGCGCTTCCTGGCGGAAAGCACATCTGAGCGGGTGAGCGTTTCCTCCCCACAGATCACTCTGGTTTCCCGAACGCCGATATGGGATGGCAAGCCGCTGATCCTCGCGTCTCTAAAAGCCGGAATGTGCTTTCGCAGCCAGTCAGCCGTGGGGAGCACCTGCCTTCGCCCCTCCAGCTCCGCCCGGGTCAAATCGTCGGTGTCGGTGGCATCCACGGTAATGCGTGAGAACCCACATACTACGTCAGACCAATTGGGCCCATTCAGGATCATGGGATCCGCTCGTGTGAAGGGGACCTTCTCCCCCGCCTCCACGGCCGCCCGGACCACTCCGCCCAACTGAGCCATAGAGGGGACTCCCCCTCTGCTCTCGTCCACCCCGCTCATGCGGAAATTAAAGGAAGCAGGCTGAAGTTCGGCAGCGTTTTTGCGGTATGCTCCCCCCGTCATAAAAACCAAGTCGGCATCTCCGGTGGCATCTATGACAAAGCGTGGAAAAATCCGCTCCCTCCCAGACTTGGAGGCCGTCTCTACCCAGTCCACACGGCCTGCCGCTCCGCCAGCGTCAATAATGGTGGTGTGCAGGGTTGGAAGCACCCCGTACTGCAGCACCAGTTCATCTAAAACCAGGGGAAGGATACAGCTGTCATAACGATAAGTATCGAAAAGCGGAGAGCGGCAAAGAGCGGATCGTCCACCCAGAGCCTCTACCCGGTCCATAATAGCCAGGCCCACGCCTCCTACCGTCAAATCCGGTTCCCTATGGGGTAATCGCCGCTCAAAAATCCCACAGAATCCTCCCACGATTCCGGAGACCAGGGTTCCGCCAAAAAAGCCATTCTGTTCAATGACCCGGACCTGTGCCCCACACATGGCCGCCGAAATAGCCGCACATACGCCGGCAGTCCCTCCGCCGGCCACCAGGACGTCAATATGGCTCTCGCGAACAGGTACCATGTTAATCTCCTTCCGTACTGCTGATCCTCTCTCAAGCAGTCCGCTGTTTTCACCTGTAATATATGAAATTGAGGTTTTATTGTCAATTCTAAATCGCCCCCTATTTATTCTCACGAGGAATAAATAGGGGGCGATTATAGTGTATATCACACAAAATATTTTTCAATTTAATTCCAGTGCCTGTTAAAATATTGTACATCTGTTGCCCTTGAAAGCCTCTGCAAGTCCTAGTATAATACTCTGTGAAGTCCAGCCTGAAATGGTCAAAAGCGAAACGCGGAAGTATTTTTTAGAGAATGGAGTAGACCGCCTATGCTGCTGGAGTCGCTGCGCTATTTTCTCGCCGTTGTCAAAACCATGAGTTTCTCAGAGGCCGCTGAGGAGCTGAATATTTCCCAGTCCGCTCTGTCCAAAAAAATTAAAAGTCTGGAGTTAGATTTAGATGTGCTGCTCTTCTATCGCACTACAAGGGCCATTCAGCTTACCGAGGCCGGAACTGCCTTAGTCCCCTTGGCTAATGAAGCCGTCCTTCTTGAGAACCGGGTAGAGGCTCAGATGAGGCGTTTTCGACTGCGCACCAAAGAAGTCCTGCGGATTGCCTCCTGCCCGGTCTTCCATCTTTATGGTATGGCGGAGATGCTGGCCAACTACCGCAGCAGTCATCCGGAAACCGTACTTCAAATTATGGAGGGCGAGATGCAGCACGTCGTCTCCACTCTGGAGCGGGGCGAGGTGGATTTGGCCATTATACGCACGAACTTTTTACCCGAGGGCGCGGGATATGAAGCGTTTCATCTGGTGGATGAGGAATTAGTTGTCCTATGCAGTGCAGACCATCCCTTTGCCGCGCGGAAGGCGGTCTCTATCTCAGAGTTGGGACAAGAGAATTTTGCCCTGCTCAAGTCAGGCGTCTTAGAGTACACCTCTGGGCTGGCTAAGATGGGGTATGACCTCCGCCTGGACAACATGAGTGTCCTGTGTCAAAATCCCGGCGCGATTGTAGATTTTGTACAGAAGGGTCTTGCCATCTCCCTAATGATGCGCGGAATGGCCAGCCTGCTGGTACGCAACACCGATATCCAGATTGTCTCCCTGGAGGAGCACCCAAAATTTCCCCTGGCGATTGCCATACGCCGCGGCCGCCGCTCTATTGCCAGCATCAATTTCATCCGCTCTGCCACAGGCTTTATGGAACAGAACGCTCACAAAATCCAGGCTCCTGACGGTACCTAGCTCTCTGAGCTGATTGTGCTTCCGGCATAATGGAAGGAATTACAATTTACCCTGCGCGCCCTTTCAGCGCCGGGTGTACAGCAGTGTCGGCACGTCCTTTATCATGCCCTATCACGGCTCTCCCTGCATTGCAGTGCTTCAGACCATAGACCGCGCTGCAGCGCACACCTGCAAAAAGGGATATGGACCACCCCATAACAGCGAGTTGGTCCATATCCCTTTATCGATCAGAAGCGGAACGCCGATTATTAACATTTATGAGAATGCTTCAGCAGACGCCCCTAAAGCATTCTCTGTCTCTGCAAATGCCTGGATGATACGGACACATTGCAGATGTGCCCTTCGATTTGACTCCGGCGTATTTGCAGCACTGTGAGGGGTAGCCACTACATTCTCCAGCTTCAAAAGCCGATTTCCCGCAGTCAGCGGCTCCCGTTCAAACACATCCAATCCCGCACCGGCAATTCGGTGATTGACTAGCGCTTCATAGAGTGCATCCTCATCAATGACAAATCCTCTGGTGGTATTGATTACAATTGCACTGCGCTTCATCAGTGCCAATTCCCGTTTGCCTATCAGATGGCGGTTTTCCTTCGTTCCAGATACATGCAGAGAAATAACGTCTGCCCCGGAGAGCGCCTTTTCAAGGCAGTCTGTAAACTCAATATCGCTTTTGTCCCGGTATTTGGCAATCTGCCTTACATACGCAATGATATGCATGTCAAAAGCGCGGGCCATCTTCGCAACCTTTGACCCGATGCTCCCGAAACCGATTATGGCAAGTGTTTTTGCATGTAATTCGGACGCTTTAAACCGATCTGTGCAGCTATTGTCCAGCGCTTCGCCGCGAATGTGCAGAGAGAGCGGATACAGTTGCTTTGCACAGGCAAGCATGAGTGCCATGGTGTGTTCGGCTACAGAGATAGCGTTAGAATCGGGCGTATTGGCAACAGTGATTCCTCGCTCACTGCAAGCTTCGACATCAATACGATCCAGTCCCACTCCCTGTTTACAGATGAACTTCAAATTAGGCGCTTTATCAAGCGTTTCTTTTGTAACATAACCTCTGCCCGGCATCAGTGCCCAACAACGTTTTAAATACTCCTCGTTATAGAATTCTCCATTACCAACCAGAACCTCAAATCCCCGCTCAAGGAGTTCTTCCTGAACCATTCTCGCCTTGTCGTTGACGAGGTACACGACTTTTCTCACGCTCTTCACCTCACACGCCATTCATTTTCAAGCCTTTTAATTCCATTCTTTTTTCGCCAGCGCTGCGCACAGTCTGGTGCCTAGGCGCCACCTGCACTCCCCCCTGCACTCCCGGCATCTGTTTGGCTGCTCACCGGCAAGGGCCTTGTTGGCCCATTGGGTATCACACAGATGTCCCCTGCCTACCAATACCATATCCACATCGGTACAAGCAAGCACCTTGTTGGCGATCTCTCCCGTACGAATCCCTTTTGCTGCAAATACAGGGACGTGGACCAGCTTTTTAATCTCCTGTGCGGCGTATATCATCGGATCAAAAGGATAGCCCTCTGGTACGGTGTCGTCCTGTTTCAGCCACTTGACCTTATAATTTACCGAAACACTGATGTAATCCACACCCATAGCATCTATCTGCCGCGCCTGTTCCAGCCCCGTCTTGAGATCCGGAACATAGCCGCTCATACGCACACCGACAATAAAATTTTCCGGAACCGCTCCGCGTATGCGCTGAAACACCTCTCGAAGGTACCGCAGAGGGTCCCTTCCATATTCGTCTGTGCGATGGTTGGTAACCGGTGAAAGAAACGTACTAATCAACCAGCCGTGAGAGGCATGCAGTTCTACTCCGTCATATCCCGCTTTTACGGCGCGAAGCGCGGCATCCAGGTATTGCTGCTGTGAGCTCTTAATTTCATCCGTGGTCATTTCCCTGCTGGCCTTTTGAACTCCGTCTATCTCAATGGTAATCTTCGACGGGCCCAACGGTTCTTCGACACAGCTGCGCACACCGCCATGCTGAAGCTGCGCGATTACTGTTTTTCCTTCGGCATGTACAGCGTCTACAAGGCGGCGAAGTCCGCTGATATGCTCGTCGCTCCAAATCCCCAGCTGCAGCGAATGACTTCTTGCATCGGCGGCAACTATCGCACAGCCCTGTATTAACAGCGCAGTACCTCCTCTGGCGACAGCCTGATAAAACGCAACACTGTCATCTGTCATAAGGCCATTCTCACTGTACACCGTGATTCCCAGCGGCGCTAACCCGATGCGGTTTTCTATTTTGACTCCCCGGATATAGACTGGCTGATCCATCGACTTTTGTCCCATCATCTCACCACCGCATTTATCTCCTACTTTTTTCACTTTTTCTCTCTGAAATCAGTGTCTCACTTTTCCATTTTCCCGTAAAGAAATAGACCCCGCCGACAAACAGGGGAGCAAATCCGCCCAGTGCATTGCCGTACCAGAACCCGGATATGCCCATGTGCAGCGCCAATCCCAAGAGGAGCGCGCAGCCCACACGGAACACCAGGCCGTCCAAGATGCCAAGAATATAATTAAATTTGGGATTGCCTATTCCATTTATCAGCGCCATAAATGGACAGCGCGTACAGAACATCAGATACCGCAGAATCAGGGCGGGCAGGTATACCTTAGACATCTCCAAGACCAGAACGTCGTCTGTAAACAACCCAAACAGCTGCACTCTAAACAGCGCAGTCAGAATCGAAACAGCCGCCCAGACTGTCAGGCCAAATGCCATATTGATGTATATGACTCTTTTCACTCTGTCTTGTTTTCCTGCGCTTATGTTCTGCCCTACCATTGCCGCCCCTCCATGCAGCATACCCGAACTGAACACTTGACTCAGGGTCCCAAGCTTACTCCCGATTCCCGTAACTGCAGAAACCGTGACGCCATAAGCATAGATGTAGGAATTGACATAGAGATTTGCCACTTGTACAAATACCCGCTGTAAACACATAGGGATAGCAAGCCGCATATATATCTTAAAAATCTCTCTATCAATCCGGAACATGCCCAAGGTAATATCAAGGCCAAACCGGTCGCGGTGCCTGTAGAGATACCCCAGCGACCAGATAAAGCTGACCCCCTGTCCTATCACAGTGGCTAAGGCGGCGCCAAAGGTTCCCATCCCCCAGGCCCCGACAAACAGGAGATCCAGTATGATATTGAGGACTGACGCCACCGTGATAAACAACAGAGAGTGCCTGGAATCCCCCATACCTCTCAGCAGGGCGGCCAGAACGCCATAGCCAAACGTAAATATGATCCCCAGATAACAGGTAATGGAATAATATACGGCATTATTCCATGCCTCCTCCGGCACATTCATCATCTTCAATATTGGGACATGAAATCCAATCATAAGTACCGTAACGACAAGAGAAAAGAGCATTACAACACTGAATATCGTGCCGGCGCTCTTGTTTACAGCCGTTCTGTCTCTTGCCCCTGTATACTGTGCAATCACAACCTGTGCGGCGTTGCTCATACCGTTGCTTGCCAGCAGTATCACGTTCAGGATATCGCTGACTACAGATACCGCAGAAAGACCCACACTGCCAAGATAGCGGCCTACGATAGCCATATCTACGAGGTTGTATCCTGTATGTAAAATATTCGAAGCAATAATCGGAAGAGAAAATGTCAGCAATATTTTGAAAACTGGACCTTCCGTCAGGTCGGTAGTCGCTTTGCCGCCTCTGCCCACTGCCCCACCCCCATATTGATTTATCACAGCCGGGAGAAAGCCCGGGTACGTTTAAACATACTGGACTGGTATTTTTCCTCTCTTTTAAGTCTTTTGATTTTTGATGAAACTTAATCAGAGGAAGCGGTATACGTCTTCCTCTGATTAAGCATTTTATTCTTATCGTCAAACAGAAGACAAGCATTGCACCGCCTGTTTTCTCCTGTGTCTTTCCCGGCGTCCTGCCTCAGTCTAACCTGTTATTATCCTTGCCATCCTGGAGGCCAAGAATGGTTTGTACCTCATATACATTTACATTGCGGGGATTGGTTCCGTTTTTAATGCAGACGGCCGCAGCAGCTCCGCACGCCTCGCCATATTGCATACAGGGCACCATAGAGGAGCATCTCACGGCGTGTACCTTGGAGATCGGGCGCCCGCCTATGAGCAGGTTATCAACCGTCTTGGGGACAAGACATCTATACGGCACAGTAAACTTCCGCTGAGGCACAAACCACATCCTCTGTCCCTTCTGCCCGGTCAGGAGATGAAGGTTGTTGGCTCGCCAGAGAACTGCAATGGTATCGTCAAACCAGGTTCCGTCTGCCAAATCCTGCAGGGTCAGTACATATTCGCCGATGATCTGACGGCTTTCACGCCCGCCGTAGTTGCCAGTCTTGTAAATGTAAGCATTTTCAAATCCAGGGATTTTCTCCCGGAAAAAGTTGATGTACGCCTGATTAATTTCACGGCAGGTAATCAGTGCCTTGCTCAGTTCAGCGGCATTGGTAGGATCGACGAAGCACTCATGCACGCCGGAAACCGCCTGGTCATAGCGGACCTTGCCGTTTCTAACAATACCATACCAAGTAAAGGCCGGGGGCCACGGATACATGGGCTCCGGAGCCAGCGTATTAGGCATAAACGGCGTTTCCGGATGCTCCTTTAGATACTCTATCCACTCAGCGTCAACACAGGGTCTCAAAGAGAGGAACTTTCCTTCCTTGTACGCCTGCTCCTGCTCCTCCCAGGTAAGGTGCTTGCCCTCCATATGCATTTGTCCGTCAGTGCTGTGGCTCTCTCCCTTCTGACCGCCCGTGAAAAACACTGCGTCTGGAGACTTGACGCCGCCGTTGGTATATTTAATAATATCCTGCTTCAGCGCCGCCTTCTCTTCAGGGGTAGGAACAGGGCGGTTTTTCAGGTAACTAAAGAACCGCTCAAAGTCTATGCCGCCCATCTCAAACAGCAGGGATATTCCATGGGGGCGCCCGAGCTCCTCGTCCCCAAACATATACTCGGCACCCGCTCTTGCCGCGATATCCGCATCGGCGCTGCAGTCGATAATAACGTCGGCCAGGATAACCTGCGGCCCGGATTTGTTGGCGATCACAACGCCCACAATCTTGTCGCCCTCCATGACAGCGTCGAAGGCGACGGTATCAAAAAGTACTTCTATCCCTAATTCCTTGGCCATCTGGTCAAGAACATAGACAACGACTTCTTCGTCTACATTTTCGCGCAGGCTGGGATCGTTGCGGCGCTCAGGGAACGCAGTCCCGCCCCCCGCCAGGATACGGTTGTATATCTCCATTGTGACCGGCGTCTTCACCACTAGGGGATTTGACCAGTCGGAACAAGGGAGCTTCTTGGCCATATAGTCCTGGTCGGAGCGGTAGCCATGCACGCTCATGACAAGCCCCTGCCCCATATTCCCGCCGAGGAATTCTGTCCGCTCTACGATCATAGTTTGGGCTCCGTTTTTGGCCGCTGCAAATGCTGCGGCCACTCCTCCGGGTCCTCCGCCGACGACAAGCACCTCGACCTTCTTATAGATCGGAAAATCTCTGCTTATATGTATATGATCCATTCACCATTCTCCCTTTTTCTGAGATGATTCAATCCAAATCATTGATCTCACGGCAAAAATGACATGCTACAAAGTGGTCAGGCAGTTCCTCTTTGAAGGCCGGCTGTTCCGCAAAGCAGATGTCTTTAGCGTAAGGGCAGCGCTTGGCAAAACGGCATCCCGGTTTTGGATTTACCGGAGAGGAAATTTCTCCCTGCATCACCACTCTCTTGCGTTCGACCGTAATATCCGGGATGGGAATTGCTGAGAGCAATCCCTTGGTATATGGATGAAGCGGATGCCTGAACAGCTCCTTTGCTTCACTTTTTTCTGCCATGCAGCCCAGATACATAACCAGGATATCGTCAGAAATGTGCTTGACCACAGACATGTCATGGGTCACAAAAATATACGCTATTTTTCTCTCCCGCTGCAAGTCCTGCAAAAGGTTTAGTATCTGAGCCTGAATGGAGACATCCAGCGCCGAAACGGGCTCATCACAGACAATAAACTTGGGCATCAAGGCCAGTGCTCTTGCAATGCCGATTCTCTGGCGTCGTCCGCCGTCAAGCTCATGAGGGTAGCTGGTATACAGTCTCTCGTCAAGGCCAACCGTATGCATAAGCTCTAAAACCCGATCGTCAAGCTCTTTCTTGCTCTTACATATCTTAAAGATCTTGAGCGGTTCGGCAATACATTCCGGAACGGTGAAGCGCGGATTCAGAGACGCCATGGGATCTTGGAAAATAATCTGCATTTCTTTGCGCAGTTCCGTCCATTTACGCCCCTTTGCTCTAGAGACCTCTTCGCCGTTAAACCACACCTCGCCGTCCGTCGCATCCAACAATCCAAGAATGGTTCTGCCCAAGGTGGATTTCCCGCAGCCTGATTCACCCACGACGCCGAGCGTTTTTCCTTCGCCGATCGTAAAGCTGACGTCGTCAACCGCATGCAGAAGTCCGCCCTTGGTTTTGAAATATTTCTTGAGGTGTTTTACCTCCAGAAGAACATTGGTTGTCTTCGCTTCACTCATGCCTTATCTCCCTCGCTTTTGCAAAGATGGCAGCGGACAAAGTGGCCGGGACTTACTTCAATGGCTTCAGGCACGTCGACACTGCAGGCCTCGGTTGCATAAGGACAGCGCGGGTGGAACTTGCAGCCCGACGGCAGCTGAGCCGGGTTAGGCGTCATCCCTTCAATCGGTTCAAGCCTGTCCACATCCTTTGTCAAGGACGGGATGGATCCAAAAAGTCCCTTGGTGTAGGGATGGCTGGTCGCCAAGAAGATATCCTTGAGCGCTCCGTACTCCACGATCTCGCCGGCATACATAATCGCAACCTTGTCGCAGACTTCCGCTACAATACCCAAATCATGTGTAATGAATATAATCGACATTTGATACCGGCGGCGGAGTTCGATCATCATCTCGATGACCTGCGCCTGGATGGTCACGTCCAGCGCTGTCGTAGGCTCATCGGCGAGGAGAATCTGCGGTTCACAGGCAAGCGCAATGGCGATTACGACACGCTGCTTCATTCCGCCGGAAAACTGATGCGGATATTCGTCGGCACGTCTTGCTTCGATTCCGACCGCTTCCAGCATTTCACACGCTTTTTTCTTCGACTCCTCACGCGTGCACTTCTGGTGAAGCCGGATAACCTCGGCGATCTGCTCCCCCACCGTCTTGACCGGATTGAGCGCGGTCATTGGATCCTGGAAAATCATGGTGATGTCGTTGCCGCGGATATCCATCATCTGCTTCTCGCTCAGTTTGAGCAAATCAGTCCCATTATATAGGATCTCGCCGCTTCGCACTTTTGCGGGCGGATCGGCCAGCAGCCGGATAACGCTCAGCGCAGTTGACGTCTTGCCAGCTCCGGTTTCACCTACAAGGCCCAGACATTCACCCTTTTCCAGTGACAGGCTGATGCCGTTTACCGCATGAATAGTCTCCTCAGAGGTGACATACTCGACTGCCAGATTTTTAATCTCAAGCAAACTCATATCTCTGCCTCCTTATCTCTTCATCCTGGGATCCAGAGCGTCACGGACACCATCGCCAATAAAGTTGACGCTGATCATGGTGAGAGAAATAGCAATCCCCGGGAAGGTGACGATCGGCCAGTACTGGCGGATAAACTGCTTACCTGCACTGAGCAATGACCCCCACTCGGGCGTGGGAGGCTGGACGCCGAGGCCAAAGAAGCTCAGACTTGCAATCTGGGAAATACAGATCCCCAAACGCAAGGTCATCTGAACGATAAGCGGAGCAAGACAATTGGGAATCACATATTTGAAAATCATTCTCATTTTGGAGGCTCCATAGGAATTGGCCGCTTCTAAGTACTCCTGTCCCTTGATGGACAAACTGCTCGAATACATAATGCGCGTCAGATTGGCTACCTGCGCCAAGCCTATGGCAATGACCGAATTATAAAGGCCGGATCCAAGGGCCGTGGATATCCCTGCGGCCAACAACAGGCCCGGTATGCTTTGGAGGATATCTATGATACGCATGACAACCGTCTCATAGGCTCCGCCGAAAAATGCCGCTGTTGCACCCAATGTGGCGCCGACGACGCCTGCAAAGCAGACAGCAGAGATGGCCACGATCAGAGAAATCTGTCCGCCCTTGAGAATTCTGGTAAAGATATCGCGCCCGTACTGGTCTGTGCCGCAGAGGTGCTCGAGGCTAACCGGAGCAAATCGCTCCGTTATATTTTGTTCCGCATAATCATAGGGAGAGATCACCCCTTGAAAAATGCAGGCAAGGGCAATCACGATAAGAATGGTCAGGCCTATCATTGCCAGCTTATTTCGCTTAAACTGAGAAATTGCGACGGCAAACTGCCCGTTTCTCCTCTTCTTCTGTCGCATTACTTATTACCTCCCTGCAAAACCGCCTGAGGCTTTGCTTTTTGCAGTCTGCCTCTCTTGCCGCCAAATCCCTTATTGTCTCTGATGCGCGGATCGATGATCATATAAGCGATATCAACCAGCAGGTTTACCAGGCAGACCACAACGGAAAACAGCAGGACGCCTCCCTGTACGCTGGGGTAATCACCAACGCCAATGGAATAAATCATGTAGGAACCAAGGCCGGGAATATTAAAAATATTCTCTACAACGGCAGAGCCGCCGACGATAACGGAAAAAGTGCTGCCAATGGAAGTGACAATAGGGATTGCTGCGTTCCGGAATGCATGGCGGGTTACCACCTTTCGGTAGGCAAGTCCCTTGGAGCGCGCTGTACGGATGTAGTCCTGACGGATAACTTCCAGCATGGACGAGCGCGTCATACGGGTGAAGGTTGCAACCGGGCGCAGGCCCAGCGCGAGGCACGGTATAATATATCCCTTCCACGAATCCAATCCCGTTGCAGGCAAAAGCCCAAGGGACAGCGACAGTATCAGCATGAGCATCAGGCTCACCCAGAAGGACGGCATGGACGCCATAATCATGGCAAGCGTTGTCAGCGAGTAATCAGCCAAGCTATATTGCTTTGCCGCCGAAATCAGGCCGCAGAATACGCCGAAGGGTACCGACCACAACAGAGTGAGGAAGGCCTGTCTGAGAGAAACGGGAAAGCGCGAAAACACTTCCAGGCTAACAGCCCTGTTCGTCTCGTAGGAGGTGCCCAGATCCATCTCTGTGATAATGCCTATTACATAGTCAAAGTATTGAACGACAAGAGGCCTGTCAAATCCCAGTTCCACATACATCGCATCGTAATCGGCCTGCGTATAATTTTCGCCCAGCAGCTGTGGAATGGGATCGCCGCTGGCGCGGCTGAGGATAAAGACAAAAAGGACTACGCCCAAAAGAACAACTACCATCTGTAGCAATCGCTTTATGATGTACCTTAACATTACGCCCCTCTTTTCTTTCTGACGTAGGGATGGGAAAATCGAGAAAGAATGGCCCTGCAGCCCTGCCGGGTGATTACAACCATGCAGTCCAGGGCCATTCTCTCTCAAAGCTCAGTCTAGCGTTTTGACGCCGTCATCTCAGTTATGCCGTCTTAATCGTCTTCCACAGGTTCCCATACCCATTGGGGAAGGTCACGCCTGTGAGATAATCGCGGCAGAAGATGACCGAAGTGCTGGTGGTCAGGGGAATGGTCCAGACATGGTCAAAGAACATCTGCTGAATCTCGGTGTAAATTTCATTGGCCCTGTCATCGTCAAGGCAGGTCTCGCCTTCTGCCATGAGGTTGTGCAGCTCTTCGCTCTGGATCCCCTTGATATAGGCATAGGTGCCGGGTTCCTTTCCGTATGCGTCGCGCCCGGCGAGCGCCTCGGCGGGATGGCCGGACCTGTACTGCATGGGATAGGCAATCATGTCGTACTCATATTCAGTCGCATTGGAGGCGGCGGTCATGGCTGCGGACTTCTCAAAAATACACTCAACGTCAATGCCGATCTGCGCGCAATAATACTGGATCATTTCGCATGCAGCCTGGTTATTGGCGCCATCCGAAGTCTCAATTTTCAGGCTGAGCCGGTTTTCCGTGTCGTAGCCGGCCGCGGCCAGATATTCAGCAGCCAGCTCGGGGTTATACTCATAGGTGCCGAGATCAACTGCATATTGGGTGCCGGGGAGCAGGATGGACTGGCCTACTGTTCCCAGCTCCGGTCCCTGGAATACGCCGTAGGCAAGGGATTCGTAATCAATGCAGTGAGCAATTGCTTTGCGGATATTCTCATCTGCACAGGGGCCGTCGCTGGTGGCAAGATAAAGGACAATGCCTCTGTTGACAGGCAGCTGATAGCAGATCGTGCTGTCGATTTCGCCATTGAAAAAGCGCATAACGGAGTCATAGTTGTTGATGCTCTGGAGAATGTCAATATCGCCGTTGATATAGTCGATGCAGCCCGTGGTATAGTCCTTATACAGAACGCACTCAATATATTTAAATTCAGGCGCCTCGCCCCAGTAGTCGTCAAAGCGCTCGAATCTCTGGCTAATACCGCTGACCGTCTCAATTACGGTGTAAGCGCCGGTACCTGCGTCCGCTTCGAAGAAATCGTAGTCTTCTCCATGCTCATCAAAGAACTCTTTGCTGAGGATGCCGGCAAAGCCGGACTGGAGGGCGGCTACAAAAGAGCTGGCCGGCTCGTCAAACACAAGGACAAGATGGAGGTCGTCTTCGATGTAGCTCTTTTCAAAATTGATCTTGGAGCAGGCGGCATTGATGTTGGACGAGGCGTTGTCAGCGTTTCTCTTGAGCGTAAAAATAACGTCCTCGGCGTCGAGAAGCGTACCGTCATGGAACTTGACGTTTTCGCGGAGCGTAATGTGGAAATTACCCTCGTCATCGTATCCCCACTCTGTTGCGAGAAGGGGTTCGGGTTCGCCGGTTTCCGTATTACGCCCGATCAGCGACTCGTATACGTTGTGGCTCCAGGGATACTCGTCCTGAGAGTTCAGAGGATCGCAGCCGATAATCTGGTTGCCGGAGCCGATCACAACGGTATCGGGGTCCTTCTTCTCAAATCCAGTTTTCTCTGTTTGATAGACGTTCATTTCCCCGCGATACCAGGGAGCGGTGGTCATAGTAATGCCGTCCGCCACGGCCGGAACCCCATCTGTAGCCCCGTCGCCGCTATCCGTAGTATCGGGCGCAGGTGTGTTTGCACTGGATCCTCCGCCGCCGACCTGGCCGCTGCAGGCCGCCAACGAAAAAACCATTGCCAGTACCAAGAGCAGGGAGACGATTTCTTTTGCTTTTTTCATTTCCATTTCCACCTTTCTCATCAATTTGTTCGCTTTTTCTATCAAAAGGGAGGCCCCTTCAGATACAAAATTCGGAGTTCCTTCCGGCAGCGCAAAACAGATTTACATATTGGGAGCGGTCTTTTTACCCGCGTTTCAGCGCAGTCTGTACGGCGTCTATCAGCGCAGCCGCTTCGTACTGTTCAAAATGGAGCACTACCTTATCCACTTCTGAAAGATCATAGTGATAGCACTGTTCCAGTATTGCGCGTTTGTTTTCTACCACCTTGTGCAGGCCGGCGTTGCGCTCATCACCGGCCATTCCTACAAAGTATCCCGCTGGACGCGGCACGCTTTCGGTCAAAACCTTACCGTCGTTGAGCTCAACCTCTACCGTACAGGGGCCCTTTCCCCCTCCCAACGCGGAAAGTTCCTCTTTGGTCAAAACCACTCCAGCAGTCAGATCTATCAGGCGGCGCAGCTCGCTGTCAGAAAAATAGTCCTTCTCAAAATGGATCGGAGCCAGCGTCCCGTATTTGAGCGCTGCTGCAAGACAGTAACTGATATGATGGTCCGCTGTGGGATGGTCATAGGGATATTGAGGCTTACCGGGCTTCAGGGCAATACCTGCATCCGTCGGGCTAACGTGAACGGTAATCCTGCGTATGCGCGTGGAATCTCCATCGATCCGCTGATGCAGGCGTATTCCGCACTCGGACGCGGCCTGGTTGACATTACAGCAGGGCAGCGCCTTGACCTGAATCTGTTCATATGTTTTGTCGTCGTCCATAGCCTCCAGTTCACCGTCAAATTTGGCGACAACCTTATACCAGCCGTTAGCGCCGTCAAACATGCTGCCTGGAGCTTGAAGAAAGCCGCTCATACGATAGAGCCAGAACACCCTTGCGATGGCATATCCGGTAGCGCCGCATTTGAGATTCGTAATGTCTGCCGGGCGCACCTGAAGCAGCGTCGTGCCGCTGCTTGCGCTGAGATTGAGCACATTCTGCGTCTGTTCGGGACTGTCGCCCAGGCAGACGGCTACCATGACCGGCAGGGTAAGAGATAAAAATGTAGTCGGGTCAAATTCAGGCCGTTTATACATCATGCGGTTCTGTACCAACACCCACAGCTGATAAGCAGTGTGCAGCGCCTCAATGACGCTCTTCCCGCTGACGCCCGGCTTATCGCACAGCGCCAGCATAGCTGCGCACATATCGCTGGGGTGTCCGCCCCTGCTTTGAGGCGGCCGCTGTGCGTCTCCCCAGTCTGCATAACGTATGCAGTATCCATTGATAAAACCGGCCATTTCAAGGCTGGTCTTCCTGTCCAGCGGCCATACAGGGCGGCTGATTTTCGGTTCTCCATCGAGCAGGGCGGTAAGCTTCTGTTTCTCACCTTCAGGCATGGAACACATTCCGGCAATCAGCGCCAATATGGCGTCCAGGAACAGATATTTCACCGTCGCAGCTGTGTTGTGTTTCATCTCTTCAAATGGGACATAGAGCCCTTTTTCGCGCAGCCGCGTTACATCCAAGAAAATCACCTCTTTGAAATACGGCCATGCAGCGCTGACCGCCCCTTTTGTACGTCTTCAAGGTTATCTATGCCTGTCGCAGTCTTTCTACCGTCTCCAGAATATAATCTGTGTAAGCTTCTGTACTGGCATCGGAGGCAAAGCTGGTTACCTTAAGCCTGCGCTCTGTATAGCCGCAGATGTCCATGGCATCGGAGAGAAGCTTTGCCTCCTTTCCATACCCGATATGGGCGAACATCATGCTGACGGCCCTCAGCAGGCTGCTGGGATCCGCATATCCGGCCCTGCCGTTGTTTACCAGCATCATTGCAGTACCGTGAATCGCTTCAAACAGCGCGTAGCGGGCGCCGATATTGGCGCTCCCCGCGGTTCCAACACCGCCGCAGAGTTCAGCTGCAATATCAGAGATGATGTCGCCGTAAAGATTGGGCAGTACCAGCACCTCCAGATTTTCATTAAACTCCGGGTCGGTCAGCTTAGAGGCGGTAATGTCAACCAGCCGCTCATCGTAGATAATATCGGGATAGTCCTTTGCCACCTCACGGCAGGCATTCAGCAGATTGCCGTCGGTGAGCTTAATCACGTTATTCTTTGTGATTGCAGATACATGCCGGCGCCCATTCTGGCGCGCATATGCAAAGGCCACCTTTGCCAGGTGCATACTCTGCTGTCTGGTCTCCACAACAAAGTCTACAGCCAGATCCCTATCGACCTGGATGCCTTTGCTGCCCCAGATATACGCACCCTCGATGTTCTCACGGAACATCACCCAGTCATACCCAAGCGCCGGGTTCTTTACCGGGCGCAGATTTACGCTCAACTCCAGCTCACGGCGGATGGCTGCGACAGAGCTGCCAAGTCCCTTTGTGGATGTGTTGTCCAGCGGCCCTTTCAAAATCACGTCGCAGGTATGCAGAACCTCTCGGGACTCGTCCGGAATGCTCTTCATCACTGCTGCGCGTTCGGCAACAGACAGGCCAGGCACCATGCGCAGCTCAATTTTGCCGTCTGCAATCGGCCCTGCAAGCATGGTGTTTACCACGCGGAGCGCCTGCTCCATAATGACCGGGCCGATACCATCGCCAGGAATCACACCGATGACGATTTTGTCCATCTGCGTATAATCCGGTGCGGTGCCCGCCTGCTTCATTTTCTCAATTCGCTCTGTCTGCCCGGCCAACAGCTCGCCAAACAGTTCCTTTGCTCTTTCTATATCTGCTTGAAGCATACCTAACCTCCCTGTTTTACCATATCCGGTTGTCCTGCTGAAAGCTCATTTCTGACCTGGGCAATGAGCCCGCCGCTCCTCAGAATGCCGAGCACGAACGCCGGGAATTTGGGGAAGCTGAAACTGCCCCCCGGCGTTTGAATCACTCCGTTTTCGACGTCTATCTCAATCTTATCTCCGCTTTCAACGGAATCGACTGCCGCTGGACAGACAATAGGCAGCAACCCTTCGTTGATGCTGTTCCGATAATAAATGCGGGAAATGCTCTTGGCGATTACCGCCTTGATCCCCTTTTGGCGGATGCACTTGACCGCCTGCTCTCTGGCAGAGCCGCAGCCCCAGTTCGTACCGGCGACAATCACACAGTTGGATGCGTTCCTCCCGCTGAATTCAGGGTCCAGATCCTCCAGAGCGTGCTCAGCCATCTGTTCCTCAGTCAGAAGCAGATAGGTATATCTTCCGGGATAAATCAGATCCGTGCTGATATCGTCGCCGTATTTTATGACCTCAGCCTCAATCCTCATTTTCCATTCCTCCCCTGGAAATACGCCCGCGGGTCGCTGACAGCACCCTTGACAGCACTGGCGGCGACGGTGGCCGGGCTGGCAAGGATAATTTCTGAGCTGCGGCTCCCCATTCTTCCTGTAAAATTACGGTTTGCGGTGGAAATGCACACCTCGCCGTCTCCAATGATACCGCCGCACACGCCTACGCAGGGGCCGCAACCGGGGTGGTTGAGTACGCAGCCTGAGTCCATAAAAATATCAATGAGGCCTTCTTTGAGCGCAGCTTGGTAGATCGCTACGGAAGCCGGCTGCACAATGGTGCGCACAGCGACCCTGTTTCCCTTTAATATCTCCGCTGCAATCCGCAAGTCCTCAAGGCGCCCATTTGTACAGGTCCCGATAAATGCCTGATCGATGCGCCTGCCCAGTGCTCCGGTGACGGGTGCGTAGTTATCTACTCTGCCGGGCAGTGCGACAGCCGGGACCAAATTGTCAAGGCGATAATGCAGCTGCTTTATGTAACTCGCTCCTTCATCCGCCCACACAGGAGACCAAGCCTTTTTTGCCCTGCCGTTCAGGTGGGCAAAGACTTTCTCATCCGGCCTGCACACTGCGTTCTTTGCTCCCATTTCAATGGCCATATTACATATGGTCATTCTCTCCCCGATGCTCATAGCGGCAACACCTTCTCCGTGGAATTCCATAGAGAGGTAGTCGGCCCCCGAACTGCTGATTTCGCCCGCAATGGTTAAAATCAAATCTTTTGCCGTGACGCCGGGGCTAAACTGGCCTTCCACCGTTATCTTCATCGACTGAGGCACACGGAGCCAGAGCTTTCCTGTCGCCCAGATAGCCGCCATTTCGCTTCGCCCGATGCCGGTGGCGAATGCACCCACCGCGCCGTGGGTACAGGTATGACTGTCTGAGCCTACGATGACAAGCCCAGGCGCGGCATAGCCCTCCTGACACAGGATCTGGTGGCAAATTCCCCCCAGGCTGTTCATATCATAAAAGTTGCGAATCCCCTGCTCCCTGACAAACTCTCTGATCTGCTTGTGGCTGTTGGCATAGCCGCCGGTGGGCGGTGGAACCGTATGATCAAAGACGATGACAATCCGATCCGGGTCATAGACCTTTTCCAAGCCGATGGTCTTAAATGTGGCGCAGACCGACGCAGCGTTTTCGTGGCTCAAGCAGAAATCCGGATATACGGTAACAATATCTCCCTCTGACACCTCATACCCGGCAGCTTTGCTCAGCGCCTTCTCCGCAAATGTTTTAGCCATTGCTCATTGTCACCTCTTTGGTAAAGCGGTGGAATCCTCCGTATTTTTTCATAACCTCCACCATGCCGCCGCATCGCAGTATATTCTGCATGAGAGCCGGCAGTGGTTTTACTGGTATCGCCTCGCCCGTAGTCAGGTTTCGAAGCTCGCTCCCACCAAACTCGTACTCCAGAGTATCCCCTTCCCGAATCGTGGAAGTGTCGCACTCAATCAGCGGCAAGCCGATATTAATTGCGCTGCGGTAAAAAATCCTTGAAAAGCTCTTGGCTGCAACACATTGTACGCCCGATTCCTTCAAGGCCGTGGGCGCCTGCTCCCGGGAGGAGCCGCAGCCGAAATACTTGCCTGCCACCACAATCGCTCCACCTTCACATTTTTTGTGAAAGTCAGGATCCAGATCCTCCATACAGTGGCTGGACAGTGCGCCAATGTCCAATGTTTTTGTATACTTTCCGGCGATTATCAGGTCAGTATTGATGTCATCGCCGTAGACGATCGCTTTTGCTGAAAGGAGCATATGTACCTCCATGTGCAATTTTCTCCGAAAAATATCAGAGGAACTTCCTCGGATCACTTATTTTACCGGTGAGTGCAGAGGCGGCAACCGTCTCTGGTGAAGCCAGATAAATAAAGGCCTTATTGTTGCCCATCCTTCCCTTAAAGTTTCTGTTTGTGCTGGAAATAATGACTTCTCCATCCGCGGGCACACCGCCCAGGGTGCCTACACATACGCCGCAGCCTGGCGTACAAATTGTCGCGCCGGCCTGAATCAAAGTCGCCAGTATCCCGGATTCGGCCATTTCTTTCAGGACCGTCTCCGATGCCGGCAGCGCCAGCAATCTTACCCCGCCGGCAATGTGTCTCCCCTTCAAAATTCCTGCGGCCGCCTCAAAGTCCTCCAGCCGCCCGTTGGTACAGCTGCCGAGTACTGCCTGCTGGATAGCCGTGCCCTCCACCATGGTCACAGGGCATACGTTGTCTACGGTATGAGGTCTTGCAACCGCCGGCTCCACTGTGCTCAGATCAAACTCCACTGTCTTCAGATACCCGGCGTCTGCATCGGCCTGAATGCCCAGTCCCGAATGGCAGGTAAAGCCACATTTGGCTCCCATTTCGACCAACATATTTGTCATGGTAAGATGCTGGGAGAGAGAACTATGTTCCAGATACTCGCCATAAAATTCCACACTCAGGTAGTTTGCTCCGTCTGCCCCCAGTCTACCGATAACATTCAGAATGATATCCTTTGCGCTGCAGCCGGGGGGGAGCATTCCTTTTAGAATCACCCGTATGGTCTCCGGCACCCGGAACCACAGTTTGCCCTCTTTGAGCACGGTAGAAATATCGGTAGCGCCCAGGCCTGTCGAAAGGGATCCCAGCGCACCGTACGTGCAGGTATGGGAATCCGTCCCCACTACCAGCGACCCGGGCTTTATCAGACCGCTCTCCACCATAAGTTGATGGCATACCCCTCTGCCGCCTTCATAAAAGCGAAGTCCCTGTTCCTTCACAAAATCACGCAGAAATGCGTGGATGTTTGCCAGCTTTTCATTGGAGGGGGGACAGCAGTGGTCGAAAATGACGACAACCTTGTCGGGGTTAAAGACCTTGCTGCCACCCATATTTCTAAAAGCGCGCACCGCCAAGGGTCCGTTCGCGTCATGCATCATAACGATGTCCACATCGGCAAGTACCACATCATTTGCATATGCGCTTACCCCAGCATGGCTGCTCAATATCTTTTCCGCTATTGTCTTTCCATGCATGACAATATTCCTTTCGGTTAAACTGTTTTCCCTGCAATCTCAGCAGCCGTATCCGTCTGTCGCAAATGTATCGCTTCGAACGCTGAATTAAAATGATTCGCCTGCTACATAGTCCTTGAATTCATAGGTAAAGCCTAAGGTCTCCTGCAACTCGCGGATATCAACATCACGGGGCCTGATATGTTCTCTGACGGCAAGGGCGGCAGCCACGCCGGCCGCCTCACCGTACTGCATACAGGGAACCATGGATGAGATTCTCACCAGGTAGTGCTTGGATATCGAGCGCCCTCCCACAAGAAGATTGTCCACCGTTTTGGGGACAAGGCTCCGGTAGGGTACGGTAAACGGCTTCTTTGTCTCAAACCACATGCGGAATCCATATTGTCCGTTGATAAGATGCAGATTGTTTGCACGCCAGACATTGGCGATTGCATCCTCAAACTGTCTGCCTGAGCCAATATCCTCTAATGTCACACAGTACTCGCCTACAATTTGTCTGCTGTCACGGCCGCTGTATGTGGCATTCTTGATGATGTACGCATTCTCAAACCCCGGAATCCGCTCCCGGAAGAATTTCATATAAATCCAGTTGATTCTTCGGCAGAGGACAAGCGCATGGCTGATAGCCTCTTCATTCGTGGAATCTACCAGGCACTCATGCACACCAGACATGGCCTGATCAAAGCGGACCCTGCCGTCACGGACAATACCAAACCAGTTAAAACTGGGGGACTTCGGATAAATCGGAAGCGGAGTCGTCGTATTGGGCATGTAAGGCGTCTCGGGATACGGATGATCTTTGAGATACTGGAACCATTCAGCTTCCACACAGTCCTTCAGCACCAGGAACTCACCGTTTTTCATCGCCTCATATTGCTCATCCCAGGAGAGCCGTTTTCCCTCCATGTGATGTTCGCCGGTATCGCCCTTTTTCAGCGAAAATCTCGCGTCGGGCGACTTCGCCCCGCCGTTTGTCAGCATATACTTGTCGTGCAGTATCGCTTCCTTTTCCTCCGGCGTGGGCTCCGGACGGTTTTTCAGGTACTCCAGGAAGCGCTCCACATCTATGCCGCCAATCTGCATCTGCAGAGAGATGCCATGCGCCCTTCCTGTGTCGTCGCCGTAAGTAAAATCAACCCCGGCCCTCGTCGCGATATCGGCGTCTGCGCTGCAGTCAATTACCACCTTCGCCTTAATAACCTGAGGTCCTGACTTATTGGCAATGACGATACCGGTTACGGCGTCGCCCTCTTTTATAACGTCAAACGCCGTGGTGTTGAACAGGACCTCAACGCCAGCCTCCTTCATCATTTGGTCCAGCGCATAAATCACCACTTCTTCGTCCACATTTTCCCGCAGGCTGGGGTCTCCGTAGTGCCCTCGAAACCCTGTTCCGTTTTCCTCGTAAATGCGGTTATAAATGCCCATGGTGATAGGCGTCTTTGCCACCAAGGGGTTGTCCCAATCCGAGGTGGGATGCTTTTTGCTGCTGTAGTTGCTGTCCGACCGGTATCCATGCAGGCTGTGGACCAACCCCAGCGACATATTGCCGCCCAGCGCATAGTAGCGCTCAACCAGCAAGGTCTTTGCGCCGTTTTTTGCCGCTGCCAGCGCCGCGGCCACTCCTCCGGGCCCGCCCCCAACGACAGCGACATCCACCTCCCGATAGACAGGCATCTCCAGGACATGCTTAATCATGTTTAAACGTCTCCTTTTCGGTATATTCGCGGCGCCTGCCCTATTACCAGCTTCCGCCGTTGACTACATGGGGAAATGTAAGCTTCTCCCCGCGGCTGATTGCGTATATCTGATCGGCGCAGCGCTGAGCCATCTGAGCCGCATCGTCAGCAGTATTTCCGCCCAAGTGCGGGGTGAGCACTACATTCTGAAGCTCTGCAAAAGGGCCGTCTGCCATCGTGTCCTTCTCCAGTGCATCAAGACCTGCTGCGCAGAGCTTCCCGGAGCGAAGCGCCTGGCCGAGCGCCTCGAGGTCAACCAATTCCTCGCGGGCGGTATTGATAAGCAGCGCGCCCTTCTTCATTTTCGCAAGGGTTTCACTGTTTACCATTTTGGCGGTAGAATCAAGCAGTGGAACATGGAGGGAAATGATATCGCACGCGCCCCAGATTTCCTCCAGCGGGCAGAAGGCAACACCCAGCTCCAATTCCTTCTCAGGCGCAAGGGGGTAGGCGTCATAGTAGAGGATTTCCGCGCCGAAGGCCTTGCACAGAGCCGCTACCCTGCGGCCGATATTGCCGATGCCGATGATTCCCACCGTCTTACCGCTGATGGTGTGGGATTTTGCAGCGTAAGCTTCACGCTCCCACTTGCCCTCTTGCATTCCCACGGTAAGCGGCACCACATTGCGGTAGGCGGCCAGCATCAGCGCAACAGCCATCTCCGATACAGGAACAGAATTGACCCCGTAACATACCGCTACAGGGATTTTTTTCTTTGCGGCGGCCTCAATATCCACCGTATCATAACCTGCACCCCAGCGCTGAATGAGCTTGACCTTCTTCATTGCCGCAATATCGGCGGCATTGAGATTTAAAGTCCTCAGTATGACGTAGTCGGCATCCGCCAGCCTTCCATACTCATCCCGGCTCGTAATAAAGGACAGCTCAAAGTCGTCTGCCAGCGCGTTTTCCAGCGCTTTCTTCATCGTCTCATTAAATGGGCCGATGATCAGTACCTTTTCCATAATTACTCCTCCGGCACCATCTGTACGAAAAATGACGACAGATCGGTCCCCTTTTCAAAATGCATGGCGGATGCAAAAATCCGCTCCTGCTGCCCGGCTGTCAGCAGGCCGTCTGCACAGGCGCTTAGTTTTCTCCTCAGATCGACCTTGTCAACGGGATAGCGCTTTTCACCTTTGGGAACCTCCACAGCGCTCTCAAGACTGGTCCCGTTCTTCAGTCTAAGCTCCATACGGGCACCGCGGATCATGTTCTTGCGATCCTCCAGTTCAGGGCAGGATACGATTTCCATACGTTCAATGAGGTATTTCACTCTTTCGCTCATATTTGCCGCCCTGTAGAGATCTGCCAGCGTAAAACCGGCGTCCAGCAGCCCGACGGCGGCGGCATAAGTCAAACTGAACTTGGCCTCATCCTCACTCTTGGGAAACCGAATCAGTCCGGTCAATTTCTCAGAGGCAGGATAAGTATATAGAATCACGCTTTCGATATCCTCTGGCACAAATCCGCCCTTTTGGTTCAAAAGTACCGCGCAGTCTACCATTGCATGCATATGCCGGCAGGCGGGGTAGAGCTTGATATAAGTGGTATCCATGAGGAATGTCCTGCCGAGATCCTTGGTGACAGACGGGATATCCGTTTCGTCAGCAAAGGCCTTGAAGTAGCCCTTGCTTCCATCCAGCGGTGCGATCGGCCCCACAGCTCCGCCCTCGGCCAAAAGGGCGCACATGACGCCATGGTAGGCGGATTTCGCGGGATTAATCGGCTTCATCGCCTGGCCAGATTCATTCAGCTCCATGAGGCCCGACGCAGACGTCGCCGCAAGCCCGATGGCTGCATGGGTTTTTTCAGCATTTAGCTTTAAGACTCTTGCCGCCGCTGCCGCTGCTGCCACTGTACCCGAAGTCCCTGTCCCGTTGAATCCCCTTTGGAGATGAGACGGCATGATGGCACTGGACAGTCGAATAAATATCTCATATCCGGCAACAATCGCCGGCGCAATGTCCTCGTAAGCCGCCCCGCGCCACTCCCCAAGCGCCAGTACCGCGGGTATCACACAAACGCCGGGATGGCCGTTTGCAAGCATATGCCCGTCGTCCATATCCGCTCCATTGCAGAGAAATGCGTTACAGTACGCAGCCTGCGCGGCAGGGAGCTTCTTCTTAGAAAACAGCAGCGTACTCTGTTCCGCACCGCCCTGTTCCGTAATAACCTTGAGCACAACAGCGTTCATTGCCCGATTGACGCCATGGCCGGCAGCAGCAGACGCAACAAAGTCGAGCATTCGAATCTTCAGGTCATCACGGATATATTCGGGAATATCAGTAAGTTCAAGTCCACTAGAAAATTCCGCCAATAGCTGTGAAGTATTCATCAGGCCTCTTCTCTCCTCGCCGAGCAAATGCTACATATCCTTCAACATATCAAGCACCCATTGCGGCGCCAGCTGAGGAGGTTCCTTTCCCTCAGCGACACAGCAGTTGTAAGCCGCGATGGTCTTTTCCCGCTCTTCTTCATAGGCCAGTTTGGCCTCAGCTTTTTCAAGCACTTCGTATACATGCTCGCGCGGTACAACTGTAACGCCGTCGGCGCCGCCGACGACCAGGTCGCCGGGATTGACAGGAATTCCGCCGCAGACTATTGGCATATTGACCTCGCCAGGCTCCTTCTTAATTGGTCCGGCCTGTAAAATGCCCCTGGAATATACCGGAAATTCCAACTCCAAGCATCCTAGCGTATCCCTGGTATACCCGTCTACCACCATTCCTTCCAGTCCAACAGCCTTAGCCGCCCCCATAATGAGGTCGCCGAAGTAGGCGCGCTTATCATAGCCTTTCCCGTCAATCACCATGACATAGCCAGGTTTGGCGGAATATGTGGCCACATGAATGGGGAAGTTATCTCCGTTATCGGTACTCACAGTGATGGCGGTTCCAACCATCGTCAATTCCTTGTTGACAGGCATCATTGCTGCGTCCATGCATCCGTCATTGACGATCCCCATATTCTTCATCCCATCACACAGAAGTGCAGGATTGAGCCTCCTTGCCCGCTCAATGACATCGTCCGGAAGAAGTTCAGGCAGCCCTTTATAGTTGCTCATTAAAATTTCATATCCTTTCTTATTTGAAATATTTTTTTCATTTGTGGTATAATCTTAGCAAATGACATATGAACATGTCAATATTTTTTACAGCAGAAAGCAATAATTTTGTCTGAATCAACAAAGCGAATCCATTTGAATGTACAATTGCACCAAATAAAGCCCGCAGGTTCACTGCCTGGGCTGCTCTACTATACGGAATCCAAAAAGGCATGTACCCCCTCCAACATCGTTCGGAGGGGGTACATGTGCTGAAGCGGTCAATATAAAAGGCAGGCACAATACGCAAATATGTGAGTATGTTGGAAACTTTCTGATGAAACCCCTGTTTCTATTCTCCGCAAGCAGCAAAATGGTGGCTGCGGCCGCCGTTTCGTGTCACGACCGGGACTGCTATGCAGACCAAAGCGCACAGTTTTTCATCTCTGTCTTGAAAATTTTATTTCACAATGTTATAATTTTGTTGCAATTTTGTAACAGGTGGATCTATGCTCCCAAAATACCAGACAGGAGAATGTTTATGGCCAGTGAAATATTGCATAGAATTGAGGACCGTATTCCCAAGATGACAAAAAAGCAGCAGCTTATTGCCTTAGTCATCCTGCGCGATCCGCTGTTTGTAGCTTTTTCCACAGTCCACGACTTTGCTGCCCGCGCCGGCGTCAGTCCGGCATCCATTGTCCGGTTTGCGAAGCAATTCTCCGATGGCTTCCCTGAGCTTCAATCTGAGATCCAGGCGTATATACAGACTACGTCCGATCCGGTCAAGCGTATGGAGCTGAATTTTATTCCCGCTTCAGACAGCGGCGTGTTGATCACAAAAATTTATGAAACCCAACTCAATAATCTGCGCAGCACATTTAACAGAGCTTTTATCTCCTCTACCATTGAAGCAGTAGCGCTTATTGCGCAAGCCAAACATATTTATACGTTCGGCTCCAGGGGCAGCCGCTCCGTAGCATATTATCTTGGACATCATTTGAACCGCGTTTTTAAAAATGCAGATATGATCCCGGACGATGATCGTCTGGCAGACAGCACGCTGCGCGCCACAGAACAGGATGTGGCGATTATATTCGCTCTTCCCCGGTACAGCGCCCGGCTCCTATCCGTAGCAGAGCAATTACACAATATGGGAGTCAGGCTCATCACTATAAACGATTCCCCCAAATCTCCTTTTGCCGCTCTCAGTGACGTGTCCTTCTATGTCTCTTACCACAGCAACGACTTCCACAATTCCCAACTATCCTCAATGCTTCTGGCTGAAATTATTATTTCCCTTGTCATTAATTATGATCGGGAAACCGCCCTGCAAAGTCTTGAAAAGATTGAGAAAAGCTTTACAGATATGGGACAGTTTGTTATATGACGATGTCGATGAGGAGGAAGGACATTGAAATATAAAGGGAATTATACCGATGCCTACGGCAGGAGCACAGAGCCGGACCGTAAGCTCGAAAAAAAGCAGCGCCTGCGGAAGCGGAGCTATGAAAAACATTTTGATGGGTATACCGTTGAAACTGTCTTGGGGCCCGACGGAAAAGCCGTTTCTGTACGCATCTATACCGGCGCGTTGTACCGCCAGGAGCTGACCACTATTCAGCGGCGCCGGCTCAAAATGCAATACGCCTGCTTCCTGTCCGCAGCACTGTTTCTTGCCCTGGGCGCCCTCTGCCTGCCGACGGCAAGCAATTATCATGTGCTGATCTTTGCACTTGCCTGGCTTCCCATAGCCCTTTTTATCCGCATGTTGTTCGCATTGGGCGCCTTTCTGCCTGCGTCGCAGGATTTGAAGCTGCATGAGTACAACGACGGCGTCAGAGTCCTCGCCCGCGTGGCTATGCCTGCCGCCGTATTATCTGCCGTCTATATTGCCGTCTCCCTGATTTTGTTGGCCATCCAGCAAGAGCGCCTAACAGCTCTGGAGATCCTTCGCGTTGCCATGTTCGCCGCAGCAGGGGGACTCACAGCCTCTGTCGGAAGGAAAGAGCGCAAAATCAAATATACGGAACATGTTCCGTCCCCTGCAAAGGACCAGCAGTCGTAAAACACTGTGGGTAACAGGAAAGCGCCCGGTTCAGACGGCTCTGAACCGGGCGCTTTTGAATTCCAATTATTATTTCACCGAGGAATATCCCGTTTGTCATTATGGAGACATATTGATTGCCATTTATTTTATCCCAGTCGGCGTCTTAGACTTTGTCAGTCTACCAATGACCAACAAAACTGCGACCATCAGAACAATGGCGATAATCAGATTAATCACTACGTTCTGAATAAAGCCGGCCAGGATATACGAGACAAAGGCCACCACTGTCACTGTTAGCGCATAGGGTATCTGGGTAGCAACATGGTTGATGTGGTTGCACTGTGCTCCGGTGGACGCCATAATCGTGGTATCGGAAATGGGGGAGATGTGATCGCCCATCACAGCCCCGCCCAGGCAGGCGGCAATGGCAATGATCAGGATTTCACTGTCATTGGGGAACACCTCTACCACGATGGGGATCAGAATGCCGAACGTTCCCCAGGAGGTACCGGTAGCAAATGCCAGGCCGCAGGCGATAAGGAAAATAATGGCGGGCAAAAACTTCTGGAAACCGGCGGCACTGCCGTGCACGGCGTTAGCCACGAACTCGGCGGCGCCCAGGTTTCCCGTAATACCACTGATGCTCCAAGCAAAGGTAAGAATCAGAATTGCAGGTACCATAGCCTTAAAGCCTTCCGGCATCGAATCGGCAAACTGCCGGAAAGAGAGCACCCGGCGCCCCAGGAAATAAACGAAAGCAAACAGGATGGCCACGAAGGAGCCCAGCATCAGGCCCACGGAAGCGTCGGAGTTTGCAAACGCATCCACAATGCTCACACCGCCGCCAAAGAACCCGCCCGTGTACATCAGACCGATGATACAGCAGGCAATCAGTACAATAACAGGGAGAATCAGATCCGCTACCTTGCCCCGGCTGGAGACCGGCTGATCATCCACGCCGGCGTAGGGCCGATCCGGGGTAGTATACAGATCACCCCGGTATTGGGCGTTATCCTCATGGGTCTTCATCAATCCAAAATCAATGTTCAGAATAGAGATTACAATGATCATCAGGAGGGTAAGCAGGGCATAGTAGTTGTACGGTATCGCGCGGATAAAAAGCACCAGGCCGTTGGCGCCCTCCACCATACCGGAGACCGCCGCAGCCCATGAACTGATCGGGGCGATGATACATACCGGAGCGGCTGTAGCGTCAATCAGATAGGCCAGCTTAGCCCTTGAGATCTTATGTCCATCGGTGACGGGGCGCATCACCGAGCCCACGGTGAGGCAGTTAAAATAGTCGTCTACAAAAATAATCGCACCGAGAATAAATGTGGACAGCTGAGCGCCGCGGCGGGTCTTGATGGCTCTTTTGGCCCAGTCGCCGTAGGCCTTGGAGCCGCCCGCCTTATTCATCAGAATAACAATGATGCCTAAGATGACCAGGAAAATCAGAATACCAATATTCCAAGAATCTCCCAGCTTCTCCACGATGGTACCAAAAATCGTCTCCACCGCGGCTACGGGATGGCCGAAGCCGCCTACCGACAGGAAAGCTCCGGCGGCGATGCCCACAAAGAGTGAGATATAAACTTCTTTGGTAATCAATGCCAAGCCAATGGCAATGATAGGCGGCATCAGGGCCCAGACTGTGCCATATACACCTGTCTCAAGGTCTGCCGTTGTAGCAGTGGCCACTGCAATAATGATAATGACCACCGCCGCAAAAATGGGAATTGCGATCCGTTGTGCCTTACTTAAATTCATAAGCGGAATCCTCCCTTTCTGTTAAATCCATTCTTCCCACACACTACTTCATTTTAACTATACTATATTATCATACAAATCGCAAGCATTACTGTGCATTTTATCCATAAAACAATCAGATGCACTCGTTCCAATTCTACATATGCAGCAGAAACCCCGTCTTATTTAACGCCGCCAGCACACGTTCCATCACCGTCTCATCAGGACAGCGGATGGTGTGCAGGTGAATTCCTCCGGTCAAATCAGCGAGCGGCTTCGCCCCATGTTCCGCCACCTGGCGCAGGAATTGTGCCACATCGTACCGGGAGCGGACGGACAGCGCACCTGTGAGCTGCCCATAGACCGGGTGCTCCACCACCACATCCACCACCTCGCCGCCAGCATCTACGACAGCGGTGAGCTCCTGTTCCATCCCCTCCGGCGGGTGGATACAGGCCACCTGCCGGAATACGCCGCCTCCTGCGGCCGTTCCGGCCACATATCCTCTGGGCGTGGCTGAGATATCCATACCAGCGGCTCTGAGCAGCGCTACGTCCCCTACGATGATCTGCCGGCTCACGGAAAAACGCTTGGCCAAGGCTGCAGCGCTGACCGGTCCTCCAGCTTCCTCCAACACCCGGACGACAGCCGCACGCCGCTGGGCCGCGTTGAGCAACTCCATAAGTCTCTCCTCCTCCTGATTCTTGAGTATATCACGGTTTTTCTCCCGGTGCAAACAGGTTGCATTTTCCGCCTATGCAGGGTAAAATATATTTGCTATATCGGTTTTACAGAGAGGGGGGCCTTGGGGGTTGAACCGCGAAGAGGCTTTTGAATTTCTGGACCGCACTGCCAAGGGAATTGCAGAGATGTTTGGCTCCTCCTGTGAAACCCTGGTCCATGATATGGGGGATCCGAGACACCCCATTCTCTCCATCTATAACGGCCATGTATCCGGCCGGACGGTAGGCTCAACGATGGATATCCTCGGCACTGCCCGGGAACTGGACGATGCCGCACTGATCACAGACTTTGTCAATCTGTATGCAACAACGCCTTCCGGCCAGCAGATTAAGAGCAGTACATTCCACCTTATCGGTGAAAACTATAACCTGGCTCTGGGCATCAATTTCGACTACACCGCCCTGGTCTATGCCAACCGCACCCTTGTGGATCTGATGAGCGCCGAGGCCGATCTCCGCAGCGCCATGTGGCAGGGCGGAGATGCCCAGCTCTCCGAACTTCTGGATGAATGCCTCTCAGCTGTAGGAAAGCCGGTGGGGGCATTGAACAAACGCGACCGGATGAAGATCATTGCACTGCTGGATCAGAAAAATGCGTTCTCTTACCGGAAATCAGTTCCCTTTGTAGCCCGGCGGCTTCAGGTCTCCCGCTACACGGTCTACAAATACCTGGGAGAGCTGTCCGGCGGGGATCCGGAACATTCATAATATGTCGTATCTTAGAGGAGGAAATTCCTTATGTATGAGGAACAGATCAACGCCTATTTTGACGACCCTTCGGCAGAGGCCGCACTGGTAGAGGCAGTCTCCCGTCTGGTGCGCATTCGCAGCGTCCGGGAGCCGGCGCAGCCCGGAAAGCCCTTTGGCGCCGGTCCTGCCGAGGCACTGGCTGAGGCTTTGACTCTGGCCGGAGAGCTGGGCTTTGCCACCCGGAACTATGAGAACTATGTAGGCACGGCCGACCTAAACGATCAGGAGACCCTGGTTCATATTCTGGGGCATTTGGATGTGGTAGGCGAGGGCACCGGCTGGACGGTCACCGATCCCTATATTCCGAAGGTTGTGGACGGTATGCTCTACGGAAGGGGCACCGACGACGACAAAGGCCCCCTGATGGCCGCTCTTTTCGCCATGAAGGCGGTCAGGGATCTGGGAATCCCCCTTAAACATAACGCCCGGCTCATTATGGGTACCGACGAGGAGAGCGGCTCGTCCGATATCGCCTACTATTATGCCCGGGAGCCCTTTGCGCCCTATACCTTCTCCCCCGACGCTGAATTTCCGGTGATCAACATTGAAAAAGGGAGCTACAAACCTGTCTTCACAAAGTCCTGGCCTGCCGACGCCCGCACACCCAGGGTCAAATCGCTGAAGGGCGGCTTCCGTATCAATGTTCTCCCTCCCGAGGCCGACGCCGTTGTGGCAGGCATGGATATCGCCAGTCTGGAGCCCTACTGTGCCAAGGTCTCCGATGCAACCGGCGCCGTCTTCACCCTCAGCGAGGAGGGGGAAGACGTGCGCCTGCACTGCGACGGCCGGGGAGCTCATGCCTCTCTGCCGGAAGAGGGCAACAACGCCATCACCGCCCTGCTCACCCTGCTCTGTTCCCTTCCCCTGGCGCAGACCGCCTCGGCGGCCGCGCTGAAAGCGCTGAACGCACTGTTCCCCCATGGTGACTGCGCCGGAAAGGCCCTGGGCATTGCTCAGGCCGATGAAATTTCCGGCGCGCTGACACTGGCCTTTTCTCTGCTGGAGGTCACCGAGACCGGCCTGGAGGGCCGGTTTGACAGCCGGGTTCCCCTATGTGCCACGGACGAAAACTGCCGAAAGGCGGCTGAGGCCTCCTTCTGCAAATTTGGCTTTTCCGTCTCCGGAGAGATGGAGCCTCCCCACCATACTCCGGCCGACTCCCCCTTTGTCAAAACCCTTCTCAAATGCTACGAGCAGTACACGGGGAATCAAGGGGCATGCCTGGCCATCGGCGGGGGCACCTATGTCCATGACATCCCAGGCGGCGTCGCCTTCGGCTGCGGAATGCCGGGCTTTAACGGCAATATGCACGGGGCAGATGAGCATCTGTGCATCAAGGATTTGCTCACCTCCTGCAAAATTTTTGCACAGGTAATTGTCGATTTGTGTGCTTAACATACAATATCATGCGAGAGAAAATATGCAGTCTAAGGAGTATAACCTGATGAAAAAGCATCTGAAGCGCCCGGTGGCTGCCGCGGCAGCCCTGGCTCTGATTCTGTCTCTGGCCGCCTGCGGCGGCGGAATTACGGCCGACAGCGCCACCGACCTGATCCAGGGCAACCTGGATGAGCTCTATTTGGGAAAGTTCGACCCCGACTATCTGGAACTGGTGGATATCACTGAAAACGAGGCCGAAGAAACCTATCTGGACGGCCTGTCTGTAGAGGCTGAGTATTTTACCAACTATTTTGGTATTGAGTACGTCACCGATGAACTGGAAGCCGATATTATCGATCTCTATAAGGATATTTACGCCCAGTCCAAGTATACTGTGAACCCAGCCACCAAAATTGATGAGAGTACCTTCGGCGTCAAGGTCGTCGTGGAACCGCTGGATATCTTCAGCCTGGTGGATGAAGATTGGGACGAAGGTATGGCGGCCTACTACGACCAGTATGGCGATGTGGATCTGAGCACTTTGTCTGAGGAAGCGTATCAGGCATGCGACGCCCTGTGGGCCGAATGTATCCTGGCCCTGTGCAGAGAAAAGCTGCCCGAGATGGGATATATGGAGGAAAAGTCCCTGGTGATCCAGGTGACGCAGGATGATGACGGCTATTGGAGTATGCTGGGTGATGACTTTACCAAGCTGGACGAGATTATCATCTACTACCCATAGATACAGTAAGATACATACAAAGGCGCATCGGGATATTGCCCGATGCGCCTTTGCTCTATTCTTTCCGTCCCTTTGCCGCCGCTTGGATGAAGTCCCGAAACAGGGGATGCGCCTTATTCGGTCTGGATTTGAACTCGGGATGAAACTGCACCCCCACAAACCAGGGGTGAGAGGGCAGCTCCACGATCTCTACCAGCCGGCCGTCCGGTGAGAGGCCGGTGAGACGGAGGCCCTTGGCCTCCAGTGTCTCCCGATAGTCGTTATTGAACTCATAGCGGTGGCGGTGGCGTTCGCTGATTTGAGCGGAGCCATAGGCTGCGAAGGCCCTGGTGTCCTCGCCGGCAATGTTGCAGGGATAAGCCCCCAGGCGCATAGTCCCCCCCTTTGTGGTGACGCCCCGCTGATCCGGCATCAGGTCAATCACAGGGTACTGTGTCTGTTCGGACAGCTCACTGGAATGGGCTCCCTCCAGTCCGGCCACATGCCGGGCAAATTCCACCACGGCCATCTGCATCCCCAGGCAGATGCCCAGGAAGGGAACGCCTCCCTCCCTGGCATATCGAATGGCCGAGATCTTGCCCTCGATCCCCCGATCGCCAAAGCCGCCGGGAACCAGAATGCCGTCGGCACCCGCCAAAAGTTCAGGCGCGTTCTCATCTGTGACCGCCTCCGAGTCCACCCAGCGAATAGAGACCTTGACGCCATTTTCAATCCCGCCGTGGGTGAGCGCCTCAGCCACGCTGAGATAGGCGTCATGAAGCCCCACGTACTTACCCACCAGGGCAATGGTAACGCTGCCCCGCGGGTTTTGGGCCCGGTGAACCATGGTGGCCCACTCCGTGAGATCCGGGGCATGGCAGATAAGGCCCAGACGCCGGACCACCACATCAGCCAGCCCGGCCCGTTCCAGCATCAGGGGCACATCGTAGAGGATATCGGCCGTGAGATTGGGAATGGCGCTCTCACGGGGAATATTGCAGAAGAGGGAGATCTTCTCCAGAATTTCCTCGGGAACGGGTTCGTCGCACCGGCAGAGGATCACGTCGGGCTGAATGCCCAGGCTCAGCAGCTCCTTGGCCGAGTGCTGAGTCGGTTTGGACTTCAGTTCTCCGCTGCCCGGGATTGAGACAATCAGAGAGACATGGATAAACATGACGTTCTGACGCCCCCGCTCGGCGGCCACCTGGCGGATGGATTCCAGAAAGGGCTGGCTCTCGATATCGCCCACTGTACCACCGATCTCCACGATGGCCACGTCGGTGCCCGGCGTGTCCAGCGCATAGATATTTGCCTTGATCTCATTGGTAATATGGGGAATAATCTGAACCGTCCCGCCCAGATAATCCCCCGCCCGCTCCCGGTTGAGGACATTCCAGTATACCTTGCCCGAGGAGACAGAGGAGTGAACGGTCAGATTTTCATCGATAAACCGCTCGTAGTGCCCCAAATCCAAATCGGTCTCCGCTCCGTCGTCCGTGACGAAGACCTCTCCGTGCTGATAGGGGCTCATTGTGCCGGGATCCACATTGAGGTAGGGGTCCAGCTTCTGAACCTTCACATGGAGCCCCCGCTGTTTCAGAAGACGTCCCAGTGACGCCGCTGCAATTCCCTTGCCCAGGCCGGATACCACACCGCCGGTGACAAAAATGTACTTCACTGCCATGCCGATTCCTCCCATTCTCATGGGACGCCATTGTCCTGAAGGCCCCATTGCCTCTCCATTTTTTAACAAGTCATTTTACGTCAAGACTGCAGCTTCGTCAAGAAAAATTTGCAGTTTCTGCAGGGATCCTTCCTTGCAGCAGGCCGTCTTTGCATAGAACCGGGCGGCACAGTTTTTCACTGTGCCGCCCGGTTCTCAGCGGTGATAGAGCTTGTTTGTCTCGTACTGGGGCTCACAGGTGAGCTGCATGCCTAGCTTCTTATAAGTCACCGCATCGGCGGGCGAGAGGATGACCGATGCATGGGCCTGACAGCCGCGGAGGGCGGAGAGTTGTCCCAGCGCCTGAGCGGCAAAGGGATCGGTTGCGGCGCTGATGGCCAGGGCGATAAGTGTCTCGTCGCTGTGGAGCCTGGGATTGGCCGATCCCAGGTGATCCACCTTTACCGCCTGGATGGGTTCGATGGCCGCCCGGGAGATGAGATGCTTTTCATGTTCAATACCGGCCAGCGCCTTCAGGGCGTTTAGAAGCGTGGCGGAGGAAGCCCCCATCAAGTCCGTGGTCTTTCCGGTTACCACCTCTCCGTTGGGGAGCTCGATGGCCGCGGCGGGGTTGCCTGTCTCCTCGGCCACCGACAGCGCTGCGGCCACCACTGGACGGATGGACGCGTCCACCTTGGCCTGCCGCATCAGCAGCTCCAGCTTATATACCGTGTCATCCCCGCAGCGGCCCTGTCGGCGCTCGCACAGTCCCTCGTAGTACCGCCGGACAATCTCCTGCCGCGCGGCGGCGCACACTGCGTCGTCATCCACAATGCAGTTGCCCGCCATATTCA
>ERZ857955.618-NODE-618-length-38805-cov-2.926710_pt1 | contig 38805 bp, 31 predicted proteins | sample MGYA00519956_ERZ857955 | MGnify/ENA primary metagenome ERZ857955 (study PRJEB31778, sample SAMEA3449378) | human gut metagenome | biome: human gut; feature: human-associated habitat; material: faeces | place: United Kingdom | collected 2010/2012 ...
ATGCTGGAGGGTTTCGATATCCACAATGCCCCGCTCGGATTCCTTGGCGGTTTCGATGGTGGCGACCTTGAGCATGTCGGCGTTCTTTTTCAGCAGCTCGTTGGTCATGTCAGAAACGGCACGCTGGGCTTCCATTGCCTGCTTGGAATGGCTGATGCCCAGTGCCAGGACCATCTGGCTCTTCCACAGGGGAATGGTGTTGACCAGAGAGGTCTGAATTTTTTCGGTCATCAGGGTATCGTTGTTCTGAATCATACGAATCTGAGGACCCATCTGAATGGAAATCTGGCGGGTGAGCTTCAGATCGTAGAGCTTCTTTTCAAACCGGTCGCACAGCGCGGCATAGTCGTTGGCAGCCTGGGCATCCTCAGGCAGACCGGATGTCTGTGCCTTGGCATACAGCTCCTGGAGGGTGGTAGCCCGCTCGTCTGCCAGCTTCTTTTCGCCTGCAAGAATGTACATGGACAGCTGCTTGAAGTACTCCAGATTCTTGTCGTACATCTGATCCAGCAGCGCGGCATCCTTCATCAGAACCATCTGGTGCTGCTCCAGCTGCTCGGCGATCCGGTCTACGTTTGTCTCTGCCTTTTCATATTTGATTTTCATGTTCTGCAGGTTGTTGGACGCCTTTTTGAACATGCCGAAGATGCCTTTTTTCTCCTCCTCTTCTGCGGAAAAGCCCTTGAGCTCGCCCAGCAGGCTGGATACCATGTCCCCCAGCTCGCCCATGTCCTTGGTGCGGACGGCGTTGAGCGTGGATTCGGAGAAGCTGGCGATATTCTTCTGGGCGGCAGCGCCGTATTGCAGCACCACGCCGGAATTGGTCAGGTCAATTTTCTCGGCAAAATCCAGCACTGCCTTCTGCTCGGCAGGGCTGAGTCCGGAAAGATCGGGACCGGTCTGCTGTGCAGGAGCAATCTGTTCCTCGGGCTTGGGCTCGGGTGTGGGAATGTCGGTGAGATCGGGGGTCAGGGTCAGTTCGGGAATCTTTTCATCCATAGTTCTATTTCTCCTTTATTTTATGTCGTAATTTTTCGGGATGGGGCAAACATTTTGATTTGTCCGAGCAAATTAAAAGTAAATTGCATTTACAAAATGCTGCAAAGCATCATTCAATAAAATTCACCTTTGTAGAATTCATTGTACCGCATTCTGGAATGGCTGTCAAGCGGGAATGGGCAGTTGACACCATTTCAATTTCATATTATACTGATATCATGGTCCGGAATGGATGGAAGGATACGTCCTCCGGCGGAAAATCATCCAAAGAAGGTATGAAACAATGATGACACTCACCGAGTTCCGGGAAGCAAGAGATCTGCTCTCCGGAATCATTTCCAACACAAATCTGATTCACAGCCCCTACTATTCCAAGTGCACCGGGGGCGAGGTTTACATTAAGCCTGAAAACATGCAGGTAACCGGCGCCTACAAGGTACGCGGCGCCTGCTACAAGGTATCCACCCTCACCGATGAGGAAAAGGCAAAGGGGCTGGTCACGGCGTCCGCAGGCAACCATGCCCAGGGCGTTGCCTTTGCAGCCCAGCGGGCGGGCATTGAGGCGACCATCGTCATGCCCACCACCACCCCGCTGGTCAAGGTCAACAACACCAAGGACTACGGCGCCCATGTGGTGCTGGAGGGCAGCTGCTTCGATGAGTCCGCCGCTGTGGCAATGAAGCTCAGCGAGGAAAAGGGGCTGACCTATGTCCATCCCTTTAACGATCTGACGGTTGCCACCGGACAGGGCACCATTGCCTATGAGATTTTTAAGGATCTTCCGGATGTGGATATCATTCTGATGCCCATTGGCGGCGGCGGACTGGCAGCGGGCGTTTCTACCCTGACCAAGCTCCTGAACCCCAACGTTAAGGTCATCGGTGTAGAGCCGGTGGGTGCCGCATCCATGAAGGCGGCGCTGGAGGCAGGTCATCCGGTGACGCTGCCCGGGGTCAACACCATTGCTGATGGCGTGGCGGTGAAAACCGTAGGCGACAAGGTGTTCCCCTATGTCCAGGCGAATGTGGACGAGATCATCACCATTGAAGACGACGAGCTGGTGGACGCATTCCTGGACATGATGGAAAAGCACAAGATGATCGTGGAGAACTCCGGACTTCTGACCATTGCAGCTCTGAACCACATCGACTGCAAGGGCAAGTGCGTGGTGCCCATTCTCAGCGGCGGCAACATGGATGTAATCACCATGAGCAGTCTGGTGCAGCACGGTCTGATTCGCCGCGGTCGTGTGTTTACCTTCTCGGTACTGCTGCCGGATCAGCCCGGTGAGCTCTTAAAGGTGGCAAAGATCGTGTCCGAGCAGCAGGGCAACATCATCAAGCTGGAGCACAACCAGTTTGTGTCCATCAACCGGCAGGCAGAGGTGGAGCTGCAGGTGACCCTGGAGGCGTTTGGACATAGCCATAAAAATGCCATTATCAAAGCCATGGAGGATGCGGGTTATCGGGTTCAGCTGGTATCCACTGTCTCCACCACCGGCGTACAGATGTGAGAAAGGAAAACGAAATCTATGATTAAAGTTGCACCCTCGATTCTGTCCGCGGATTTTGTCAATCTGGAGCGGGATATTCACCACTTGAAGGAATGCGGTGCGGATTATGTCCATATCGACGTTATGGACGGTCTGTTTGTGCCCAACATTACCATTGGCATTCCGGTGGTGGCTGCCATCCGGAAGATTACCGATCTGCCCTTGGATGTACATCTGATGATTGATCGTCCCATTCGCTATGTGGAGCAGTTCTGCGACGCCGGTGCGGATATCGTCACCATCCATGCGGAGGCGGACACGGTGGAAAACAATCAGGAAGCTCTGAGAATGATCCGCCGGAAGAGTGTTCGGGCGGCAGTGTCCATTAAGCCCGGAACCCCTGCCAGCGCAGTGGACCCCTATATGGATCTGATGGATATGATTCTGGTGATGACCGTGGAGCCGGGGTTTGGCGGGCAGAAGTTCATGGAGGATATGATGGGCAAGGTCCGCGCCCTCCGGAAGATCATCGACGTTCGCACTCCCGGCGTTGAGCTGGAGGTAGACGGCGGCGTAAACCTCGCCACCGGAAAGACCTGCGTAGAAGCGGGCGCCAATGTGCTGGTGGCAGGCAGCGCACTGTTCAAGGCGGAAAACACCGCAGAGTTTGTGGCAGGACTGCACAAGCTGATCTAAAGCATCAATTCTTAAGTTTTTTTCTTAGAAATGGGAAAAATTCCTGTTTGCTCTGGTCAAATCCCGCGCTGTGTGCTATAATCACCTGAAAAGCGGATATGTGACACAGAAAGGAGCGGTTATTTATGAACCATAAACGTCTGATTCCAATTCTCGCGGCTGCGCTGACGGTCATTTTGATGGCTGGATGCGGCGTCGGCGGCGGATCTGTTCAAGATAGTACCACGCCCGAAGGACTTCAGACCTTTGGCGTTGCAGTCGATCCCTCGGCGCAGCCTTCCATGGCGCAGGAGGTAGCCCCCAATGTTACTTCCATCGGCACCACCGACGGCGAGCCGGAGCAGAACGAGCAGGGGGAAAGCGTCAGCCCCAGTCCCAGCCAGGCCACGACCACCGGCGGAGAGACAACGGCAAAGCCCTCTGCCACGGCAACACCCACGAAAAAACCCAGCAACACAACCCAACCGACTACGGCGCCCACCACATCTCCTTCCATTACCCCGCCGCAGCCTGCCACCACGGCAACCTATGACGAGGTAAAGCAGTATGTGGGCAAGCAGTTGTCTGAGCTGGTTGACGCGCTGGGCTATCCGGTTCGTTCCGACTACGATTATGTGGACGAGGATGATCCCACCCAGGGAGAGATCGGGACGTTCTATTTCAGCGGAGGCTTTACCGTGACCACCCTGCGGAACAGTGACGGCGAGGTCATCACCGGCATTACCCAGGAATGATTTCTCCATAGTATGTATCCCAAATGACTCCAAAGCGGCTTCCTGCGTTTACCGGCAGGGAGCCGTTTTATGGACTTGTGGACATTTGGGAGAAAAACCGCCCAATCATACCCCAATAAATTCTTGCCATTTGAAAGGAAAGGCAGTATACTATAAAGTAGTTAGAAAGCAAAATGGCTTTCTGAATCTGAACATAAAGGAGAATCCCACATGAAAACCTTTACAGCTCCTGAGGGCAAGCTGGTTACCGTTCTGGTAGACGGCGTGGAAGTTTCCTATGTGCCGGGGCAGGAATACCCCGACAACGCGGAATTCGTCGTAACCGAACCCATGACCGAGCAGCCCGCCAGCTTTGATAAGCGCGGCATTGAGCCTTATCGTGCTGCGATTATGGTCAATGAGAGCGGCGTTGACGAGAAGAACTCCGTCAAGGGCGCAATCATCGGCGGCACCGTTACGGGTGAGGGCATCGACGGCGCAGTAATCAACTCCACCTCCGATGACTTTTCTGCGGTTGTTTCCGTGGGCGGCACCTACAGCATCAAGAACTCCGTTCTGAACTTCAACACAAAGTCAGACGGTAAGCACGTCTGCGACTTCTCCGGCTACGGCTCCGTAATGGCTGGCTTCAAGGGTGCAAAGCTCACCGTTGAAAACGCCCAGATCAACTCCGTTGGCGTTGCAAAGCCTGCTGTGTTCTGCGACGACCGTTCCGAGTGCCTGTTCAAGGACTGCAATGTCACCGTTCGCGGCGGCACCCTCTATGACGGCTATGTAAACTCCGCCAACCAGAAGACCATGGTTGCTCCTCCGTGGGTGCTGGGTATCACCGGCAATGCCCGTGGTGTCAACCTGGAGGGTGACCGCGGTACCGCTTATATCGTAGATACCTGCTTCAAGGCAAATCAGTGGGGCGTTCTGTCCACTGATGCCGGTCAGAACATGCACCTGTATGTGGCGGACTCCGACATGATCCTCCTGGGCGAGAACCTGTCCGCTGACGACAACAAGGACCCCTACTCCAAGAAGTACGGCTCCGGCTACGGCTCCTACATCATCGGCAACGCCTATGAGGAGTTCTCCGGCGTAGACATCAAGGTCGGCACCCATGGCGCGGTTCTCCGCGGCGGCACCGGCGTTTACAAGTCCTCCAAGGGCACCATCAAGTTCGTTTCACCCATCACCGGCGAGACGGTTTATGAGGCACCCGGCAAGGGTCGCATTACTCGCATCGACTGCGAATTCGGCGTTATGGCGCACGGCGACGGCAAGATCGTCTACACCGAGGGCACCGAGGTCAACGCAAACAATGCCGTGTTCCTGCTGAAGTCCGGCGGCGTTACCTGCGACGTGGAAGACGGCGCAAAGCTGCATTCCGGCAACGGCGTGATCCTCCAGATGATGGACGACGACGACAACTTGGTTGGCGCAAAGATGACCGATGCAGGTCCCATGTTCAACACCGAGTTTAACGAGGTTCCCGGCTGGCCCTCCGAAAACGGTCAGATTACCTCCAAGATGCCTGCTCCCAGCTTTGATCCCATGGCTGGCGGTCCCGGTGGTCCTGGCGGTCCTGGTGGTCCCGGTGGTCCTGGCGGTCCCGCGAAGGATCCTGAGCCGATTGGTCGCTTTGAAGGCAAAAAAGCAACCCGCTGCATCACCGCCTACAGCAAATACAGCGTAGACTTCATTCTGGATGACGACGGCGTATGGCGTATCTGGAAAATGCAGCTGTTCCCGCTGTTCAAGTGCTCCCGCTATGTGGACTGGACCCGCTATCCCCAGAAGATGCCCAAATCCCATACCAACCCCGACGGCAAGGCGGACGGAAGCGGCATGGTTTACATCTGGGGCAAGGACGTCATCTATCCTGCCGACCAGCCTCAGCCCCCGCTGCCCTACACCCATTTTGACGACATTGGTCCCTGCTGCTGAAAGGAGATTCGATATGACACTGGAAGAACTGAACCTGACCTGTGACCGGCTGGAAGCCGCACAGGCATGCCGGAATCTGGTTGGAAAGCTGTCCTATTACGACTCCGCTTTCCGCACCAACGATCTCATTGATCTTTGGGATACCAGCGACAATGCCACCCTGGAGCTGCCCGGAGTTTCTCTCAAGGGCTTTTCGGCAGTGAAGGAATATCTGCAAAAGAAGGGTGACCGGAACGATCCCGGCATGGACATTGCCATGCGCGGCACCCTGGTCATTCACAACATGAACTGCGATGCCCTGACGGTAGCGCCCGACGCAAAAACCGCCCACGGCACCTGGTTCTCCCCCGGCATTGCCACGGATCTGTACGATCCCAAGGCGCCCGATGCTGCGCCGGATAAGCACAACACCGCCAATCTGGAGGCGTCCGCCAACTACATTTGGCAGGAGTATGCGCTGGACTTTGTCCATACCGATGCAGGCTGGCGCATTTCCGGCTTGAAGGTCCGCACCTTCTTTGACACCCCCTTCGATACCCCCTGGAGCGAGAGCAAGCATACCATGTGGGGAACGGATCAAATCATCACGGAGATGTAATCCTCCTTTTTCTTCCCTGTTTTCCGGCAGAAATCGTCTGCCGGAAGCAGGTAACCGGGACTGCGTAACAATTCGCAGTCCCGGTTCTTTTTTATTACGGATGCGAAATAAGAACTTTTTTTGGACTCAATGTGCTGCTTTTGTCCATTTATCAACCAAGTGGGCAATTACATTTCAATAATATTAAGACTTTAAAAACAACAGTTGAAATCCAGACCAACTTGTACTATAATATCCGTAGATTTGAAAGGTCTTTTGGCAAATATGCCGGAATTCCAGATTGGAGGTATCCAAATTGCCTGAAGTGAAAACCATCATCCAGTGCCAGGACATTGTAAAGGTATTCCCCGGTGTCCGTGCGCTGGACGGCGTGTCTTTTGACATCCGGGAGGGCGAGGTTCATTCTCTGTGCGGCGAAAACGGCGCAGGAAAGTCCACCCTGATTAAGGTTCTTACCGGTGTCCATGCCCCCGATGGCGGAAAATATCTCATCGACGGTCAGGAGGTTCATCTGAAAAGCACCCAGGAGGGCATCGCATTGGGCGTCTCCTGCGTGTATCAGGAGCTGTCCATTGCCCCGCAGCTGGACGTTGCAAAAAACCTGTTCATCGGCAACCTGCCCATGAAGGGCGGCTTGGTGGATCACAAGACCCTGTACAAGCGCGCCGCTGAGATTCTGGCGGAGCTGGACATGCCTGAACGTTTCCCCCAAAACCATCGCCGGTGATCTCTCCGTGGGTCAGCAGCAGATGCTGGAAATCGGCAGAGCACTCACCCGCAATGCCCGGGTCATCATTATGGATGAGCCCACCTCTTCCCTGTCCGAATCCGAAACCGAAACGCTGTTTGGCGTCATCAAAAAGCTCACCGCCAAGAACATCGCCGTGGTGTACATCTCCCACAAGCTCGACGAGGTTATGTATCTGTCTGACCGAATCACAGTCATTCGCGACGGCAAAAACATTGTCAGCCGGGACAAATCGGAATTTACGCAGGATCAGCTGATTGCCAGCATGATCGGTCGTCCGCTCCAGCATCTTTATCTGAAGAAAGCTGCGGAAATCGGCGAAACCATGCTGGAGGTAAAAAACCTGACCCGCAAGGGTGTATTCCAGGACATCTCCTTCTCGGTCCGCAAGGGCGAGGTGGTCGGCTTTTTCGGACTGGTGGGCGCCGGACGCAGTGAGATCATGCGCGCCATCTTCGGCGTGGACAAATACCAGAGCGGCGAAGTGATTCTCGATGGGAAGAAGCTCCGCGGCGGCGATCCTGCCGCAGCCATCCATGCCGGTATCGGCTTCTGCACCGAAGACCGGAAAAAGGAAGGTCTTGCACTGAAGCTCTCGATCCTGCTGAATATGACGCTGGTCCGACTGCCCCTGCTTTCCAAGCTGGGCGTCATCAACCGTGCCAAGCAGCGGGCAGCAGCCGACGAGTATATGGAGTCCATCTCCATCAAGGCGCCTTCGGTCCATCAGCTGGTGGGCAACCTCTCCGGCGGCAACCAGCAGAAGGTCGTCGTTGCAAAATGGCTGATGATGCATCCCAAGGTGCTGATTGTAGACGAGCCTACCCGTGGCATCGATGTTGGCTCTAAGTCGGAAATCTATGGTCTTCTGTCTGACCTTGCCAAGCAGGGCATGGCAATTATCGTAGTTTCCTCGGAAATCGAGGAGATTATGGGTGTCTGCGACAGTGTTGTCACCATTTCCGAGGGCAAAAAAACCGCACAGCTGACCATCAACGATCAGCTCACCCGGGAACAGGTGCTCTCCTGCGCTTTGGGCAGCAAACCCGATTGGGCAGAATCCGGAAAGGACGGTGACGCACAGTGAGCAAAACAAAATCCAAGGACAGCCGCTCTCTGTGGAGCCGGTTTATGAGCCTCAACGGCGCGGCTATGTTCATCGCCATGGTGATTATCATCATTCTCTTTGAGATCATCCTGACCATCACCAAGGGCAGCGCCGGAATGTCCTTTATTACCCCCACCAACCTCTTTAGTATTCTCCGCCAGCAGGCATACACGGGCATCATCGCCTTTGGTCTGACGCTGGTGATGATTACCGGCAACATTGACCTGAGCGTTGGCAGCATGCTCACCTTCCTGTGCTGCGTCTGCGCCAAAATCATGATGGGCACCGACAACGGTCTGCTGGGTATCTTCGGCACCATTGCTGCCGGCGCCATCTGCGGTCTGGTCAACGGTGTTCTGGTCAGCTATGTAAAGCTGAACTCCTTCATCACCACCCTGGCACCAGCTCCATCTTTACGGCGCTGGCACTGCGGATTTCCTCCGGCACCGTTCTGGTTATTCCGGATAACTGCGATCCTCTGTTCCAGGCAATCGGCATTACCTCCTTTGGACCGGTACATATTCTCATTGTCTGGTTTGTGATCGTTGCAGTGGTGCTGGGTCTGCTGCTCAGCCGCACGGTTTACGGTCAGCAGCTCTATACCATCGGCTCCAATCCGGTGGCAGCCCGTTTCTCCGGCATCCGTGCCAAGCGCAACACCACCGTCAGCTATGTTATCACCGGTCTTTGTGTGGGTCTTGCCGCCGTGCTGATGATGGCAAACGTCAAGAGCTCCAACCCCCAGGCATCCAACGGCAAGGAAATGGAAATCATCCTGGCTGTGGTGCTGGGCGGCGTATCCGTCACCGGCTTCGCTATGGCAGTGTTTATGTCCAACGCCGGCGGTGCTTGGGATAACGCTAAGAAGTACATTGAGAGAGGCAACCACGGCGGCAAGGGCAGCGAGCAGCATAAGGCAGCTGTCGTTGGCGATACCGTTGGCGATCCCTTCAAGGATACTTCCGGTCCTTCTCTGAACATCCTCATCAAGCTGGTTTCCACGGTTTCCATTGTGTTCTCCGGTCTGATCGTGACCTTCAACCTGCTGGGTCTGCTGTAATTTTACAGAAAAGCTCCGGGCTGCCGCATTTGCGACAGCCCGGTTTTTGTATGCTCTTTTAAGCGTAGTAGCGGTCCAGCGCCTCCTGCCACAGCTCAATGCAGCGGTCTACATTCCAGCTGCGGATTTTCTCCTGAGCGGCTGGAATTTCACTGAGGTCGCGCTCTCCGGTGATAAACTGGGGAATCAGAGAGTCGATATAGGTTGAGATATCCGCTGCTAATGCGGTGTATTCCTCGCTGTCCTCCTGAGTCATTTCAGCGCCCTGAGGGATCATGTAGGCGGCGTCCTTCTGCCGGTTCCATACGTCCAATACATCGGTGCCCGACAGCACGGGGACGATTTCCGGGGCAATGCAGGCGCCCAGTGTCATGGCGGTGTGGTCTGGCAGCTGCGTGCTGGGATCGTCCTGCACCAGTGCGGTAAAGGCTGGGTGACCATCTGAGCGCTCATAGCTGATGCCCTCCGTTCCATAGGCGGAAAGAACCTGGGCTTCGGGAGTATAGAGCCAATCCAGCGCCATAATTGCCAGCTCGGGAGTTTCACACGTGGTGGAGACGGAATAACCCGGTCCCCAGACTACCGTAGCGCAGTCTGACGCGAGATGGGTGGTATCGCCGGAATTCTGCACCGGGTCCATACCGGGCGTAATGGGAAAGCTACACATCCCCCCCAGCGTGTTATAAGCGGTGATGGGCAGGAAGAATGCGCCGCAGCTGCCGGTGCTCAGCTCAATGAGATAGCTGTTGCTTCCAAAGTCCGTGAAATCCAGGAACTTTGAGGTGATAATGCCCTCCTGATACCACTGATGCAGCAGGGTGAGATATTGGGTGAACCCCTCCTCCAGCGGACCATAGTGCACGGTTCCGTCCACCTGATAGAACCCGTGATTGGCGCTGCGGCTGCCCAGAGAGACGCCGAAGCCCGCGCAGAGATTGTTATAGTCGGTGACGCCTTTTTCCGGAATACGTAGGGGTTGAGCGGGATGATAGGTGCTTTTGATGGACAGGAGAAGATCATGGTAATCGTCATAGGTTTCCGGCGCTGAAACGCCCAATTCCTCCATCCAATCCTGACGAAGCACTAAGCCGAACCCGGAGAGAATGGCGGGGTGGTCCATGAGGACGCACATGGAGAAAATATCGCCGTCGGAATCAACGGCAGCTTGCGGTCCGCCCTCCAGATCATTGACTGCGGCAACATAATTGGGAGCATGTTCCGCAATCAAATCGCTGAGCTCCAGCAGCGCATCGATGTCCTCTGTCATCATATAGGACGGGACACTGAGCATCAAATCCGGCATTTCGTCAGCGGATATATTGGTGTTGAGATTCATTTGGTAGTCATCTGCGGGAATACCGGTGGCGTGGATCGTGACTCCCGTGGCACCCTCCCAAGCGGAAAGCAGCTGCTGATCTCCCGTGGGAAGAGAATCGGCGGAAAGCGGGTAGTACAGCGTCAAAGTGGGCGCATCCTCCAGCGGATAGGAAATCGGCGCGGGAGATGACCGGAATACATTGCTTTGCGTGTCTGCGGAATCCGAGGCAAAGTCCTGATGGGGCATTGCCTCCGGAACGTCCTTTTCGCTGCCGCAGCCGCAGAGGAGAACGAGGAACAACAGCGGGAGAATCAGGGAAAATCGTTTCATAAAGCAACCTCCTTTCCAATGGGAAGAAAGCACAGCAGTAAAATCAGCGCGCTTTCCAATATCCCTCGAACCATTGACAGAACAGGCGCTGCGCCAAACAGCAGGGGAGAAATGCTGCCCGAGGGAAGAATCACGCAAATTTGCGACAGTACCGGCAGGGTTTCGGCGGTGGTAAACAGCGAACCCAACACCAGCGGTACCTCACAGCGCAAGCACAGGCGGCACAGCAGCAGTCCCAATCCCACACAGCCCAGATAGCAGAGCAGACGATAAAGCTCCAATCCTAGAAATAACACTGGCTGCGTTCGTGCCATTTGCCCCTGCATAGAATTTGGCATCAAAAACTCGCCTGCCAATACTGCCAGAATGGCAAGTCCGCAAAACAGCAGACACAGCAGCATACAGCACCTGCTTTGCTGCCTGGGACGGTAGCCTGCGGCGGTAATGGGCAGCATGGCATGGGACAAAAGTGCCGGACAGAGAATGGTTCCGCCTATGGCAGCACCCAGCAGAAGAAATACTGCACCAATGCTCATTTGGCTTCCGGTCAGGAAGATGCGAAATGCATCCTCCTGTGATGCGCCGGAAGGAAGGAAACGAAACAGCAGGGCATTGGGCGGCAGACCATAAAGCGCTGGGGTTTCCTGTGTTTCCAGCAGAAGCTGCGCTGCGACCACCAAAATCAGGATGCCCCAAAGGTCCTTTCTCCGGACAATCCGCGCCAGCTGATAGGTAAGCAGTGCCCTCATGTGTCCTCACCGCCCACCATGGAAAGGAAAAAGTCCTCCAGGCTTCTGTCGCCGCATTGTTCCTCCAAAGCATCCTTGCTCATGATGCAGAGAATTTTGCCATGGTGGATAAAAATGTAGTCCGTTGCCAGCTGGGATAGCTCCGAAAGAATATGGCTGGACAGGATTATGGTCATGCCCTCCTGCTGAAGCGCGAGAATATGCTGGCGGAATTCATGGACGGCAGCGGGGTCCAGACCGTTTTGAGGCTCATCCAGAACCAGAAGCTCCGGATGCCCCAGCTGCACGGCTGCAATGGCGACCCGCTGAAATTCGCCGGTGGACAGGCTTTGCAGCTTCCAGCGGCGGGCATGATCCTCATCCAACCCAACCTTGGTGAGCAGCTCCATGGCTTCGTTTTGGTCGTGATAGCCCCGAAGCCGCTGGAATGCCATAAGATTTTGCAGTGCGGTCAAGTCCGCAGAAAAGCTCTCTCGGGGCAATAGAAAGCCAACCTTGCGCCGGGCAGCACGCAGCTCTTTAGGGGTGGATGCGCCCAGCAGCGTAATGCTGCCGGAATTGGGGGTCACCAGCCCTGCCAGAATCCGGAACAGCGTAGTTTTCCCTGCGCCGTTATTGCCTACAAAACCATAGATATGTCCCGACTCCAGGGAAAATGACACGTGATCCAGCGCCTGCTGTTTGCCATAGCGTTTGGAAATGTCATTGACGGTCAGTATGTTCATGGTGCGCCTCCTTTCAGGCAAGGTCCCGACGGTGAACTTGAATCAGCCCCACCAGACAGCTGAGCGCCGTGGTGACGACTGGGAATAGAATCAGCGTCAGCAGTTGGGACAGCGTGGGCTGGGAATCCACTGCCCACATCCATAAGGTATCCCGGTCACGGGAAGCATAGCTGATGGTGGAAAGAATGTTCCAAAGGAAACCGAGATTTTTGAGCATATTCAGCTGCATGAGGGCGACAATTGCAACGATGATGCCCAAAATGCGATTTTTGAACAGCAATACCAATGCCAGCGCCAGATTTGCATAGCCCAGCTGGAGCAGTAAGGCATAGCCGATGGTGCGGAAATAGTACCCGGCGGGGAACAGCGGGCGAAGAGGAATGTGTCCGAAAAGGCAGCCAATCACCAGATACCCCAGCCAGAGGACAATTACCGCCAGATCATAGCAAATCAGCTGAGCAAAGAAGGTGCTGCTGCGGCTTTGCCCCATGGTCACCGGAACAGTTAATTCCGGATCGTTGGGGTGGGGGATGATATTTAGCAGAAGGGGCAGCAGACCGGTCATGGAGATGGCGCTGACCAGCCAGGTGTATTGCCAGCGTTCATGCCAGCTCTGCCAGGCGTCCATGGTGTCAAAGTTGGTTGCAAATGCCATGTTCAGTAGCATCAGCTCATGATTTGCGCTGTAGTACCTGGTCACGCCGCCGGTGACGGAAAAGCCAATCAGCAGCAGTCCCAACAGGATATAGGTGCGCTTTCGGTGGGTGATCCGATGGAGCATCCATTTGAGTGTCATTGCGGTTTCCTCCTTCTCCTCTGGTATCTGAATCCAGAATACCATTTTAAATTACATGTGTAAAGTATCAATATTTTATCTATATGGTAAATATGAATACACATGCAAAGTGAAATAATGCCGTCCAATTTCTTGGACGGCATTAGCGTATCAGGCGGATGTGACGGGGATGTGTCCGGATTACACCAGACGGATGGCTTCGGGACCCTTGAACTCCATGGCGGACATATCCTCCAGGTAGAAGCAGATATGATGGTGTCCGGTCTGGGCATTATAGGTCTTTTCCAGGAACGGTGCGCTTTCATACATGGCTTTTTGCACCTCGTCCCGGTCATCCATCACCGCCTTGCCGCGAATCCGAACAAAGCTGCCGTCCTTGAAGGCGCAGACCTCCAGATGGGGATCCTTCATAAGCTGGGCGTAGGCTGCTTTGTGGGTGCCGCAGCCGAAATACAGCTTATCCTCAAACACCATGGTAAATCCAAAGGGACGCACCCGGGGCTCGCCGTTTTCCACGGTGGCAAAATAAAATACGCCGCCGATTTTATCCTGAAGCTCTTTCATGGTAATCATATTACATGACTCCTTTTCGTATGGTATGTTAGATGTTATTATACCGAACTTTTTGCCCGGTGACAAGGTGTTGCAACGGGAAAGTTTTCGTGGTAGGATAGGGGTATCAAACCAATGAGGTGAAAACCATGAAACAGTTTAAGCGCGTGATGCTTTTTTTACTGGACTCCGTGGGAATCGGAGCACTGCCTGATGCCGAAAAGTACGGAGATGCCGGAACTGCCACCATTCAGCATACCCTGGAAGGCAATCCGGGGCTGACCCTGCCCAATATGGAGCGGCTGGGACTGATGCAGATTCCCGGAATGGAGAAATTCTCCACCGACGTAACGCCCCAGGGCGTTTATGGAAAGTGCATGGAGCTGTCCAAGGGCAAGGACTCCATTGTGGGGCACTGGGAGGTTATGGGCGTTCCCACCCGAATGGCATTTGACACCTTCCCGGATGGGTTCCCCCAGGAGATCATTGACGCCTTTACGAAAATGATCGGTCGGGGCATCCTAGGCAACGAGGTGGCATCCGGCACAGAGATCATTGCACGGCTGGGGGAAGAACACCAGAAAACCGGCTTCCCGATTGTCTATACCTCTGCCGACAGCGTATTCCAGATTGCCGCCCATGAGGAGACGGTGCCGTTGGAAACCCTGTATCAGTGGTGCCAGATGACCCGTGATATGCTGGACAAAATGGGCTTCGGCGTAGGTCGTGTGATTGCGCGCCCCTTTGTGGGAACTCCCGGGAACTATGTACGCACTGCCAATCGCCATGACTATGCCGCATGCCCGCCAGAGCAGACGGATTTGGAGATCCTGACTGGCAACAATATTCCGATTCACTCCATCGGCAAGCCTGTGGATATTTTCCCGGAGGCAAAGTTTGTGAGCACCGTGAAGACCTCTGATAACTTCATCGGCATGGCGGAGGCGCTGAAGGCAGTCCGGGAGAAGGAGGGACTGGTGTTCATCAACCTTCTGGACTTCGATATGAAATGGGGACATCGCCGGAATGTGGCGGCTTACGGCGCAGGACTTAAGGCATTTGACGACTATCTGCCGCTGTTCCAGGAAGCCATGGACGATGATACGCTGCTGGTGATTACCGCGGACCACGGCTGCGATCCCACACATACCGGTTCGGACCACACCCGGGAACACATTCCGGTGCTGCTGTGGTATCGGGGCATTACCCCTGGTGCTGCGGGCATCCGGGAGACCTTCGGCGACGTGGGCGCAACTATTCTAAAAGCGTTGGGCGCTCCGACTCCCAAGGTGGGAAGCAGCATCCTGTAACAGAAAAGAAAATCAGGAGACTGTCAAAGAACTACGTAAAACGCTAAGAGACTGAGCAGCAGGGGGAAGAGTGAAGGGGGGTAAGACCCGCCCTTCGCGTTCAATCAAACGGATTTTTGAACTTTTTGAGTTCAAAAAATCTGCGGCTCAGCGGGGCAAAAAGACTTTTTTGACATGCTGAGCGCCGGTGTATCCAAGCGGGATGCACCGGCGCTATCTTTGTGTCCCGCCAACCGTGTATAGAGTATGCCGAATGGGCATGGTTTGCACGGGAGATTTTTGTGGAAAATGCTTGAAAGCCGCGCAGGTTCGTGATACCATAACATCAGAATCCTAAGAATTGAAACCATTAAGGAGGAGATTATTGTGCGCTATCAGAATCTGTTGTCCCCCATTATGGTAGGCGGACAGATTATCAAGAACCGGCTTACTTATCCCAATGCATCCCCCCACTTCCTGCAGGGACCGGAAACCTATCCTGCAGAGGGCTACCGCGCCTTTGCTGCGAATTTGGCAAAGAACGGCGCTGCCATCGTGAACTTTGCGGAATGGGCGGAGTACCCCCAGCAGCGGCACGGACCCATGGATATGGATATGACCCACATGCAGGCGTTCGATATGACCGATCCTGCGGTCCATAACTATGTGTCTCAGATGTGTGAGGAGGTCCATTTCTATGGCTCCAAGATCATTCTCACCACCAATCTGGTCTATCCCGACGGCTTCTCCCTCTATGGCGGTCGAGGCTTCGGTCCCAATGGCAAGCCCACGGAGCCGCTGCCCACCGAGCGGATGCATGAGGTGGTGGAGCTGACCGTATCCAAGCTGCGCCGGTATAAGAATCTGGGCTACGATGGCGTCAGCTTCCGGGCGGATATGCTCATGAATCCCGGCGGAAAGCGGGATGACCAATATGACGGCGGCACCGTGGAGAATCGGACTCGGCTGTTCCATGAGGTATGTTCCGCCATCAGAAAGGCATTTGGCAAGAAGTTTATCATTGAGGCAGTGCTGGCATGGGAGCAGAACAACGGCTATGGCGGCAATGCAAAGATGGGCGGTGGATACTGCGAGGACGATGCGCTGGAGTTTATCCGTCTGTTTGACGATGTGGTGGATATCCTGGAGGTTCGGGAGCACGACGGCTGCGCCTCCCATCCCACGGGCTATAACTTTATTCAGGGTGTTCATCCTGCGGTGGATTTCTGCGCCAAGGCAAAGAAAATGGGCTTCCATATGCTCATGAAGCCCATCGGCGGCTTCCAGGAGCCGGACGAGATGGAGCGCTATCTCATTGAGGGCAAGTGCGACATGTTCGGCATTGCCCGCGGCTTTATGGCAGACGATGAGTATGGAAAGAAGCTCTATGAGGGACGCGGTGAGGATATCACCCCCTGTCTCAAGTGCAATAAGTGCCACGGCGTCATGCTGCCGGAGCCCGATCCCTGGACCTCCGTATGCTCCGTAAATCCTCTGATGGGACTGGGGCATAAGATTCACCGGCTGGTGGAGAAAACTGCGGAGCCCAAGAAGGTTGCGGTCATCGGCGGCGGTCCTGCGGGTATGCGGGCAGCCATTTATGCGGCGCAGCGGGGTCATGATGTAACCCTGTATGAGAAAACGGACAAGCTGGGCGGTCAGCTGTTCCACGGCGACTATTTCCCCTTTAAGTGGCCCATTAAGAACTTCAAGAACTGGCTGATCTATGAGCTGGGCAAGTCCGGCGCAAAGGTTGTGATGAACACCGAGCCAACGCAGCAGATGATCGTGGCAGGGGGCTATGACGTGGTGCTGGCAGCTACCGGCGCAAAGGTCAACATCCCCAATATTCCCGGCTTGAAGGACGAAAACGGCAAGCTGAAGCCCGAGTACATGTCCTGCCTGGATACCTGCGGCAGAGAGCCGGAGCTGGGCAAGCACGTGGTTATCGTCGGCGGCTCTGAGGTGGGCACCGAAACTGCCATGTATCTGTGCGGCAAGGGGCATGATGTCACCGTGCTGACCCGGCAGAAGCGGCTGGCGCACAATGCGTCCGGACTCCATTACATCACCATGGCGTTTGTAAAAGCCGGACCCAACGGTGAGGCAAGGGAGGCTTCCGCTTGGGAGGCTTATGATAACCTCACTGGTATCACCGAGGCGGAGACGGTGAAGGTCGAGGGCAACACTGTAACCTACCGCACTGCCGACGGCGAGCATACCGTAACCGGCGACAGCGTGGTGATTTGCGGCGGTATGACCCCGCTGACCGCCGAGGCCTTTGGCTACTCCGGTCTGACCACCGAGTTCTATGCCATTGGCGACTGCAATGGCGCAGGCAATCTGGAGGTCTGCAACCGCGAGGCTTATTCCAGAGCAATGATCCTGTAATTCGCGCATTATATTCAAAGTGCCTGCTGTCCGACTGGATGGCAGGTGCTTTTTAGTATCAAAACTTGCGATTTTCCTAGCGAAAATTGCGCGGATAACCGGCAGTTATGGCTCATGATTTTTTTGCATTTGTTCCCTGGATTGGTATTTCGTAAAATAAGAAGTAATATCCTAAGAAAGGAATGAAGAAGGAAATGAAAAAACGTTGGATGGCTTTGCTTTTGAGTTTTTGCATGATTCTGGCGCTGGCAGCCTGCGGCGGAACTGCGGCATCCTCTGCTGCCACCGCTGACGATGCATCCGAGGCGCCTGTTACCGCTTCTGCACCGGAAGAGGACAAAGCACCGGCAGCAGAAGCAATCAGTACCCCCGAGGAAGCCAGCGCATCGGAGCTGGAGGAGATTCCGGAGGATATGCAGGCAGTCTCCGACACCGAGATTATCCGAACCTATACCGATGCAGAGCCGCTGCCGCTGGTGGACGAGCCAGTGACCCTGACCGCATGGGACTATGTGGTGCCCCCGGTTATGGCAGTTATCACCGACTATGGGACCGATGGTCAGGTGTATGCCGAGCTCCAGAAGCGCACCGGCGTCACGCTGGAATTCACCACCGCAAATCTGCTGACCGCATCGGACTCCATGAGCCTGATGGTAGCGGCAAATGAGCTGCCGGATCTGATTTTTAACTTCGGCATGTTCTATACCGGCAATATGGACGACCTGGTAGACGGCGATGTTATTGTCAACTTTGAGGATTACCGGGACGTGATGCCCAATTACTTTGATATTCTGGACAACAACCCCTCCATCGCCCGGGACGTTTACACCGAGTCCGGCGCTGTGGTGCTGGCGGAGAACATTCAGGACAGCCTGATCCCCTCCTCCGGTCCTGCCATTCGTCAGGATTGGCTGGATGCCGACGGACTTGATACGCCCGTTACGGTTGACGATCTCTACAATGTCCTCAAGACCTTCCAGGAGAAGAACGATTGTGCCCATCCCTTCTGGGTTGCTGCCAACGGCAACTCTACCCTGGGCAGCGCCTTTGGCGTTTCCATCAACGGCGATAACAATGCCTTGGGCGGCTGGATTTATCAGGACGACCAGATTCAGTACTGTGTTCCCATGGACGGCTTCAAGGAGTACATTCAGCTGATGGCAGACTGGTATCAGGAGGGCTTCATTTCCCCTGACTTTATGTCTCAGACCATGAACAACACTGCCACGGACGATGCCATTGTAGGCAATGCTTCCGGCTTCTTTACCACCTCTGTCAACGGCATCAACAACCTGTCCGGCTATGAGCCTGACAGCAATGTGCAGCCGGTTCGCGCCATGGTGCTGAAGGAGGGCGACCTCTGCGGCTTTGACGATGCCGGTACCTCCCGAATCAGCAAGGGCGGCGCAGCGGTTGCCGGCAGCTGCCCGGACATTGAGCTTGCCCTGCGGATTATCGACTACTTCTATTCCGATGATGGCATTCTGCTGGCAAACTACGGCGTAGAGGGGGTCTCCTTTGAGTATGACGCGAACGGTGAGCCGGTCTTCACCGATCTCATTATCAACAACCCTGACGGCTATGACTTTGCGCTGTGCCTCATTAAGTACACCTCCTCTACCCCGTGCTCCATCTGCATCAACGAGCGGAACTACCTGGGCTATACCGATGCACAGGTAAGCGCCATTGACCTGTGGCTCCGGAATACCACCAGCGTTCAGGCGCCCGGTGCAGTCTGGAGCGTGGATGCGCAAACCGAATATTCCGGTATTGCTTCGGACGTGGGTAGCTATGTAAGCACCACCTGCCTGCAGTTCATCACTGGCGGCAAGTCCATGGATGAGTGGGACAGCTTTATTGATGAGGTGACCACCTCCTTTGACATTGACCGGATGACCGAGCTGTATCAGAATGCAATCGATGCCTATCTCAGCATTGGCGCATAAGCGCTTGTGCGATCTTTTCCTTAATCGCCGGAAGACGGACTCCAAGGAGTCCGTCTTTTGGTCGTATAGGAAGGAAAGCTGGAGAATCTGTGAAGATTGTGTGTACATTTGGGACCGGACATGATAGAATGAAAGCGCACTATGAACACTAGGAGGATGTATTATGAGAAAAAAGTGGACGGCACTGGCAGTGGCTCTGTGCATGCTGCTGAGCGGCTGCGGCGGAACCGGCGCGGCTTCTTCAGCACCGGAATCGGCTCCTGCAGCGGCTGAGACTTCCGTGCAGAACGAGGCTCCCGCAACCGAAACAACGGAAACTCCGAAGCCAGAAGAAAGTCAGGCAGCTGCGGAAACCGGCAGCATGACCCCAGAGGAGCTGGGGCAGTGGGCTTGGGCGCAGATGGAGACATATGACGAGGCAAGCTATGCGGTGGACTATGACATGGATATGGCAATCACTGTGGACATCGATGGCGAATCCACCACCCAGAAGGTGAGCGGCAGAGTGAAGGAAATTGACAGCGATACAGACGGCGATATCTCTTATCAGAGCATGCAGATGAATGGCGCTGTGACCGAAACCTGGTATGGCGGCGGCTATGTGTATCTCTCTGATTCCAACGGTAAGTACAAGGCACCCATCTCTGACGAGGATGACCTGGATGAGCAGAACAGCGCCGACGATCTGCTGGAGCTGGATGCCGGCAGCTTTGGTACCCTGACGGCAGAAAAGACCGATAAGGGCTATACGGTAACCTTTGGCGATCCCAGCCTGGACACCTGGATGGCGTTTTCCGATATGCTGTCCGGTGTGGATGAGGGCGTAAACTGCACCGCCTTTACACTGGACGGCACCGTTGAAATGGATGAAAACGGTGCACTGCGCAAGCTGACCATGGAGATGAGCGCCCAGTTTGATCTCATGGGCATGACCATGAGCGAGACGGCTACGATCAGCCAGACCATCAACTGCTATGACGGAGATGTCACCATCCACGTACCGGAGGACGATGCGGACTTCCGGGAGCTGAGCGATATCTCTCTGCCCACTGCGTTCATTGACGGCTATAATGGGCTGCTGAGCCAGTATGGCGTGAGCTATCAGTCCCAGCTGAACATTAACATCACCGATGGAACCGACGCCGATGATTATGTGGAAGAAAACACGATTGACTACATCTATGATGAGGACGATGGCTTGCGTCTGACCTGGGATGTATCCCAGACCTTGAACGGTGAGACATCTCAGTCCAGCGAAACCTATGCCAACGGCGAGGGAACTGTGGTGGACGAGAGCGGCGAGAGCAGCTATACCTATGACGATGCCAGCTTTCTCACAGATGTGCAGAACGTGATTGCCTATTACAGCGACTGCTTTGCCTATGGCAGCGATTATCAGCTGGAGCAGGACGGTGACTATCAGAAGCTCACCATGACGCTGGACAGCGAGTATGTGGAGGCGGTTGCGGCGGCATATCTGGACGCAGTCGGCGCGGAAATTGATATGGACGAAGCCACTGAGATTGCTTCGGACGGAACGATTTCCTTCTGGTATGATTTAAGCGGTATGCTGGTGATGCAGCTGTATCAGGGTACCTGTAAAATGACCTATACCGGCGCTGAGCTGACGGTTTCTGTGACCGATAATGGCGCTGTGCTGGCAGTCAACGATGGCGTTACCGTAAACGCTGGCGCATAAGCAAAAATCGATTCCTCAAAATAAAACAAAAACTGGAGGTCCAAACGGACCTCCAGTTATTTTTTTGCTTGGAAGTGGGAGAGAAACCGCGCAGGGCGGAACACAATGTCCATCACCCAGGCCTTTCCTGCCAGCACAGCCAGCGCCAGAGAAACGCCGGTGCTCAGGAGAAAGTTCAGCCATACGCTGAGCCAGGGCGTGGTAATGCCCAGCGCCGGCAGCAGGGTTCGCAGTCCCGCGGTGAAAAAGGTATGCAGGAGATAGAGCTCCAGACAGTATTTCCCGCAGAGCTGAAAGAGCCCAAGACCGCTCAGACGCTTCCGGCGATAGAAGCTGTAAAGATATACCCAGCAGGTGCCCAATGCGATGGTCAGCTTCCAATTGGCGTACCAGCTGCGGACATAATAAAACGCATAGAAGTACCAGGCAACGGACAGCCCCATCAGGAAGGCACCCACAATATGAGGATTGGACAGCAGCCGCCGGTGCTGACACAGCATGCAGCCTACGCCGAAGAAGAATAAGTGATAGATGATACGATACAAGGTCAGCTGTGTCCAGTCTAGATGAACGTCTGCCACCACAATGGCGCAGCCTCCAAGCAGCAGCAAAAGCCACAGGGAATTCCACCGGGGAAGCTGCACCAGCGCCGCCACAAGGTATAATACCAGCAGCACATAGAGATACCAGAAGTTGCCCAGCGGGGTCAGGAACATCCCCTTTAAGTCCTCCAGGGTATAGGTTTCGTTCACCAGCTCCGGCACCACCTGCTTTACCCCCCAGAGCAGCACCGCAAACAGCACGTAAATCCACAGCAGGTTCAGCACCTGACGGAAATAGCGGGACCGCTGCAGCTTGCCGCCTTTGTAATAGGCAAGGGTAAAGGTAAAGCCGCTGAGCAGAAAGAACAGGGGCATATGAAAGCTGTAAATCCAGCTGCGCAGACCGTAGAGACTGTAATAGGCGTCGGGAAAGGTATCCGCGTCCAGGTATCCGCTGAGAACGTGCCCCAAAATCACCAGCAGGATCGCAAAGCCCTTGAGCCCGTCCAGCCAGACCTCCCGCTTAGCTGTCATGGTGGACTACCTTTCCCAGCAGATGCTTTCCCAGCTGCTCAAAATAGCGGAACTCTCGGGTCTTATGGAAAATCAGGAACAGCAGCAGGTTCGGAACAATCACGCAAATCAGCGCCCGGGGGATGATGGACAGCAGGCTGTAGCCTACCAGTCCGCAGAGCCAGGTGGTCAGAATACAGATTGCCGCTCCGATTGCCGTATAGGTGAAGAAGCGCACAAAATAGCTGCGCATGGAAGCATGAAATACGTTGTGATACAGCACCAGCGGCTCCACCCACAGGCTGGTTGTAACGGTAGAAACCAGCGTGCCCAGGAAAATGCCTGCAATGCCAAAGTGCTTTGCCAGCCAAATAGAGGCAACCAGATTGATGATGGACTCGAAAATCGGCTTGAACCGGTCATTCCAGAAGGCGCCGGTGGCATCTCGGAACGTGAGTACCGGGCGGCGCATGCCATAGAGATAAAAGTTCAGCACCAGCACATACAGCGTTAGATTGTCCAGCAGCCAGCCCTTATTCCGCAGCCACAGGAACTCAATAAACGGATGCAGCAGGTTCAAAAGACAGATGGAGCAGAAGGTGAAAATCCAGAAGGCAAAGAAGAAGACATCGTAAAAGGTTTCCATCATGTGCTCCATATTGCCGTTTTTTACGGTGGCAGTCAGGTTGCCCACACTGGCGACGATGGATTCAAAAATCTGGTTGGTGATGGTTTGCAGGGGATGAATGATGGTGTAGTAGTTGCTGTAGAGTCCGGCGGTGGCAAGCCCGATGAGCTTGGAGATCAGAATGTTATCCGTGGAGTTGACCACCACAGCGCCCACCTTGTGCATGCTCATGGCAGCCACATTCCGGTAGATGATCTGAGCGTCCTCCTTCTCCATGGGCTTTACGTCCTTGTCACGGAGGAAGGGATAGAGCTTGTCCGCTTTTTTTGCAAGAATCAGGTTTTCCAGCCAAGTGGAAATCACCTGAAGCACCAAAAATACCACATAATTCTTGGTCAGCGCCAGGAAAATAATCTGCACCACATTCAAAATGAAATAGGCGCCGTAATGAATGCCGGTTTCAATGTACTTTTTCTGGTCGCAGACAATCAGGCTACGCTTATAGGAGTAAAAGTAGGAGACAACGGTGTTTGCCACAAACAGCAGGTAGATGACATTCAGGTGGGGGATATCCGGCACCTCGTCCATGAACACCGTGTAGAAGGGCAAAAATATAAGACCAAGCGCGGCAATGGCAAGCCCGATGGTCACGTAGGCTTTTTTGTAGAAGCCCATGTGGCTTTTGAGCTTTTCGATGTCGTGATCCGCCAGAGGCTTATACAGGCTGTATGCCATTGCAGGTCCCACACCCAGCTCCACCAGGGAGAGCATGGTGAGCACATTGGTGAACAGACCGTTGAGTCCCAGATAGGTCTGATTGAGATAGTGCAGGAAAAACACCCGGGCGAGCAAATTAACCAGAATGCCTCCCAGCTGTCCGACCATTGCGGACAATACATTGCGTATAGAGTTTTGAGTACGCGCCATGGAAAACCTCCGATTGTTTGTTAAATTGCGCCCAAGGGAGCCGCGTCCTGTCCGGAAATCAGCGTGCCCACGTGATAGCCCAGGAATACCAGGGCATAAATCAGCAGACCGTTGCTGTCCAAAAACGGCTCCATGGTGGTCATAACGCCGCATGCCATCAGTCCGGCTGCAATGAGACAGGCGTAGGGATGCTTCCGATGAATCATCAGCTGCTTCACCGAAGAAGCCAGCATCATAAGGAAGCAGAACAGTGCGCAGAAGCCGCCCTCCATAAGGAGCTCCAGAAAAACATTATGCGCATGATAATATTTGTGCTTCCGCAGCCGATAGACCTTGCCGGATTGGGCAAGACCGTAGCCGAGCAGCGGACTGGCAAGAATGTTTTTGATTGCGGCGTCCCAGATTTCGGTACGACCAGTAAAGCTCAGTCCCTTGTGGAGCACGCCCTCAATGAGAAATGCAAACACGTCCTGAAGCCGGTAGAGCACCACGGTAAAGAACAGACCAACGCCGGACAGCATGGCGGTAGCGCCGTTAAACAGCGTTTGCCACCGCCGCTGATAGAAAAACAGCAGAAACACCAGCGCCACTGCCAGTCCCATCAGACCGGTGGCAGACCAAACCAGCAGCAGACTCAGGGCAGATACCCCCAGCATGCAGTAGCTGACCCAATCCAAGTCGCCGTGACGGATGGTGGAGCGCAGGGCAGTGAGAAACATATAGGGAATCAGCAGCGGGGCAAGGAGATTGTCGATGCCCAGCAGATTGTAGCTGTAGTTGTAGGTGCCGCCGGTGCAGACGCCGCCGGGATACATACATTCCAGCAGAAAGTTTGCCAAAATCAGCACGGTCAGGGGATAAAACAGCATGTCAAGCGCGACCATGGGACCGCGGCGGAGACTCAGCTCCAGCAGCATGCAGAAGGCGGCAATGGTAACCATGTGGTTTAAAACCGCCCAGTAGTTGGAGCCGTGGAGCACCGTAGACAGCCCCACAAAGCCCAGATAGGCGCATAGCCAGATGAGTACCGCTGAGGGCTTTCTGCGCTGCCGGATCATCTCATAAAGATAGAGCAACACAATGACTCCGGCAGCCGCCATGCGCCAGAGATCAAAGCATTTTTCCAATAATTCCGTCCCTTCCAGCACCCCAAACAGTGCGGGCTTAAAGAAGGGCGTTGCAAGCAATATCCAAAACAACCGTTTCAGAGCGGGTTGATTCATAGATACCTCCGTTATCCGTGCCCACTGAGATGCTTCATCAGGAACGCGCCAAGATGCTGGAGGTTCAGCTGAATGATGGGACGATAGATATGGTATTTCAGTTTTTCTTTCTTTGAAAGGGCAGGACTGCCAAACAGCGCGTCCGGATAGACACTCAGCTCCGGCAGCAGGTCGCGGATTTCCTTCCCCTGACCGCCAATGACCGCATGAAACAGCAGGTCCCGAACGCCCTTTTGATATTTCATCTCCGCCAGCGCCAGAACATCAGGTGCTGCATCGGCGCAGAGGGCGACGATTTTCTTGCGGGCAGTCAGCTCTGTGCGCTTCCGCGGGGTGAGCTTTCCGTACATGGCGCCGCTGGTCCGAACGGTGTAGTGATACAGGGGCTGCGGCGTGAATACTGCGTGGGCAACACCGCAGCGGAACAGGAATTCTCCGTCCTCCACAATGTGCAGATGTTCGTCAAAGGGGAGAAGGCTGCCGTCCGGCTGACAGAGCGCATCTCTGCGAAACAGCTTGTTCCATACCACGGTGGTATAGCCATCGGGTCGCAGCAGCAGCCGGAAAAAGCCGTCCCGATCCGTGTCGATGATGCCGGAAGCCTTTGGGGGCATACGGTCTTCCACGCCGGACGCCTCATACAGCCGGGAAAATCCGCAGCAGGCGCAGTCGGCATTGTGACCCTCCAGCAGGGAAACCAGCGTGGAGAGATAGTTGGGCGCAATCCGATCGTCGGCGTCCAGAAAACCGATATAATCTCCGGCTGCGGTCAAAAGCGCGCGATTTCGGGCAGAGCTGACGCCGCCATTGGGACCGGTGACCAGGGTGATTCGACTGTCCTCCCGGGCGAGAGACTGCATCAGCGCAGGAGCAGCATCCGTGGAGCCGTCGTCACTGAGAATCAGCTGGAAGTTTTCATAGTCCTGTGCCAGGACAGAACGAACCAGGGGCGTAAGGAACGCCCCTGCATTGTAGACGGGAACAATGAGACTGACCTGTTTCATTCCTGCCCCAATTCCTTCTTGATTTTTGTGGTGGAGATTTCCGGCGTCCGGGGCAGGTAAACCACCTGACACAGGTCCTCCAAAAAGTCGAACTTGCCCTTCCAGTCATCGCCCATCACAAAGGTGTCCACATGGTACAGCGGAATGTCGGTGCGCTTCTGCTCCCAATTCTCCTCGGGAATCACCAGGTCCACATAGCGAATGGCTTCCAGCAGCTTTTTCCGCTCCTCATAGGAGAAGTAGCAGACCTTGTTCTTTTCCTTCAGGTTAAATTCATCGGTGGAAAGGGCGACAATTAAATAGTCTCCCAATGCCTTTGCCCGGCGGAGCAGGTTGATGTGACCATAATGCAGCAGGTCAAAGGTCCCGTATGTGATAACTCGTTTCATGGCGTGTCCTTTCCGGTAACAGTGCCGTGCTTGTTTTGCTCGTCCTTTGGCGGCGGCGTCATATAGTCTCCGTACATCTGCCGCAGGACCGTGTCATAATCGGCAGGGGCAGCGAGGGTAAGCGTTTCAAAGGGATAGTCCGCAAGACTGTCATAGATAGACTTGGGGAACATCTCACGGAATTTATATGCGCCCATAAAGTTGACCACCTGGTTTGCACCTTTGTAGGGGTACTTTTTCAGGCACCGGTCAATGAGCGTCATACGCTTTTGGGTATCCAGCCGGGACTCCAGATGGAGATGCTTCCCGACGGCAATGAGAATGCGCTCATGAAGAGGACGATGGGCAAGATTGACCGCAACCACCTGGGAAAACTGACTGAATTTCAGCATCATCCGCAGGTACAGCAGCCGGTATTTGTGGAAAAGGCAGCCCATTTTGCTCTTCGGCATGCCATCCAGCGGGAACAGGTCAATCCATGCGCTGCGGGTTTTGGCAATCTGAGCGGAGGTGTCAAGAATCTCAAAGCTGGGATCTACTACCTGCGCCGGATAATAGGGCATATCCGGGTCTAGGGCAAAATGCCGGAGCACATAGCCCTGGGGCAGCTCATCGGGGGCAACCTTTAAAAACGTTTCGTAGTCGTTCCGGCTCATGCCCAAATCCACGTCATCGTCCCAGGGAATAAAGCCCTTGTGACGGACGGCGCCCAAAAAGGTTCCACCCATCATAAATACGGTCAGATGATGCTTTTTGCAAATGGAAAGCACTGCTTTCACCAGCTCCAGCTCACACAGCTGAAGCTCACGGAGCGTGTGATCCAAGCTTATCCCTCTTTCTTCGCGGTAAATTTCCGCTTTAAGAATGCGCCGCCCTTTTTCAGCCAGTTCTGAGATTCCATAAACATCACCGGAACCTCCTTGTAGGGAATTTTGTTGGCTTCCAGATAGATGTCCAGCATCCGCTCTGCCACAAAGCCAAATACCCGGCGGTCATAGGCACTGTAGTCGGAGATATCAATCTGCGCTTCGATCTGCCCGAGAATGTCAAACATCCACTGGCAGTAGCCGTCAAAAATATCCCGCTTCATGATAAACATATTATAAATGTGGGTCCAGGTGCGGTGGCGCATTGCCTCTGCCGCCGCACGGTAGTTCTCACCCTGGGCGGATGCCAGCGCGATCATCAGATCCAGGGGCTCGGCAGGATGGGCATGGACATACTGATTATAGGCGGTTTCAATGTAATAATTCCGGCGCTTGGGCACCAGAACGTCATAGTCCCGGAGCAGCTTTTCCGCCTGGTCGCCGGTTAAAATGCAGTCCCACTTGTTTTTGCCGGACTTGCCGCGGAAATGTCGGCGATAATGGCTCAGACCGATGTAATCGGCGTCCAGGTTCTTCCACGCCCAGTAAATCCCGGTGAGCTCACAATAGGTGGCATTTTTTTCGGAGATGTTGTCGCCGGTATTGTCACCCTGATAGCCAAGCTCCAGGTCCTTTCCGGCTTTGCCCACGTGGAGCGGAAGATACATGGGGGCCGTGGGCATGCGATATGCCTTGTGCGCGGCAACAATCACTTGAATCTTCATAGCATAATCCCTTTATGGCGGTATTCCGGATTATTTCGCGCCGTCCATACGGACAACTGCGCCAACGGTCCAGAACAGAATTTTGATATCGAGCCACAGACCGCGGTGGCTGACATAGTTCAGCTCCAGCGCCTGTCTGCGACCATCCTCATAGGTAACAGTGCTCCGCCCCCGTACCTGCCACAGGCCCGTAAGCCCGGGCTTGCAGGACAGCAGCAGTGCCCGCTTGTCCCCATAAAGCTCTGTTTCCTCCTGGAGCACCGGACGGGGACCTACCAGCGACAGCGTTCCGGCAAGAATATTAAACAGCTGGGGCAGCTCGTCCAGACTGGTTTTTCGGAGAAATGCGCCCACCTTGGTGACACGGGGGTCGTGCTCCAGCTTGTAGTTCTTTTTGTATTCCTCCAGCTCTTCCGGTGTGAGCATATCCTCCAGCCGGTCCGCGTGCATGCGCATGCTGCGGAATTTATAAACGGTAATGGGTTTCCCGCCGCGACCAACCCGCTGGGCGCGATAGAGAATCGGACCTCGATCCTCCAGCCGGATTGCCAGTGAAATGACCAGCAGCACCGGAGACAGTAGAACCACCGCTACCAGAGAGATCAGCAGATCAAAAATCCGCTTGATGCATTCATAGCAGGGCTTTTTATGAAATTCACAGTCAGGCAATAGAACCTCTGTATCCAAGCTGCTTCACTCCGTTTCGGTTTGTCAGAACGATAAACGATATAAGAGCACAGATTGCCGATTTATGGCGCAGATGGGAATGCATGTGCTCTGACAACCGGAATTGAATCCGGCACCGTATTTTTTGTAAAATTTTGCTGAAAATTCAGTCAAATTTTCGCAGATGTTTAACCTACTTATCATATCCTGAAAACGACGTTTTGTCAATATTTGCAGCGTTTTCCCCCGGTTTTTTCCGGCTTCGAAGGCTGCGGAAAAAGTCCCGCAGCAATGCGGCGCAGGTTTCCTCCAGCACACCGGGAATTACCTGGGGGTGATGGTTGTAGGGCATGGAAAACAAATCGGTAATGGAGCCAACCGAACCGGCTTTCGGGTCCTTGGCACCATAGATCACCACCGGAATTCTCGCGTTGATGATCGCACCGGCACACATGGGGCAGGGCTCCAGCGTGACATATAACCGGCACTGCCAAAGCCGCCAGCCGCCAAGCTTCCGGCAAGCGTCTTCAATCGCCATAAGCTCCGCATGTCCCAAAGCGGTTTTTCCGGTTTCGCGGCGGTTGTAGCCCCTGCCGACAATTTGATCGTCCTTAGTGATGACGCAGCCGATGGGAACCTCGCCAAGCTCCGCGGCATGCTGTGCCAGGCGGATGGCTTCCTCCATAAACCGCATATCCTGCGGGGTGATTTGGGGACTCATGGCTGCACCTCCCGGGGACGAAATACAAGGAATTTGCTGAATAAATAGTTCAGCGCGATCACAATCACGGTGGTAAACAGCTTTGCCGCGCCGCCGCGAATGCCCAGAAGGGACCGCTGAAAGCCCTTGCGGATCAAAGCGTCGGTGCCCCAGACCTGGACCCCCAGCCCTGCCAGCCGAGCCATGGTAAATTCAAAAAACTCCCGAAGAAAGCTGGAAAAGCCCTCGTGGCTGCGACGAAATACCCAATATTTATTGGTGATAAAGGCAACCATCAGTGCGGCAAGCCAGCTGGCAGCATTGGCAAGCCGGACGCCCAGATGATCGACGGTCAGTGCATAGACCAAAACGTCTGCCGCCACCGCCGCAATGCCAAACAGCGCATAGCGGATGAATTCTTCATGTCGTTTCAGCAGCTGAGCCATGGGATGCCTCCTGTCTGTAAACCGCCGGGAAATGCGGTGGATTCTGCCCATATACTATATCAATTCCGCAAAAAAGTCAAAAAGAACGTAAAATCCCGGTAATGTTTTCGCGCGGTATCCAGCGGACAGTGGCGGAAACGGGAAAATTCCCGTCGCCCGTTGTAATTAACGGTGGAATGTGGTATGCTAACTACATTAAATAATGGAGTGTGACAGATGAAAAAAGCGATTTTTTTCCTGTTTTTCATATGTCTTTTGATTCCCAACGTGTTTGCGGACTACCAGGTGGACCAGGCAACAGTCAATGCTGAGGTGAGCACCAACGGGCGGACGCAGGTTACCGCGACCTATCAGCTGAGCTTTGATTCAGCCCAGGACCAGCTGTCGGTGCCGCTGCCCGACGGAAATATCAGCCGGGTATCTGCGGAAACCTACCGTTATAAGGTGGACAAAACCGACAGCGGCATCAATGTGGTGCTCAGCGGCAGCTTCACGGGAACACAGACAATCACGGTGTCCTACACGGTCAGCGACACCTATTCCACCACCTCGGAGGGGGAGGTTTATCAGCTGGGACTGGTCAGCTCCCGCTGGGCAAGAAATGTGGGAGCGTGCAGCTTTCAGGTTATTTTGCCCCAGCCCAGCGGTACCATGCCGGAAGATTATGCCCTTGCTCCGGCGGTGCTCAGTGGCTACTATGGCGCGCTGAAGGATACGGAAACCGGCGTCAATGTAAACGGCACCATCGTTACCGGCAGCGTGGCGGATCGAATGGCATATGATTCCCTTACGGCACAGATCACTGTGCCCCAGGGGTACTTTTATGTGCGGTCCTCCGCCATTTCCATGATTCATGTGACATATCTGGCAATTGGCATGATGGGCGTTCTTTTGCTGCTAATGATTTTCTGGCGGCTTCGGCTGCGGACGCCAAAGCAATCACCCCAGCCAAGACTGTTGACGCCCGGCGGTCTGCTGCCCTGTCAACTGACGCAGATCCTCGACGGCGGCACCTGTGATATTGCGGTGCTGATTCTGGAGTGGGCAAATCTCGGCTATCTGACGGTTGGCCGCACAAAAAAGGGCTATGTGGTGCTGACTCGGGTGATTCCCATGGGCAGCGAGCGAAGCAAGGCGGAACGGAAGCTGTTTCAGCGGATTTTTGCCACCGGCTATCGGGTGGCAGCCACGCCGGGTCGATTTGCCGCAGCCGGCGCTCGGTTCCGTGCAGCATCCCGAAAGAGTCTGAACCATGTGATTTTTGATCCCAAGGGCGGCAATGTGGTGCTGGTACAAATCCCCTGCCGGATCCTGTTTGCGGTGGGTGTCGGCTATATGGTGCAGCAAATGCTGCCGGAGGGCGGCGGTTTTGTTGTATTGGCGGTGCTTGCCGGAATGGTGGGGTTCCTCTACAGCGTTTATCTGCACGGTGAAATTGCCCGGCGGGTTGCCCTCAAACGTACCTCCCTGCGCTACAGGATCACGCTGGGAATTGCGCTGGTGCTGCTGATCATGGGCTTCCTGGGCGGTGCGTTCCTGGAAATGCTCATCGGACTGTTTGCATGCTGCTTTTCGGCGGTGGCAACCTCTGTGGGACCTCGGCGCAGCGCACGCGGACAGGAGCTGCTCAGTCAGGCGCGGGGCTGCCGGATGTTCTACCGGCAGGTAACCTGGCAGCGGCTGCAAATTCTCACCGGACGGAACAACCGCTTCTTCCAAAGCCAGCTGCCCAAGGCGGCGGCGCTGGGGGTGGACAAAACCTTTGCAAAGCGGTTTGAGCGGCTTCCCGTGCCTCGTCCGGAATGGCTGAACGGCAAGGGACCCGCCAGCACAACGGCTTCCGGCTTGCAGCAGGAAACCGCCGCAATTCTGAAGGGGCTGCGGGAATCCTTCCGCTAAATACGCAATAGATATTGTAACCGCAGCAGAGGATATCTCGGCTGCGGTTTTTGCAATATGCGGCGGAAAATGGCGTAGGATCTTCAAGATTGAGGAGAAATGGTCGAAAATTCAACAAAAACCTGGCGGTTTTCCTGCATTTTCGCGAGAAAACCGGCGTTTTTTCTTTGCAATCCTTTACACAGAACATACTTTGTGTTATACTAGCCGCGCTGGACATATTTATGTCAACAGGTTTTGATACATTTGCTGTCAATGCGGCATACTATAGAACGTAAGATAGATCAATAGAGATTGAGAGGGTGCGTTATGGCACAATATGTGATACACGGCGGAAATCCGCTGAACGGTGAAGTAGAAATCAGCGGCGCAAAAAATGCAGCGGTGGCAATCCTTCCGGCGGCTCTGCTGGTAGACGGTGTTTGTCGAATCGAGAACGTCCCGGATGTGTCGGATATTCAGCTTTATTTCGATATCCTGACTCGGATGGGCGCTGCAGTTCGGATGATTAACCGGACCACCTTTGAGCTGGACTGCACCGGCGTCCACACCAGTTCTGTGCCCCATGAGCTTGCCTGTCAGATCCGCGCGTCCTACTATCTGGTGGGCGCACTGCTGGGTCGCTTTGGCAAGGCAACGGTTTCCATGCCCGGCGGCTGCGATTTCGGCGTCCGTCCCATCGATCAGCATATCAAGGGCTTTAACATCATGGGCGCCGACGTGCAGATTGTCAGCGGCGATATCATTGCAACCACCCAGACAAAGCTCCATGGCAGCCGCATCTATCTGGATGTTGTTTCTGTGGGTGCAACCATGAACATTATGATTGCCGCTGTTTTGGCAGAGGGCACCACCATCATCGAAAACGCTGCCAAGGAACCGCATATTGTGGATTTGGCAAACTTCCTCAATGCCATGGGCGCCAATGTGTCCGGCGCCGGTACCGATGTTATTAAGGTCCGGGGCGTTAAGCGGCTGCGCGGCGGCTCCTATTCCATCATTCCCGACCAGATTGAAGCAGGCACCTATATGGCGGCTGTTGCAGCAACCGGCGGCAAGGTGCTGGTGAAGAATGTCATTCCCAAGCATCTGGACTGCATTACCGCAAAGCTCAGGGAAATGGGCGTTAAAATCACCGATCAGGGCGATGCACTGCTGGTGGAGTCCACCGGTCATCTCAAAAAGACAAAGGTTAAGACCATGCCCCATCCCGGCTTCCCCACCGATATGCAGCCGCAGATTGCCGTTTGCATGTCCGTGGCAGAGGGCACCAGCGTTGTCACCGAAAGCGTGTGGGATAATCGCTTCCGCTATATCGGCGAACTGAGACGGATGGGCGCACAGGTTCAGGTAGACGGCAAGGTTGCCATCATTGAGGGCGTTCCCAAGCTTCGGGGCTGCCCGGTAAAGGCATGCGATCTGCGGGCAGGCGCGGCAATGGTCATTGCCGGTCTGGTGGCAGAGGGCACCACCACCATCTCCGACATTAAATATGTGGAGCGTGGCTATGAGAATATCGCCGAGAAATTCCGTGCACTGGGTGCCGACTTCCAGAAGGTCGAAACCCCTGAGCCGCGGCTGACGGTGGTTTCCGCGGGCTGATCTTTGAATAACAGCATGGGCAGAAATGCGGCAGCGCGTTTCTGCCCGTTTTCTATGCACGGGGGATGACAATGCGCAGAATGTGACTGTAAAAAGCCGAAAATGTATATTTTCCCGCAGTGAAAACTGTGGTATAATCAGAATGTGAAATATTCGGATTCCACATATCTCATTTGAAAGAAGGGTACTTATGAACACCATTCAGGCAAAGATTCCGGCATACGGCATGCCCATTCTGGAAGGTCCCGTGAACAAGCCGGAAAAAGTCAACATGATGCCGCCTATGGGCGATATGCCCGGTCCTGGTCCTGGCGGTCCCGGCGATATGCCTCCCATGCCCGGCGGCCCTGGGGTAGACGAATTTGGACGCCCTGTGGCTGCAGAGCTCAAACCCTGCCCGCCTACCTGCCGTCCCTCTGAGCATCCCGGCTCCGTTCCCGGTGCAGATGTAGAGCCCGGCAAGCCCGGTCCCGGATTCCCTGGCGGCGGTCCTCCCAAGGCACCTCCGTTCCCCAGAATGGAATCCATGGATGTGCTGGACGGCAAGCTCTATATGGCGGAGCATCCCTATGCGGAGATTTCCGGCGACATCACCGATACCGAGATGAAAAACGCTTCCTATAAGACCGACGAGGTTTGCCTGAACGGTCTGTATATCGGCGGCGATTCCGTCTATGCCATCAAGAATTCTCAGTTCGATCTCACCGGCTATGGCATCGATGATTTTGCAGGCAACGGCTCTGCCATCATGGTCAACGATACTGCAAAGTGCGAGATGGACAACGTGCAGGTAACCACCCACGGCGTCATCCGTCCCTGCACCGTGGTCACCGGCAACGGCACGCTGATTGTTCGGAACTGCGTGCTGGATGCCAAGGGCGGCGAGATTCCCAAGAGCTATGTGCCCCGTGTGGCTTCCGGCATGATGGAGCCCCCTCCGGGACTGAAGCTGGGCGGCAACTGCCGGACCCATCTGTCCATGGGCAATTCCCGGGCATATTTCTATGACTCCAAGATTCTGGCGCATTCCTGGGCGGCACTGTCCACCGACGGCTCCAACGGCGACCTGTATCTGGAGGCAAACAACTGCGATGTGGTCTGCGATACCGTCGGCTATGGCACCTATGCAGACAACGGCTGCCATAATGTGCTCAACGACTGCCGGATTACCGTAGACACCCATGTTGCAATTATTGCAGGCGATGCCTGGGTGAAGTTCAACGGCGGCACCGTCAAGTCCGGACAGTATGGCGCCATGCTCCATGGCGTGCGCGGTCACTACACCGAGACCACTGAGTGCCATATCACCGGCGGCGACTGGACGGTTGGCGAGGCATTGTTCTTCGTGAAGTCCGAGAACGTCTATTTGAAGCTGGACGGCGCAAAGGTAAAGACTGGCAAGTATCTGGTCCATGCCATTGTCAACGACGATGATGCTGCCACCAAGGTGCCCGACGACATGAAGCTCAAGTGCTATGGTGTCAATGCCGTCATTGCCAACGGCGACTATCAGGGCGATATTGTCAACGACGATACGGACCGTACCATGAACGTCTCCATCCTCAACGCCAAGGTTGCAGGCGTAATTACCGACGCCTATATCTCTCTGGAGGGCAGCCATTGGACGGCAGCCGGCGACTCTACCGTTTGCCTGGTGGGCGACGTAAAGGAGAATCAGATGGATGCGGGCGCTGGCATCACCATCCATGCAGTGGCTGGCGAGGGCTGCGGCTTGAAGGGCGAATATGCGCTGACCTCCGGCGGCAAGCTGGTAGTGGAATAATTCCATAGAGCATATGAAAAGAGCTGGAACCGCAGAGTTCCAGCTCTTTTTCTGTATTTTGAATCCGGATGAATTAACCACGGCTGGGCAGCTTTACGGTTGCGGGAATCTCCTGCCCAATGTTGCCGTCCAGATCCTCACACCAGCAGATCAGGTCTACATAATGTCCGCCATCCTCGCCGATGTACTTGGCATAGACATAGCCCCGGGTGATGAAGGCGTCGTCGCCAAAGCCGTGAATGTTGGCATAGCGATCCTGCATATAGGGCACCTTTAGCAGCTCCGTGGGACGGTAGAAGCCTGCGGGGAAGTGGTTAAACTGCTCATCCTTGGGCGCGTCGTTGACAAACCGCCAGCCCAGCTTTGTGACAAAGCCCTCGTCGCCGCACCAGTTGGTGAGAATACGGGTGCCCATGAGCTTTGCGTGGAAGTTATAGAGATAGGCGATACAGCCCAGTCCCAAATGACCGGCTTCGTTGTCGTAAAGGCCGGTTTCGGGATTATAGCGATAGAAATGGGGATCGCCGCCCTTGCCGGTGAGAACCTCTTGAAGCCCGTTGTTGTCCTTCATGATATTCCAGGCGGCAATGGTGCGCACAATTTCAAAGCCCACCTGAGGGGGTGCTGCTACGGGCGTGGGCTCGTCGCCAATGTTGACGTCCTCCCAATACAGGGTGTCCTTGCCGCGGATTTTCTCGTTTTTCCAGATTTCTTTGAAGATATCATAATCCGCAGGAGTCATGAAATGGGATTTATGCCGCGCTGTACCGCCAACTCCGCCGCCGGGCATGGGTGGGGGTGCTTTTTTCTCGCCGCCGGGTTTTCCCTCGGACGCCTTTTTGGGAGGTGCACCGGGAACCTCGGAAGCGAGGATTTCGTTGATTTCCGGATCCTTGGAGCGCATCAGCTGCTCCGGCCAGCGGCGGGTACACCGTGCCACCAGCTGATCGTTCTGATTATAGACGTCGGTGCAGCAGATGAAAATCATCAGGCGCTTGACGCTGCCCTCCTTGGGAGTAACGTCTACCACCTGCCAGCCGCTGTCCTTGCTGTGGAAGGTATCACCCGGGAAAACCGGGGCAAAAAACTCATCGGTATGGTCATAGCCGTCGCCTAAAAATGCGGTGCCATCGGGACGAATCAGATAGCCCAGCTCTGGCGGCACATTATACCGGGTTTCGGTGGAAACATAGCCGGGAATGGCAGGAAGGTTCCCCCAAACCGACTGCTTTGCATACTCCGGATCGTTGAACAGCGGGTTCCAGCGGTCCCAGCACCGGGCATAAAGCTGCATAATCCAGGGATCGGTGGAGGGTAGCGCAGGGGCTTTTCCGCCAAACATCCGCCCGGTTTCGCCGCGGTTATAGCGGTCAATGGCAGCCTGCTCTTCGGGGGTGTAGACGCCGGGATAGAATATTTCCATCTTTTCCTGAGGAAAGCGCATGATAATCATCCTTTCTCCATGAGGTTCCTATGGTTCCTGATTTTCTTCTCTCATTGTATCACGAATTCTAACTATCCTGCAAGGGACAGTTTGCGTTGTAAGCTCCCATATGGTGTGCGCGCAAGAAAAAGGGCTGTCGCCCAAAGGCGGCAGCCCTTTTTAATCAAAGGCAATACCGCACAAATCGGCAAGAGAGTCTGACGAGAGATTTTTCGTCAGAAAAAGGTGTAAAACCACAGGAATACTTTGTGTATTTCAAGGTTTTACAAACGAATTTCTGGCGGAAAAGATCCGTCAGAATCCGCAGACGCATTTGTGCGGTGTTGCCCAAAGAATTACTTCTTCTTTTTCTTGACCACAACGGCTACAACAATTGCTGCAACTGCCAGAATGGCAATGACGATGCCGGCGATTGCGCCGCCGGACATGCCGCTGGTCTCGGCAGGAGTCTCGGAGGTTTCTGCGGGAGTTTCGGCAGGAGTCTTAGTCTCAGCGGGGGTAGCTGCCGGAGCGGCGATTTCGGAAGCGGCGGACTCCTCAGTGGAGGCAGGTGCTTCTTCGGGCTCGTTTTCAGTGTAGCTGATGCGGATTTCACCCTCATAGGTGCCGGGCACCAGCTCGGTGGGCTCGCCGTCCACGGTCATTTCCAGGGTGCCGTTCTGTGCTTCCACCACAGCGCCGTCGCCGATGGTCAGGGAGGACAGCAGGCAGTCGCCGGTGACGTTCCACACTGCATTATCCATGAGGTTCATGACCAGCGTGTTGTCGCCGTTGTTGTAGAAACGGTTTGCCACGTGACCGATGTTATAGTACTCAGCGATGGTAAAGGAGGTCAGCTGACCGGCATCCTCTGCGGAGGTGCCCTCAGGAAGAACCTTGGAGGTGTAGTTGATGGCATCGGTATGGATAGTTTCAGTCTGTGCGGCTGCGCCGTTCAGTACGGCGTCCTTGCCCAGATTTACTTCGATGCCAACTGCGGTCTGACCGTAGTAGCCGGAGCCGTTATAGATATCGCCGGTCAACTCGGTGCCGGTGACATTCAGATGGTTGACCACAGGACCGGAGGAACCGCCCTCGCCGCCGGGACCACCGGGGCCGCCAGGACCGCCAGGTCCACCGGGACCACCAGGACCACCAGGACCGCCAGGTCCGCCGGGATCACCCTCGGGAGGTGCCATATCGCCGCCGCCCATGTTGCCGTCTGCGCCGATCATGCCTTCCATATCGCCTGCCTCGGTGGTTTCGGAATCGGAGGACATTTCGGTGGAGACGTTGCCGTTTTCGGAGGGCCAGCCTGCGGGCTCCTCATGGGTGGTGTTGAAGCTGAAGGTTTCGGTGTTCATGCCGGTGGTGGAGTCGTCGTTGTCCATAACCTGCATGAGAATACCGTTGTCGGAGTTCAGGGTTGCGCCGTCGGATACGTTGACGGTGGTATCGCCCTGGGTGTTCTTAATCAGCAGGGAAGCGTAGCCGGAGTTGACCTCGGTGCCGCCCTCCAGATTGATGGTATCCTCACCCTGATGGGACATAAAGCCGAAGGTGTCGGAGTTGATGACGGTTGCCTTATCCTCCGTTGCCTCGTAGGTTTCGGAAACCTCGCCGTTGGCGTCCATCAGCTCATAGGTCTTGCCGGCTTCCAGATTGGTGTAGGTGCCGGAGCCGCCGGTGAAGATGGAGGCATAGGTGCCCACGTTCATGGTAACGCCCAGGAACTGCTCGTCGGCGGAGCCGATCACATAGGTGCCATAGCCGGAACGCTGGGTGAAGGGGTTGGGATCACCGTTTTCGTCCTTGTAGGTGCCGTCCGCCTGCATGATTTTGTCGTTGCCGGTGAGATCCATGGTGGAGTTGACCACGTTGAGCTTCATGTTGGAGCCGGAGTCGGTGGACAGAATGGCCCAGCGAGCCGCAGAGGTCTGGCTGTCGATGACGTTCATGGTGGTGTTGTTGCCCTCCAGATTGGTGCAGCGGGAAGCGCCCATGATGCCGAGAATCCAGGGTGGCGCAACCATGGTGTTCTGAGAGGGAGAGTTCCGATAGCCGTCGTGGAGCGTGCCGCCGTCGGAATGCAGGGTAGAATTCCGGACGGTGAGGGTGGAGCCGGAGTCGGCAAACAGGGTCATGTTGGCAACGCCGGATACGTTGATGTCGGAATCCTCGACGGTGAGCTTGGTGCCCTCGCCAAAGGAGGTGATGGCGGTACCCTTGCCGGAGAAGTCGCATGCCTGAAGACCGTTGCCGTCGGTGTCAAAGCGAATGGTGGCTTTGGCGATGGTGTAGTCG
>ERZ857955.633-NODE-633-length-37954-cov-6.189715_pt1 | contig 37954 bp, 59 predicted proteins | sample MGYA00519956_ERZ857955 | MGnify/ENA primary metagenome ERZ857955 (study PRJEB31778, sample SAMEA3449378) | human gut metagenome | biome: human gut; feature: human-associated habitat; material: faeces | place: United Kingdom | collected 2010/2012 ...
GAGAGACAGAAGCCCCCGGCCGGGCCGGGGGAGGAGAGGGGGGGAGAGGTGTGGGGGAATTTTTTACCACCGTTTTTGTCCCATTGGTTTTTGGCTACCTCTTGGTTGGATTCGCAATTTACTGGGAAAGAGGAAGCCCCAAGTATTACAGGACTCTGTTGCTCTTACTATTGCTTTGTGTGATCTGTGTCGTCAGTTCACTCTATACGGCTTTCCTTCTGTCCTGATTCTGGTGTAGGAATAGGATAGTGCATCAAATCATTCCGCATGGCACGAAGGGCCGCAGTATGGGCCACAGCAAACTCTTCAAACGGATGAAGTTTGCCCTGTGTCTCGTATTCTCTGATATATTCGGTCAGCTGTGAGAGAACGGAAATCGTTTCTTCGCTTGCTACAAGGCGGACAGCATTTTCAGCACGATAAACAACTGCACAGGCCTCTCTGTTTTTTGTGTTAGACCAGTGTTCAAATGCTTCCTCAAAGGCGAGATATACGTTTAGGCGGGCAGAGATGAACGCTTCTTGTGCAGCAGTCTTGATTTGGGCATCTTTCCCTAGTCTTGCGGCGACCATGCTTCCTATGAAAGCGAATATGCCGGATAGAATTGCGCCGATCAGAGCTATCAATGCAACAGCTATATTCGTATCAAGTACCAATTAAATCACCTTCCTACCATCCACAGTTTATCACAGGAAGGGGAGGAGGACAAGAAGAAGCCCCCCGGCCGGGCCGGGGGAGAAAGAGAGGTTACCATGAGACCAAGAACCAGAAACCTGAATATCCCCAGTGACCAGGAGATCCTGGCGCTGGACAACGTCCCGGTGGAGACGGCGGCCCGGTATCTGGGCAGCAGCACCGCCACCCTATACGAGGCCCTTCAGGATGAGCGGGTCCCCTTCGGCTGGGCGGTACAGCACAACTCCCACTGGTCCTACAACATCAGCCCCGGGGCCCTGGTCCGCTACAAGCGGGAGGGGCTGCCCATGTACCGGCTGAAGGATGTGTCGGAGATCATCTGCGAGGACGTCAACCGGCTGATCGACCAGCGGATGTCCCTGGTGGGCAAACTGACCAGCGTACTGCTGGAGACATAAGGAGGTTAACATCATGCGCGCACTCAATTTATCTGAGGCGGCCCGGGTGACCCGGCGGCTGCTGGACCAGTACGGCCCGGCGCGGCTGCTCCGGGTGGAGGAGCTGGCCCCCGGGATCTTCCGGGGGATGCTGGCCGGCGGGGCCCAGGCCCTGGCAGTGGTCCGGGAGGACGGACGGATCGCCGTCCGGGAGGCCGAGCCGTGGGTATAAAAAAACCCGGGGCCTTTCGGCACCCGGGGCGGTAGACAGGGGGTCTACCATGAGAACAAATGTATTATACCATGGGAACGTGTGTTTGACAAGGGGGAATTTTTGTGAGTGCGAAGATACAGACAGGACTCAGAATCCCAGTAGGACGGTATGAACGGTTATCCGAGATTGCTAATCGCACTGGGATTTCTCTCAATGCAGTGATTCTAATGCTGGTGGATGTGGGACTATCTGCACTTACTCTTGGAACGGAGGAAGAATTCCATGCGTTGCTTCATAGTCTGCAAGATACATCCGAATGATATGTTCCACTAGATTGTTCAGAGAACGACCCTCTTGGATTGCAAGTGTGCGTAATTTTGCATAGGTTTCTTCATCAATACGCAGTCCAGTTTGGATCTTGGATACAGCCATAATGACACCCCGCTAAAATTTGTTAGCATATTCTAGCACAAAACTATTGACATTGTATACTCACTGATGTTAGCATAATGCTAACAAAAGGAGGGGTATCTATGTCAAAGTTCGGATTTCTTTTAGAGGCAGAAACTATCCAATTTCAGCAGAAGTGCGCTTTGACGGCACTTCGGATCATTCAAAGTGACTTTTCTGATGAAGTTGCAGCCATCGAGAGATCCAACGCACTCTCAATGGTCGGACATTTGCAAGACTTGTCTGATGCAGTCTATATTGTTGCGGACTTATTGGATGACCTGAACCAGAAGCTCAAAGAAGCAGTGGATGAAGAGTACAAAAATAGAAAGAAGGATAAAAATGCTTAGTTTTATTGATTTGATTGATATAACTGACAGTGCGGCCCAAGATCTGGAAGCAACGATTTCGTTGCTTGGGATCATCAAAGATCGTGTATATCAGTTTGCAGAAATCCATGAAAATAATGATGCCTTTGATCTGCTCGCACACCGACAAGGTATCAATCATTTGCTCTTGGCTCTTGATGGATTTGAACTTTCACTTGAGTGCGTAAAGCGTACGTTAGCGGATGCGTCCAAAGATGCAGAGGAAAGTAGGGATCAGAAATGAGTGAGAAGGTCCAGAGAGGATATTGGGGTGTCCTTCCTGGAGAAATTGTACACGATCCTGCCTTGACAATCGCGGCACGGTATCTCTATGTAATTCTTTCCTCCATGGCGGGCAAGAAAGGCTTCTGCTGGCCATCTAATGAAGATATTGCAGGAGAACTTGGCTTATCAAAGCGCAGAGCGGTTGAACTTCTGGCGATGCTGAGAGATGCTGGATACATCAAAATTTTATTTAAGCCCTATGGGAAAGGAGAGCGTCGTTATATCTATTGCGGTATGTTTCCTGAGCGGGCTGACATTGATCCTGATGACGAAGAGAAGCAGTGCGAGGAATCGCACGGGGTGGATGCGGAGGATTGCGTACCCCCATGCGAAAATTCGCACGACCCCCATGCGAAAAATACGTTTGCATATATAGGTAGAACTTTAAAAGAAGAAAAACAAAAAGAACTTACTTCCGAAGGGGCACAATCTGGTTCCAAAATGAAGCCAAGCAAGTACGATCTGGCGGAGGATGCCAAACCGCTTTTGACCCAATATGTTGGGAAAGACCGGGAACTGGCGGTCGTCATGCAGGATATGATTGCCAGCCGAACAGAACTAAAGGCAGTCAATTCCAAACGGGCGATTCGGGCAATGCTGTCCGAATTAGACAGACTTTCAGGCGGTTCGCGGGCGAATAAGCTTGCCTTACTTCGACGGGCAATTTCCAGTGGGTGGAAAACAGTTTACCCCATGCGCCCCGATGAATTGCCGGAGAAACCTGAGAAAGATCCCACCCTGGTGGCCCGGGAGGAGGTGGCCACATGGTAGCCCAGAAGGAGGACAGGCTCTCCGCCCAGGTGGCGGTGCTGGGATCCCTGCTCATTGATGACAGGCTGGTGGGGCAGGCTCTGGAGCGGATCCGCCCGGAGGATTTTCTCACCCCCAAGTGCCGCATGGTGTTCCAGGCCATTCAGGCGCTGTTTGCCGAGGGCAAGCCCACCGATGCGGTGACCGTCCGGAGCAGGCTGGGGGGCCGGGAGGGCGACGGTTGGACCCAGTACCTGATGGAGCTCATGGAACTCACCCCCACGGCGTCCAACATCTGGGAGTACGCCTCCATCATGCGGGCGCAGGCCCGGAAAGCCAGGCGGAATGAACTGGCCAGGATGCTCATGGAGGCCGAGGACGACGAGCAGGAACAGAAGTACATGAACCAGCTCAACGCGCTGAGGGTGGACCGCCGGGGTATCCGGCGGATGGATATGTCCGAGATGCTCCTGGCCTTTGCCGAGCGGCACAGCGGCGAGCCGGTGGCTTACATGACCTGGGGCCTGCCCAAGCTGGACGCGGGTACATACACCGAGATGGGGGACATGGTGGTGCTGGGGGGCTACCCCTCCGCAGGCAAGACCGCCCTGGCGGTGTCCATGGCCTACCACCAGGCCAGGACGCACCGGGTGGGGTTTTACAGCCTGGAGACCAACCAGTACAAGCTGGCCGACCGCCTGGTCGCCAACCTGGCGGGGATCGAGATGCCCACCATCAAGCGCAACGAGATCTCGGAGGAGGAGTGGGGCCGCTTTACCGCCTGCTCCGACCGAATCCGGGCCCACTCGCTGGAGCTGATCGAGGCCAGCGGCATGAGCGTCCAGGACATCCAGGCAGACGCCCTGGCCCGGCGGTACGAGATCGTGTACATCGACTATCTCCAACTGGTGGAGCCGGAGACCCGGAAAACCAACCGCACGGAGCAGGTGTCCGGCATCAGCCGGGGCCTTCAGCAGCTGGCCCACGGACACGGGATGCTGGTGGTGGCCCTGTCCCAGCTCTCCCGGGCGGACAAGGCCGGGGAGGACAAGCTGGTGGAGCCCACCATGTCCGACCTGAGAGAGTCCGGGCAGATCGAGCAGGACGCGGACGCCATCCTGCTGCTCTATCTGGAGGAGCCCGGCAGGCCGGACAAGAGCCGCCGGGTGCTGAAGGTGGCCAAAAACAAGGAGGGCACCCGGGGGAGGATCTATCTGGTCTTTGACGGACAGTACCAGCGCTTCCGGGAGAGCGCGCTGGAGGAGCCCGCCCCGGCGGCGAAGCGGCAGACCTACAAGCGGCCGCCCAAGACTCAGATTGACTTTTTTGACCTGCCGGACGAGCCGGTCCCATTTGAAGAAAAAACGGAGGAATTACCATGAGAACATTTGCAATCGTCAACCGCAAGGGCGGGGTGGGCAAGACCACCACCGCCGTGGAGCTGGCCTTCATCCTGGCGACCAGCTGCAAGCAGCGCGTCCTGTTTATTGACGCCGACAGCCAGGGCAACGCCACCAGCATGATGCTGGCCTCCGGCCAGTATCCCCACGGGGCCGGACTGGCCGCAGCGCTGGAGTACCACCTCGAGCACTATCCAGACATCATTTGGCGCACGGACTATGAGGGGCTGGACATCATCCCCGCCGGAGAGGATCTGGCGGACTATGAGCTGTCCTGCCTGCTGGGGCGGCAGACCCCGGACTTTGACCGTCTGCGGGATCTGCTGGCCGTGGTCGCGGAGGATGCGTATTACGACACGGTGGTGATCGACTGCCCGCCCTACTACTCGGTGAGCTGTCTGTCCGCCATTGCCGCCTGTGACAGCATCATCATCCCCGCTGGGATCGACGCCTACTCCACCACCGGCATGGCCGGGCTGGTCCGGCAGATCGACAACATCCGCCAGGCCTGCCCCCAGATCCGGGTGGCCGGGGTGCTGGTGACCCAGTGGCGGCGGTCCAGCATCGGCGAGGACGCGGTCCAGACTCTCCGGGAGGAGAGCCCGGTCCCCATCTTCCGCACGGTGATCCGCCGGACGGACAAGGTGGTGGAGTCCAGCTGGTCCCGTGAGCCGGTGGGGGCGCTGTCCCCATTCAGTTCGGCGAGCCGGGATTACCGGACTTGGGTGGCAGAGCTGCTGGGGCGCGAGGAGGTGGCCAGCCATGCTTGATCTGTCTGGAGTGCTGGCCCCCAAGGAGGGGCGCGACATCGAGGTCATCACCCGGGAGATCCTGGACGCCAAGCGCCGGGGCGGGGAGGCCATCCTCACCATCGGCCGCTGCCTGACCGAGGCCAAGCAGGCCATCCCCCACGGGGAATGGCTGCCCTGGCTCAATGAGCGGGTGGAGCTCTCCGAGCGTGCGGCCCAGAGGTTTATGCGCCTCTCCCGTGAGTGGTCAAATCCGACAGCGCTGTCGGATTTGGGGGCGACTAAGGCGCTGGCTCTGCTGGCGCTGCCGGCAGATGAGCGCGACCAGTTTATTGAGACTCACAACGTGGTGGATATGTCTGCCCGCCAGCTGGAGCAGGCCATCAAGGACCGGGACGAGGCCCGGAAGGCCGCCGAGACCGCCCAGGCCGAGGCGTCAGCGGCGGAGCAGGCCCGGGCCAAGATGGAAGAGGACATGAAGCTGCTCAACGCCCGCTTGTCCGGGGCCCAGGAGGACCGGGAGCAGGCCGCCCAGGCTGTGGCCCGGCTGGAGGCCCAGCTGGCCGAGCTGAAGGAGAAGCCGGTGGAGGTGGCCGTGGAGACTGTGGTGGACCCGGAGGCCATTGAGAAGGCACGGGCGGAGGCCGTGGCCGAAATGCAGGAAAAGCTGGACAAGGCCCGTGAGGCCAAAAAGCGGGCCGAGGACAAACAGAAAATCGCCGAGGAGGCCCTGGAACAGGCCCGGCTCCAGCTGGAGGAGCAGGCCCGGGCGGAGAAGGAGAAGGGGGATCTGGCGCGGGAGCGCCCCGACCCTGATGATTGCAGAGCGCCTCGACTGAAGGGCGGACCTGGCCTTGTGTCTGGCATTGCATGGCACACTAGGGTGGATGAACCAGAACCTGGAGCCGAAATCATAATCATTGATGATTCTGGTTTTGTTGACAGCAATGTGTACATTGGCGCCGGGGATGTGAAAGAGCCGGGGGTTCGATGGGATGAGGTTGCACTATGGACGCAAATGCCTGACGGTCCTACCGGAACTCCAGGCACTGTGGTACCTCCGGAGAATGGGTGGGTCCCACTCCAGTTTGTCAAGGGCATGGAGTGCCCACCAAGCGACGGAAAATATTATTGCAGGTTTGACTGTGATGGCACCGTGATTACACAAGTCGCCTGGTGGGATGGCTTCTCAAAATCGTGGAGTTTCAAAAAAGCTGGAGCAAAAATTGATGCCAAATGTATGGGATGGTTCCCGTTACCAGATGAAAATTTGTAAGGAGGGGGCGTGTGATATGAGGCTGTTAAAACCCGGCGACCCGTGCCCCTGCTGCGGGCAGCCGATCAAAGAGGGTCTGCCCACGGAGACGATGGTATTACTGAGCTGGCTGGCGGAGGGCATGGCCCTCCGCCGGACGATGAGAGGATGGGACGAACGTGCTGAATAGGATCGTGATTATGGGCCGCCTAGGCCGGGATCCGGAGGTGCGGTACACCCAGGCGGGGCGGCCGGTGGCCTCCTTCTCCCTGGCGGTGGACCGGGATTTCAAGGACAAGGCCAGCGGCGAGCGGGCCACCGACTGGATCCCCGTGGTGGCCTGGGAGGCCCGGGCAAAATTTGCCCAGCAGTATTTTCACAAGGGCCAGCTGGCTGTGGTGGAGGGCCGCCTCCAGATCCGGGACTGGACCGACAAGGATGGCGGCAAGCGCCGCAGCGCCGAGGTGATCGCCGACGGCATCTATTTTGCCGGGGCCAGGTCCGCCCCGCCCAGCGAGGGCAACGCCGACGAGGGGACGCTCCCACCCCCGCCGGCCGGGGACCTCCAGGACCTGGACGACGACGGCGAACTGCCGTTCTGATGGCGATGACCTTATGCTGGAGCTGCCGCCGGGCGCTGGGGACCATGGGATGCCCCTGGTGCGAGTACGACGAGATGGCGCACCGGGTGCGGTTTGAGCCGGTGCCCGGCTGGACAGCTGAAAAACAGGTGCGGGCCCACGGGATGACCTCCTACACGGTGATCCGATGCCCGCTGTACCTGGAGGACGAGGAGAGGGAGATCCAAAATGAAAATTGAAGATCTGATTGCCGCACTGAGGCGGCTGAAGGTGCAGACCGGCTCTCTGGCCTGCCTGGGCTGCGGGCACGAGCACAACTGTTCCACCAGTGGGTGCGCCATCATTCGGGCGGCGGTGGACGAGCTGTGCGGGATGGAATGGATTGACGCAGAGGTGGAGCTACCGCCGGAGGATGACGTGATTCTGTGCGTGGTCAGCGGCAAACCACGGACGAATCTCACACTGGATGAGGCGATTGAGATTGCCTCGTACAGCCGTACAGATGGGTGGATCGTGGATGCGTATCCAGAGTGGGAAGGCCCGACTGTCACCTACTGGCGGCCAATTCCAGAACCACCGGAGGTAGGGTGAGCATGGACATGAAAAATTTTATACAGGAGCGAGATGCAGCACTCATGTCCCTGGATGAGGAGAAGATAAAGGGATACTGCCGGAAGTATGGCGTGCCTATCCCGAGCAGTGATAAAGTATTCTGGCTGTCGGTCCACAAGGCAATCTGTAATATCACCTCAGCATCCACAGAGCAGAGACGCAGGAGCGCACAGTGGCTGGTAGCGCACGGATCTACACCGGAGATTTGAGGGAGACGTATGGAGAGATTAACATTTGATGGAAATTTTTGTGACATTGCACTGTGCTCAGAAGTGCGCTACGGCTCGTTCTGCGAGGATGGGAGCTGCTCCCAGCGTCGGGTATGGGAGCGGCTGAAACAATATGAGGACACCGGTCTGGAGCCGGAGGAAGTAGAGCAAATCAAGAGGGCTGCGGTGTACATGATGTTTGAAGATGTTGCCCATTTTGTCAGATACACCTTAAGCAATTTTGATGAGCTACAAAAGTATAAAGCATTGGGTGATTACAACCGCCTCCGCGAACTCAAGCAGGCCGACGATGAAGGGCGGTGCGTGGTTTTGCCGTGCATGATTGGAGACACCGTGTATGTCCTAAATCACCATCTGGGTCGAGTGTTTGAAAATGAGGTTGCTGGGTTTTCGGTGGGGTACCCAAGCGATAACAGGAACAATGTGTCTACTGTTTATGTCGGGAAATACGGATCTAAAACATTCCGGAGGTGGAAATTCCAACGATTTGGGAAAACCGTATTTCTGACCCGCGAGGAAGCCGAAGCAGCGCTGAGGGAGGAGATCGCCGATGAGCGATAATGATACACTCCGCAGGATCGTGGGGCGGCTGGGGCCGGAGGAGATCCTGTGTCAGTGCGCGGAGGAGTGCTCTGAGCTGGCCCAGGCGGTGCTCAAGATGCGCAGGGCTATAGTGGGCACCACGCCGCTGACAAAGGGCGAGGCGCGGGTCCTCATCAACGAGGAGGTGGCCGATGTACTCAACTGCGTGGAGGCCCTGGAGACCATCAGCATTGTGGACCGGGCCCATGTGTCGCGGATCCAGGCTGAGAAGCTGGAACGGTGGGACAGGCGGACCAGGGAGGGTGTGACATGAGCGGGATGCTGGACAAGTTGCACCAGAAGCACCTGATCGAACTGGAGGTGACGCGCAATGTGACCCGGCAGGAGATGGTGGATTTTGCGGCGATAGCATTGAACGATGCGTTTGGGTTTGGCCCAGAGCGATGCAAAAAATTTGTGGACGCCCTGAACGCCGCAGTGAACGAGACGGCGGACATGGTAGATGCAGACACCAGGGACATGGAGTACAGCATTGCGAAATTTGAGGAGCGTCTGAAACAGGTGGTCGGACCGTATTACATGCCCCGGAACGAGCGGTATGGGTGACCAGCACAGGAGCGATGATGGATGATCTGCTGACTACAAACGATGTGGACACCATCGCCCGGGCTCACCGCCGCTGCCGGGAGATGGAGGTCGAGCGGACAATGGGAACGCTGCGGGTGCGGGTGAGCACCTGCCCCGCCACCCGGGCCTGGTCTGTGCCCTACCTGATCCGGATGGAACGATGGAGGCCGGGGGTGTACATCACAAAATATTTTGACAGTGTGGAGGCGCTGAGAGAGGAGTTGGAATATGGCGCGATTGACCTATCAGGACGCTGATGGCAGCTGGGGGCTGCATGGTGTGAGCTGGGACCAGCTGGCTGCATTGCCGCCTAGGGTGTATGGTGCGTTGGTCAAACTGCGGGACCTGGAGGCCCGCATAGAGATGGAGACCGGGGATGCCCCGGCAGAGATAGAGGGAGGAGGCGAGACATCATGGATCCAGCAGAGATTTGTGCGAGTGATCTAACGCAGCAGGTGATGGTGATCCAGCTGCCACGAGGAGACCGGGCCGAGTCGGATCTGTCGGCGTACCGGGACTATGTGGTGGAGTCGCTGTCCCAGGGCGTGCTGGTTCTGGGCTCCGGAACCACCTGGGCGGTGGAGACCGTCCCAAGTCTGGGCGGGGTTCAGATCCAGCGGGATTCCGGGATCCTCCGGGCCCACAGCGTCCCGGAGCCCAAGGCGGATCCAAAGCCGGACCGGCCGAACCCGTGGCGGGAGAAGAAGGAGGTTCTGGACCGGCTCCAGGAGTACCGCCAGGCGGGCGGCCTGGGCTGTCTGGAGGCAGTGGCCAGCCGGTGTGGTGGAGATCTCACAGCGGACACGCTCCGGGGCGTCCTCACCGGAGCCGAGAAATTGCCCATTGAGCAGTGGCGGACCATCCGCCGGGCCCTGGACCAGCTGGAGGAGGGCAGGGATGAGTAAAACCCTGAGAAAAATCCAGAGCGGCCGCTTGGTGTGTGCGGTGGTCTACACCGCACCCGCAGCAGGGGACAGCAGCAGACAGCGCGCGCAGAAACGGCATGCCAGTACAGCAGCCCGAGAACGGCTGAATGCCAGGACCTCGTTCCAGAAATTGGAGAGGACTCTGGCGGCGAATTTTGACGATGGAGACCTGTTTCTCACCCTGACCTACGATGACAAGCACCTGCAGGACGGCCGCGATGCGGCGGTCCGGCGGATCCGGTCCTTCTTGAGCCGGCTGCGCAAGGCGAGGAAAGAGCGGGGACATTTGCTTCGCTACATCTATGTGACGGAGGGGTGCAATCCGGGAGGGCGGCTCCACCACCATGTGGTGCTCAACGCCACAGGGGGTGACCTGGAGGAGATCCGGCGGTTGTGGATCTATGGGGACAACCTGGAACTGCGGCGGCTGACATTTCACCGGGATCACACATACGAGGATCTGGCTAGCTACCTCACCAAGGAGCCCCGGGAGTGGGGCCACCCGCAGGTGGGGGAGCGGACCTGGACGCCATCTCTGGGGCTGGCCCATCCGGAGCCGGAGACCGAGACGGTGCCGGACTGTGTGACCCTGTCCGCCCCACCGGAGGCGGACATCCTCTCCCGGGAGGGTCCTGTGGTCAACGGCTATGGGGAGTTTGCGTGGATCAAGTATCTCCTGCCCAGAGATCCGGCCCGGAAACGGCGTCGTACCAGACGGAGACGGAAACGAGAATAGGCTTTTCTATTCTTTTCAGTCTCGGGGGTAAGTATATTCTCTTGAAATTTCAATGGGAAGGGGCGAAAAAGATTGCAATCGAACGTGTGTTGTGGTAAACTAAGCATGAAGGACGGATGGGTGATCTGCCCAGTCTGCCGGAAGGGGAAGCTGCTGAAGCTCCTGCCGGACACAGCCGTCCGAAACCTGCCCGTGAAGTGCAAGCGCTGCGGACAGGAGACCGTTGTGAATATCGATGCGCCTGAGCCAGAGTCCACAGAGACCAGCGCCTGAGCCAATGACGACCCGATCAGTCGGGTGTCGTGGCTTGGGCGCTTTTTGTTTTGCCCGGAGGTGATAGCCCGTGGCCATGAAGCCGCTCAGGCCCTGCCGGCACCCAGGCTGCTCAGCCTTGACCCGGGAGGGCTACTGCCCAAAACACAAGCCAGCCAGGGCCCCGCGCCGGGCCTCGGCGGAATATCACAGCTGGTACAGCCTGCCCATCTGGACGGAGGACCTGCGTCCGGCGCAGCTGCTGCGGGAGCCGTTCTGCCGCGCCTGCGCCGCCCAGTATCCGCCCGGAGATCCCAGGCACCGCACCAGGGCCACGGTGGTGGACCACATCGAGCCCCACCGGGGCAACTGGGCCAGGTTCATTGACCCGGCCAACCACCAGAGCCTGTGCAAGCGCCATCACGACCAGAAAACGGCCCGGGAACAGGCCGCAAAACGGCGAGAAACGGGGCACTGATTTGGGGCGCCGTGAGAGAAAATGCGGCGACGCTCGGGCGCGGGCACCTGGACGTGGGTGCCTGTGGGCGCGCCCAGGGAGGCCGAAGGCCTCACCACCTCCCCCCCGGGGGAGGAAACTTTTGACGGGAGGCGCCCCAGACCGTATGCAGCTAGAGGGAGGGGATTTTCTCCCCACGGGAAGGGGAAGGGCACGGGGTGGACGAATGGAGGAGCAGGAGCGTGGGAAGGAGGAGACGGAGATGCCGGGACCCAGGCAGAAATTGAGCGTGCTGGAGGCCAACGGCCGCAAGCACCTGAGCAAGGCCGAGAAGGCCGCACGGGCGGCCCGGGAGGTGGAGCTGCCCAAACCCGCCAAAATGCGGGTGCCCCGGTGGCTGCCGGAGCATCTGAAAGCCGACTTCCGGGCGCTGGCCAAGGAGCTGCTGGCGGCCGACATGGGAGCGGCCCAGCTGGACCGGGACACGGTGGGCCGCTATCTGGTGGCTCAGCACCAATTCACAGCGGCCTGCCGCATGGTGCAGGACGCCCTGGATCAGGAGGACCCGGACCTGGTGAACAAGTGGACCCGTGCACAGAAGGCCTATTTTGCGCAGGCCCGGGCCTGTGCCAACGACCTGGGGCTCACCATCACCAGCCGGTGCCGCCTGGTGGTGCCGGAGGGGGCGCAGAAACAGGAGGAGAACCCGTTCCTCCAGCTGATGGAGGCGAGACGGCGTGCCTGATCTGCTGACCCTGGCCCCGGGCGTGGAGGTGGTTCGGCCGGACGACGGCACCCGGCTGCGGTACAGCGAGGACGAGGTGGCGCTGGTGCGGGATTTTTTCTCCCTGCTGGTGTTCGGACAGAACGAGTGGGCGGGACAGCCCTTTGTCCTGTCTGCATGGGAGGAGGAGGCCATTCGGCAGTTCTACGGGGTCCAGGCCCAGGACGAGGACGGGGCCTGGAGCCGGTACCGGCGGTATCTCTATGAGGAGATCCCCAAGAAGAACGGCAAATCAGAGTTCGCCGCCGGTCTGGGCCTCTACCACCTGATCGCGGACGGGGAGGCCCGGCCCCAGGTGGGCATCTTCGCCGCCGACAAGACCAATGCGGACATCATCTACCAGTGCGCGAAGTACATGGTGGAGCACACCGCCCTGGGCCAGCCGGAGCACGACCCCCTGGTGTGGTGCCGGGACAGCGTGCGGGAGATCCGAAGCCGGGACGGGGGCGTGATGAAGGTCTACTCCAGCGACGCCTCCACCAAGCACGGGTTTTCGTTTTCCGCCATCATTATCGACGAGCTCCACGCCCAGCCCAACCGAAGGCTGTGGGACGTACTCACCGCCGGTTCGGACGCCGCCCGGCGGCAGCAGGCAGTGATCGTGCTGACCACGGCGGGGGACGACCCGGACCGGCGGAGCATCGGCTGGGAAATCCACGAGAAATGCCGGAGGCTGCTGGCCTGGCGGCGGGGGGAGCCGGAACGGGAGCTGGACAGCGACCTGCCCGAGTGGTGCCCCATCATGTTCGGCGTCGGGATCCTCACCGGGGACGACCCGGACAGGATCGACGCGCTGGACATCTATGACGAAAAACTATGGTACGCCTGCAACCCCGGCCTGGGGCACAACCTGCGCCTGAGCGATTTCCGGCGGGAGGCCCGGGCGGCCCGGCAGAGCGAGGCGGCGGAGCGGCTGTTCCGCTGGCTGCGGCTGAACCAGTGGATCGCGGTGAAATCGGTGGGCTGGGTGCCGGTGACCATCTACGACAAGACCCAGTTTAACCGGCCGGAGTGGGCCGGGATGAACGTGCTGGCCCGAAGGCGGGCGGTGCGGGAGTATCTGAGAGGAAAGCGGTGCTTCGGCGGGCTGGACCTGTCCAAGAGCACCGATCTGACCGCCCTGGTGCTGCTCTTCCCGCCCCAGGAGGGGCTGGAGACCTGGGTGGCCCTGTTCTGGGGGTGGGTGCCCCTGGACGACCTGGAGGCCCGGGAGACCCGGGACGGGGTGCCCTACGGAGACTGGATCCGGGCGGATTTTCTCCAGGGCTGTGCGGGGGACATCATCGACTACGACGCGGTGGAGCAGACCATCTGGCAGGCGGCGGAGGAGTTCGACCTGGCCTGTCTGGGGCTGGACCCGGCCATGAGCTGGACGCTGTCCCAGCGGCTGATGCAGAGCACGGCGGAGCACGAGGCCATCCAGGTGGTGGAGATCCGCCAGAACATGACCGGTATGAGCCCGGCCACCAAACAGTTGGAGCTGCTGCTGCGCAAGGGCATGATGCTCCACGAGCACAACACAGCGGCCCGGTGGTGTTTCGGCAATGTGCGGTGCGCCACTGACGGCAATGAGAACATGAAACCCATGAAAAACCGCAGCGTAGGGCGCATCGACATTGCGGTGGCCTGGATCATCGCCATGGCGGCTGCCATGCTGTGCGACACGGAAAAACCGGATCTGGCGGCGGCGCTGGGACGGGCAGATTTTACACTGTGAGGCGGCTGGGCCGCCGGGGAGGCAGCATGAAACGATTGAGAGAGGCGGCGGCGGCATACGCCACCGAATTGGCGATGGCCGCAGGTGCGGTGCTGGTATGCGTGGGCGTGGGGCTGTACTCGGCCCCGGCGGGCTTGATCGCGGCGGGGGTGTTCCTGCTGGCGGGGGCGGTGCTCAGTGCGCTGGGAGGAGGCGGTGACCAGTGAGCGTATCCAAAGGGCTGCGGGCGGTGGCCCGGTCGCCCTCCGCACAGAAGGGGCTGACAGCGGAGATGCTGGTGGAGGCCGGATACCCCGCCGCCGGGACGGAGACGGGGGAGAGCTTTGCCCGGAAACTGTCAGCAGTGGACCGGTGCATTGAGATCCTCAGCGACTCCATGGGGAAACTGCCCTGTTTCATCATGGACAGCCGGAGCCGGGAGCGGGTGGACCTGCCCATCCTCCAGCTGCTCAACGTGCGGCCCAATGAGGCCATGACCCCGTTTATCCGGAAAAAGGTGCTGGAGACCAGCCGCCTGGTCAACGGGAACGGCTATGACTGGATCGTCAGAGATCCGAAAAGCGGCCGGCCGGTGGAACTGATCCCGGTGCCGGGACAGCTGGTGGAGCCATGGCGGGACAGTTCTGGCCGGGTGTGGTACACGGTGACCCACCCCTGGACGGGGGAGCCCATGGTCCTCCCCAACGAGGATATATGCCACTACAAGACGGCGACCCGGGACGGGCTGAAGGGGGTGGGCGTCCTCCGAAGGGCCAGCGAGACCATCGCCTCGGCCCGTGCCCAGCAGCAGTATGAACTGAGCTATTACCAGAGCGGCGGGCAGCCCTCCGGCATCCTGCGGACGGAGGCCGACCTGGGCGGCAGCGTCCAGGACCCGAAAAACCCGGGGCAGATGGTGAGCCGAAAGGATCTGCTCCGCCGGGAGTGGGAACGGGTCCACGCCGGACCGCTGAACGGCCACCGGATCGCCATCATGGATTTTGGCCTGGACTATAAACCGCTGGCATCCAGCAACCAGGACGCCCAGTTCGTGGAGAGCAAGGAGGTCACGGTGCGGGACATCGCCCGGTATTTCGGGGTCCCCCTGTACAAATTGCAGGAGGGGAAACAGGCCTACGGCAGCAACGAACAGAACGCCATTGAGTATGTGGTGGGTACGCTCCATCCCAGCGTTACCCAGTACGAGGAGGAGCAGACCTGGAAGCTGCTGCTGCCCAGCCAGGTGAACGCCGGGCTGGAGATCCGCATCAACATGATGGCGGAGCTGCGGGGCGACACCGCCGCCCGGGGCCAGTGGTACCGGGACATGACCGAGGTGGGCGGGTTCTGCGTCAACGACATCATGGACCTGGAGGACATGCCCCACGTCCCAGGCGGCGACGAGCGGCGGGCCAGCCTGAACTATGTGCCCCTGCGGGACTGGGCGGAACTGAGCCGGCTGCGGGCGCAGCTGGGAGCACAGGAGGAATGAGATGGATCAGATCACGAAAGAGGCGCGGCTGATGAAGGCCGCCCCGGATGAGGGGGAGATGGCCCTCATCAACGCCCAGGCCCTGCGGGAGCTGGGGGCGGAGGAGGTGTTCACCTTCCGCCTGGCGGCGTGCAACAACCAGGTGGACCGGGATCTGGAGAAATTCAGCGACGGGGCCCTGGAGGGGCTGGCGGAGAAATTTGTGGGCCGCCCGGTGCTGATGGACCACTGCTGGTCTGCCGGGAGCCAGACCGCCCGGGTCTATGCCGCCGGCGTGGAGCCCATGCCGGAGACGGAGGGCGGGAAACAGCTGGTGCTCCGGTGCTATATGCCCCGGCTGAGGGGCAACGAGGACACCATTGCCGCCATCGAGGGCGGCCTGCTGCGGGAGTGCAGCGTGGGGGTGTCCGTCCGGCGGGCGGTATGCTCCATCTGCGGGACAGACTGGACGCAGCACTGGTGCGAGCACAACAAGGGACAGATGTACGACGAGGGGATGTGCATCATCATCCTGGATGAGGCGGTGGACGCCTATGAGGTGTCCCTGCTGCCGGTCCCGGCCCAGCCGGAGGCCGGGGTGGTCAAACGGTATGGCGGGCCGGAGGGCCCGGGAAGTGATCCCACGGGCGGAGCGCCCGGTCAAATAGGGAACCCAGACGGAGCCTGGCAGGACGAGGCCCTGCTGGAGCTGGAAAAAATGAGAATTTGAGGAGGAGCATGGATATGAGACGCAAGCTGATCGAACTGAAGAGCCAGCGGACCACGCTGCTGGAGAACGCCGAGGCCCTGCTGAAGGAGGGCAAGCAGGCGGAGTACCGCGCCGAGATGGAGAAGGTCGCCAATATGAACGGCGAGATCTCCGACGTGGAGAAGCTGCTGGAGGAGCAGGACCGAAAATTCATGGAGCGGGGCAAAGACCCGGCCGAGGAGAAGGACAAGGCTCTGGAGCGCGCCGACATCCTGCGCAAGGGCGGCGAGGTAAAGTTCTCCGCCCGGGAGACCATGCGGGATGTGTACCAGGCCAGCAAGCAGGTGACTTTGGCCACCGGAAGCATCGTACAGCCCACCGGGGCGGGCAGCAATATCCGCGACCCCCTGGGCAACGTGGTGTGCTCTGTGGTGGACGAGGTCTATGTGCAGGATCTGACCGGCATGGGCGCCTATCTGGAGCCCTATGTGATCTCCGAAATTGACGCCAAGGGCGGCAAGGCCACCACCAACGCCGGCAAGGCCCGCACCGCCTCCACCGACCCCACCTTCGGCGTGGCCAAGATCGCCCCCTATGAGCTGAACGTGACCAGCTTTGTGGACCGGAACATCAACCGGCTGAGCCCCGCCAGCTACTATGAGAAGATCCACGGCATGGCCATGCGGGCCATGAAGCGGCAGATCGCCGCCATGATTTTCAACGGCGACGGCCAGAGCAGCCCCGATATGTTCGGCGTGAAAAATGCCAAAAACGTGGCGGGCGGCACCATTTTCAAAAAGTTGGAGAACGCCACGCTGGACGAGAACCTGCTGACTGAGCTGTTTTTCGCCTATGGCGGCGACGAGACCCTGGGGGCCAATGCCAAGCTGTACCTGAACAAGAAGGACCTGCTGGCCATCGGCAAGCTGCGCAACGGCGACAAGGAGCGGATCTTCAAGATCATCCCCGAGGGCGGCAACCCCAACCGGGGCACCATCGTGGACGGCGGCACCGTGATCCCCTATGTGATCTCCTCCGCCCTCACCGCCCTGGACGGCGCAGGCGCCACCATCCAGACCATGGTCTATGGCGACCCCATGAACTATGAGCTGGGCCTGTTCGGTGACTACACCATTCGGGTGGATGAGAGCGTGAAGGCGGTCGAGCGGATGTACGCCATTTTGGGCGACGTGATGGTGGGCGGCAACCTCATCGTGGACAAGGGGTTTGTGGTCGCCACCAGCGGCGCAGGCGGCTGATAGAGAGGAGGGAGGACCATGGGGATCCCGGAGAGCAAGCGGCCGGTGCTGCTGGCCTATTGCAGGATCGATGAGCCGGACACCAGGGAACTGGCGCTGCTGGATGTGCTGTACGACAGTGCAGTGGACTACATGACCAACGCAGGGGTGGAAGCCCCCGACGCCGGGACCCCCAGGGCCGCCCAGTATGACCTGTTGGTGAACAGCCTGGTGCTGGACGCCTATGACCAGCGGGCGGTGAGCATCACCGGGAAACTGGTGACGGACAACCCGGCATTCCGCCGGGCACTGACCCAGCTGAAATTGACGGAGCCGGAGGCATAAAAAAGCCGCCCCCGGAAGGGGCGGCGGGTCAGGGCTGAACAGAGGGCTGGGGGCCGTATTCCCGTTCCATGGCGGTGCGGGTGACAATCCACTGCTTGCCGAACTTCTGGGCATCGACGCCCTCCACCAGCCTGCGGTAGGCCACCGCCTTGCGGAGAGTGCTGTCATGCAGGCCCCAGAGGGAGGTCGCGTCGGCGAAGGAGAGCAGGCCGTCAAAGGGGGAGGAGACCGGCTGGCCGTTCTCCCACAGCTCAGAGCCGTCCAGGTCGATGTCGTCGTTCCAGGAGATCCCATAGCCGCCCGGATCCGTCCGGACCTGCTCAAACAGGCCGGGGACGGTGCGGAGGGGGGCGAAGGCGTCTATCTGATCCAACAGGGGGGCCATGTTGTACTGCCTGGCGCAGCCGTCGGCAAAGTGGACCAGCAGGGCATAGCCGGGCAGCGGGGTAACGGATTTGATCTTATGAAACATGGGGAGCTCCTTTCTGCCGCAGCGCCCCGCTCATTCGAGCGGGGGCAGCGTCTTGAAGTTTTGGGTCATCCACATCTCCAGCAGCTCGGCCTGGTGATCGGCGGCCCATTCCCGAACCATATTCAGGGCCTTGCGGGGCAGGTCGCCTTCGATCATGTCCAGGGTCTGAATGTCGATGACGCCGTTATAGTCGCCATAGAGTGCGTGGATGTGGGGCGGATTGTGTTCTTTCCCCAGCAGATACATTTTGATGGTCATGCCGTAGAACCGTGAGATAACAGGCATTGGGTTTTCCCCCTTTCTGTGATTATTATATCACGATACCGTGAAAATGTCAAGAGGAAATTGGAAAAGAGGTGGGCTGGTATGGAGATGAGTATTGACGCCGGGCGGCTGAACCAGCGGCTGGAGGTACAGGAACTGGTGGAGGCCGAGCCGGGAGTATGGGCCTGGCGGACCGTGCGGAGGACCTGGGCCCAGGTGGAGCAGACCACAAGCCGGAATCTGTTCTCCGCGGTGGGGATCGGAGCCCGGGGGGCGGAGCTGATCCTGCGGCGGCAGGAGCTGACCCTCCACAACGCCCTGCTGTGGGGCGGGCGGCACCTGTTTCTTACCGCCATCCGGCCTGAGGGGAGGCTCCACCTGCGGGTGGAGGCGGCCCTGACGGAGCCGGTAAAGTGCCTGGCCACCCGCACCGAGGATACCGTGGGTCCGGCTGGCCGCCCTGTGCCGGCGGAGACCCTGCGGGTGACCTTCCCCGGGATCCTGACGGAGAAGTACGTCCGCTATGAGCGGGAGGAGACTCATGCAGAGACGGACGCCAGCTATGTGCTGGTGACCGGGAAGCCTATCCAGTTGCCCGAGGGGACGCTGGTGACGGTGCAGGAGGGGCCGGCCAAGGCTGTCTGCCATGTGGCGGCGCGCCATGTGCTGGACCCATACAAAAACGAGTATGAGCTGATGCGGGGCGGGGATGTGTAATGGCTCAAACCGTAGACACCAGCGGACTGGACCGGCTTCTGAAGAGCTGGGAGCAGCTGCTGAAGGAGTTTCCGGAGGCTAAGAGGCAGGCCCTGGAGCAGATGGGCCGGGATCTTCTTCTGAATGTGCAGGAGGAGATCGGCGGCAGCGGAAAGGTGGCCGGGTGGCAGGCCCCTCATCTGGGCAGCGGCGGCGGTTATGTGGCCATCCGGGCCAAGGCCAATGAATACCAGACCACCAAGAGCGGGAAGCGGTACGCGGTGGGCCTCATCACCAACGCTATCGAAGGAGGCCACCGCCACGGCGGACCCAGAGAGAGTGGGAAGCCAGGATACCGGCACAGGTCCAGGATCAAGGTGGCCGCCGTTCCCGGGCGGTGGATGTACCAGACGGTGCGCCAACAGCTGGGGAATATGGGGCAGGCGGAGATGGACGAGCTGCTCCAGACAATTATTGACGGATTGGAGGGAGAGCTGTGACCAGTACAGACCTGATGGAGGCCATTGCGGAGCGGATCGCGGCCCTATGGCCGGAACGGATGCTGTACCGCGACTTCTGCCCCAAGGACTACAAGCGGCCCTCCGGCTTCCTCTATGTGATAAACGCCGGGTTTGAGGATGTGAACATTGGGCTGGTACGGTGGTCTGTGGAGGCGGAACTGGAGCTGTTTGCCGCCACGGACGCCTACACCGTGGAAAGCACGGAGGCCCTGCGGCGGGATCAGGACGCGGTGCTGGACCTGTTCGGCGGGCCGTCGATCCAGGTGGGAGACCGGCATATCCCGGTCTATGCCACGGCGGAGGCCCCGGGGCCGGGGAGCGCCTATGTGTCCTTTTCGGCCGCCTGGACCGATGTGCGGCCCGGGTATCACGACCCGGAGGACCCCGGAGATCCGGAGACGGCCCAGACGCCGAAGATGGAGCACATTGAGATCAACAATCAATACAACAAGGAGGAGAGGACATGAGCGGGACAAGCATCGGTCTGCCCAAGCTGAAGATCGCCTTTGAGGCGGCGGCCCGGCAGACCATCAACCGGAGCAAGAAGGGCTATGCGGCGGTATTCGTCCGGGACGCCAAGGCCCAGGGGCTGCACAGGCTGAGCAGCGACACCATGATCCCCAGCGAGCTGGGGGAGGCAAACCGGAGCTATATCAAGACGGCCTTTGTGGGCAGCGACCGGGGACAGCCCAGCTTGGTGTATCTGGTGGTCATCCCTACGGGAACGGAGGACACCTCTGCCCTGGAGGGCGGCCTGAAGCTGCTGGAGTCGGTGTCGGTGGACTATCTGGCCGCCCCCGCTGACGCTACCGAAGGGGAGCTGACCACCCTGAACCAGTGGGTGGCGGGCCAGCGGGCCCGGTACCGGACGGTGAAGCTGGTGCAGCCCTTTGGCAGCAAGGGGAGCGACAGCATGGGTGTGATCGAGTTGGATGAGAGCGGCATGACGGACGCCGCCGGAGCGGTGACCGCCGGGACTGCCTGCGGCCGGCTGGCCGGGGTGCTGGCCGGGATCCCCATGGGGATGTCCGCCACCTACGCCCCTCTCCCGGAGCTGACAGCGGTGACTGTCCGGACGGAGGAGGAGCAGACCCAGGCCATCGACGGGGGCAAGCTGATCCTGATCCACGACGGACAGAAGGCCAAGATCGCCCGGGGAGTGAACAGCCTGACCACCATCCCCACAGGGGGCAGCGCGGATTGGCGGAAGATCAAGATCGTGGAGGGGATGGACCTGATCTCCTATTTCCTGCGGACCACGGTGCAGGACAGCTGGGTGGGCCAGTACCCCAACACCTACGACAACAAGCAGCTGCTGGTGGCCTATATCCTGGAGTACCTCCAGGAGCTGGAGCGGGCCGGGGTGCTGAATCCTGGAGAGAGCTACTGCGAGATCGATTACGACCGGCAGCTGAACTGGCTCAAGGCCCAGGGCGTGGAGGTGTCCACCCTGACCCGGCAGCAGGTGCTGGAGTATCAGACCGGCTCCTGGGTGTTCATCCGGTGCGGCGGGCGGCTGGTGGACGCCATGGAGGATTTCGAGGTCCTGTTCAACGCCCAGACGCTGGCTCTGGCGGTGTAAGTGAGAAAGGAGGAGCAATATGGCAAGAACGATTGATTCAGCCAAGCGGGTTCTCAGCGGCACCTTCGGGGAGGTCTGGGTGGACGGCGAGAAGATCGCCGAGTGCGCCGCCTGTCAGGCCAAGGTGAGCAAGGACAAGGCCACCATCAACCTGTGCGGCCAGTTTATGAGCGACACCAAGGCCCTCAGCGGCAAGGGGACCGGGAGCCTGACCCTGTACAAGGTGGACAGCGGCTTTTTACAGCGGCAGAGGGGACTCCAGGACGGCGTGGATGAGCGGGGGACCGTCATCACCAAGCTGAAGGACCCGGACAGCTGGGGCGCGGAGCGGGTGGCCCTGTACAACGTAAGCTTTGACGACCTGACTTTGGCGGACTGGCAGGCGGCCAAGGAGGGCAGTGTGACAACCCCCTTCACCTTCAGCCGGTATGAACTGCTGGATACCATTGAGGCGGAGTAAGGAATAGCAAAAAAACCGCCCATTTGGGCGGTGGAAATTGACAAAAGGCGGCGCTGTGTGTAAGATAAGACCGGGCGCTGCACAAGAGGCAGGCGGTTGGCCACACTCCCGGGAGGGGAGGTGGTGTCTATGGTTACATATTCTGATCTGATTCAGATCGGTATTTTGATTGTAGGCATTTTGGATCTGATTCTTCAGATCACAAAACGGAAATGACCGCCCTCTCGTCCAAAAGATAGCGGTCATTCCTTGATCGTATTTCCTTTGGGCTGACCGCTTGTCGCAGCGCCCTTCTATCTTCATTATAGCCATTCGGGCCGCCTTGTCAAGGGAGACAGGGCGGCTTTTTGCTGTCTGGAAGGAGGAGCATCATGGAGAAACAGAAAAAACAGGAGCGCGCAGTTATTAAAAGTCTGCTGGATCTGCCGGAGTTTCGGCCGGAGATCGCCCAGGTACACCTGCCCCGGCTGAACATCGTGCTGGCGCTGAGGGAGACCCCATACGACAAGCTGATGAAGATCCGGCGGGAGGAGGACGCCCAGCTGCATCTGATCCTGGCCAGCGTCACCAACCACCCGGAGCTGAAACAGGAGGCATGGTACCGGGAGAAGATGCACTGCGCCACGCCGGTGGAAGGTCTAAAAAAGCTGCTGCGGCTGGGCGAGGTGGAAAAAATCTGCCGGTCCATTGACCTGCTCAACGGCTATGGATCGGGCAGTGTGACCCCTGTGTCTGATGAGGAGCTGATGGGGCGGGCGATCCAGGCCGCGGTGGAGGAACTGGAAAAAAACTGACCAGCAGCGCAGACCTGGCCGCGGCGGAGCTGCTGCTGGCCAAGCACGGGATCTTCCCGGGCGCCTACTTCCGGCTTCCGCCGGGGGAGCGGGCGGTGGTCTGCGCGATGCTGATCGACTATAACCGGCGGAGAGAGGAGGCTCTGGATGCCCAGTAGCAGACGGACGGACGCCAGCATTGCATTCAGTGTGACCGATAACCTGTCCCAGTCCATTGTTGCCATGAAGAACTCGCTGAGCGAGTTCCGGAACGATGCGGCGGGGCTGCAAAAACAGCTGGATATGCTGGACAAAACCAAGATCCAGCTGAAAAATGTGGATCTGAAGCAGGCCAAGCAGGAGCTCCAGCAGGCGGAGAAGGCAATCCGGGAGTTGGGCGACGCAGCAACTGAGGCAGACCGGGCGGCGGCCAACGCCAACTTTGAGCGGGCCAGCCAGAACTATGAGAACATCCGGGCCCAACTGGATCTCACCAGCAGGCAGGCCCGCCAGACCCAGAAGGACCTGTTGGACGCCACAGGAGCCATCAGCAAGGCAGAGAATCGGGCGGGAAGCTCGGTTGGAGGGGCAGGGAGTGTGCTGTCCGCCCTGGGCAAGGCAGGGCTGTTTTCCATGGCCGGGGACGCCGCCGGACAGTGGGGGAACCTGCTGGTGGGGTCGGCCTTTGGCAGCGACGCCGGCGGCCTGTTTGGCAACGCCCTGAGCGGAGCGGCCAGCGGGGCCGCGATTGGGTCTGTTATCCCCGGCATCGGCACCGCGGTGGGCGCGGCCCTCGGCGGGGCCATCGGGCTGGCCTCCGGCGGCGCACAGGCGGCGGAGAGCCGGGACCAGGCGTTTGCCGGCTATTACAGCGGCCTCTATGACCAGCAGCAGTCCGCCCAGGCGGAGAGCCAGTCCTCCGGCAGCACCACAGCGGCCCAGCGGGAGCTGGACGCCATCGCCTTCAACCGGCTGCTGGGGGCGGGCGTCGGGGACCAGTACCTCGCCGATCTGCGGGGGCTGGCGGCAGCCACCCCCATGGAGTATGAGGACCTGACGGGGATGTCCCGGGCCTTGGCCACCGGCTTCGGGGAGAGCCCGGAGCGGATGCTGGAGCTGATGACGGCCATCGGAGACGCCGGAAGCGCGGTGGGCGTCACGGCGGCGGACATGACAGAGATGGCCCGTGCCATGAGCCGGATGAACAGCAGCGGAAAGGCCACGCTGGAATATCTGAACATCTTCCAGGACCGGGGTGTGGACGTCATTGGGATGCTGGGAGAGGCTATGGGCAAGACCCAGGGGCAGATCTATGACATGATCTCCAAGGGGGAGATCAACGGACAGCGGGCCGCCGACATCATCCAAGCGGGCATGGAGAGTCGGTACAGCGGGGCCATGGAGGAGATGGCCGGGACCTTCGAGGGCCTGACCTCCACCCTATCCGACACCATGACAGAGCTAAGCGCGGCCTATGGCAAGGGCTATAACGACACCAGAAAGGGCGGGCTCCAGGCCGAGATAGATGCCTATGGAGGCGAACTGGGTGAGGCCATCCAGTCCATGAACGGGATCTCCGGCCAGAACGCGGCCTATCTGGAGAACCTGGGGGAGCAGTACAAGCGGGAGGCCCTGGGCTCTGTGCTGCTGGGAGAGGGCACCACACTGTTCTCTGAGGAGGACCGTGCCCAGCTGGCAGAGCTGCGTCAGCAGTTTTCTGAGGCGTCCACGCAATATGAGGAGACCGGAGACCGGAACGCAGCCCTCACCATGGAGTCTACACGGAGCTCGGCAGAGATGATAGCCCAGGCGGCATACGAGAACAGCGACCAGTACAAGATGCTCCAGGACGCACAGGAGGACTCCCTGGATGCGATCCGGAGCAATACCTCGGCACTGGAGGCGGCCACCACCGCATACGAGCTGGCCCAGGAGCGGACCAAGGGAGCTGGGGGCGGCGTGCTGGACGCCATCGCTTCCCTGTTTGGGGACCCGGAGGCCGGCAGCGCAGACCCGGCGGCGGGCGACTGGAGCTATAACGCGGACCTGGACGGCGGCTCCGCCGGAGCGGGCCACGCCTACGGCCTGCGGCGGGTGCCATACAACAACTATGCCGCGCTGCTCCACGAGGGGGAGCGGGTGCTCACCGCCCGGGAGGCCCGGGAGCAGGACCGGGGCCGCGGTCGGCCGTCCATATCCGTTCAGGTGTCCGGCAACACCTTCGGGGCCGGCCTGGACGAGGAGGCGGTAGCCCAGCACATCGCGGAAGCGGTGTGGATCAAGGCCCAGGCGGGGTTCACGGCCTGAGGAACAGGGAAGGAGGGAGATCCCGATGCTGCGGATCATGTCATTTCTGGAGGAGGCCACGGGGAAGGAGCTGGTGCTGCCAGTGACCCCGGCGAAATATTTTTGGCGGCACCCCAACGGGATCGAGACGGTCCAGCTGGATCAGCTGGGGGAGATCAACCTGCCGGGCGGCGCCAGGATGGGGGACTGCACCCTGGAGGACGTGATCCTCCCCGCCCAGATATACCCCTTCTGTGTGCCGGGGGCCAGGGCGGCTCCGTACGAATACCTGTATGATCTGGAGGTGTGGAGCGACCGGGGGGCCAAGCTACGGTGGATCGTCTCCGGCACCAGCGTCAACGCCTCGGTGATGCTTGAGGAGATCACCCAGGGAGAGCAGGACGGCACCAACGACCTGTACCTCACCATCGTCATGCGGCAGTGGAAAAAGCCGGAGATCCCCGTCCTCTCTGTGTCCGGCGGGAGCGCACAGACCGCCCGGGACAGCCAGACCGGAGCGGCGTCCGCCAAGACCTATCAGGTACAGGCGGGGGACTGCCTGTGGTCCATCGCGGAGCGGTATTATGGCAGCGGAAGCCAGTACAAGCGCCTGGCGGCGGCCAACCCGGCTATCAAAAACCCCAACCTGATCTATCCTGGTCAGGTGCTCACCATCCCGGCGGCGAACGATCTTCCTACCGCCAGCCCGGACAGCGGCAGCGTGGCCCTGGCAGACGCCACAGCGTCCGTCTGGGACCCGGTCACCCAGTCATGGACGTTGAAATGAGGTGGCGGGATGGAGTACGCATATCACCTGAAGCTGGTGGAGCCGGGCGGGAGCGGGTTTCGTGACGTGACGGGGCTGGCGCAGTCCGTGACCTGGAGCGGAGACGCCAGGCAGATCGCCCGGACGCTGTCCGCCGGTCTGGCCGTCCCCCGGGACGGCAGCGTGGAAGCGCCCAACCTGGCGGAGGGGGTGGCCCTGATCCTGGAGCAGGCGGGGAAGGTCCGGTTTACCGGACAGCTGACCCAGTGCTCCACCAGCTCCCAGACCGTAGTAGCCGATCTGTCCGCCCTGGACGGCGGCCGCTTCCTGGCGGGGAACGAGGGCTTTTACCGCTTTGACAATGTGACGCCGGAGGCAGCCGTGGCCGCGATGTGCCGGGACTTCGGTATCTTGACGGGGACGCTGGCCCCCACGGGGATCTCCGTGCGGCGGAAGTTCCCGGGGGTGGCCCTGGACAAGATCGTGACCACCCTGTACACCCTGGCGGGGGAGCAGACGGGAAAACGCTATCTGCCCCGGATCACCGGGGACGGCCGCCTGGAAGTTGTGGAGAAGCCGGGCGCGGCCAGCCTGGAGATCGTCCGGACCATGGGGGTGGCCAACAGCTGGAGTATCGAGCGGCTGTGCAACAGCGTGGCCATCTACACCGACGGCGGCCAGATGGTGCGCCGGGTGGAGGACGGGGCCTCTCAGGCCCTGAACGGGCGGCTGGAGCATACGGTGATCCAGCGCTCCGGCGAGGACGCCGGGGCGGAGGCCCGGGCCTGGCTGGAGGACCACGGGCTCCAGCAGAACCTGACGGTGGAGGTGCTGGACCCGCCCATGGAGCTGATCACCGGAGCCGCCGTCCTGCTGCGGGACACCGGGAGCGGAGTGAGCGGGCTGTTCTGGGTGGACGGGGACACCCACACCTGGAAAAACGGCCTGCACTTGGGGAAATTCAAGCTGAATTTCCGCAATTTGATGAACGAGGCCAGCGCGGGCTCGGAACTGTGAGAGGAGGACAACGCCATGAACACCTTGGAGGAGAGCGCGGGGAAGATCTTGACGGCGATCTCTGTCTCCGGCAGGCGGGAGCGGCCCATTGGACCGTTCTGCATCGGGACCGTTCTGGTGGGCAGTCAGGAGGGCCTGAAGATCTCCTGCGGGGGGATGGAGCTGACGGCGGAGGACCTGTGGATCAATGAGGACCTGCTGGAGGGATACAGCCCCAAGCTGGTGGGCGCGCTGCCGGGCACCTGTCCGGACGGCGGGACCCTCACGCCGGTATCCGCAGACCAGCTGACCCGGGGCGAGTTCGCCCTGAAGGCCGGGGACCGGGTGGTGCTGCTGACCCTGGACGGACAGGACTACTATCTGCTGGCAAAGGCGGTGAGGCTATGACGTCCCTGTGGCCCATGTTTTCCGCCCCAACGGACCGGCAGACTGGGCGGCTGCCTTTGTATCGGGACGTTTTGATGGACTATGAGGCGGGCCGCCCCGTCTGGGAAGGCGGGGATCCGGTGATGGTCACCGGGCTTGAAGCCGTGAAGGGCTGGGCCTGGCGGGCCATCGCCACCGCCCGGTATCGGTACTCACACTTCTCCTGGTCCTACGGCTGTGAGCTGGAGGCCCTGGTGGGACAGCCATACCGGGCGGACACCAAGCTGAGCGAGGCGGCCCGGTACGTCCGGGAGGCCCTGGAGGTCAACCCCTACATCCGCGCCGCACAGGTCTCGGACGTCCGTTTTGAGGGGAGCACCCTGCATCTGACGGTGGCGCTCTCCACCGTATATGGGAGGACTGCACTGTATGTTTGAGGATCGTACGACCGAAAACCTGAAGAAGGAGGCACTGGCGGCCATTGCGCCGGAGACGGGGGTCTCCACCCTGGCGGGAAGCTATGCGGACGCTGTGGCGGGCCCCCTGTGCCAGCTGGTGAGCAATCTCTACAAAGCGCTTCCAGCGGTCACCTCTATGCTGTTCATTGACGAGTCATCGGGGAAATTCATTGACTTGGTGGCCCGGGATTACCACGACCTGACCCGCCGGGCGGGGACCCGCGCCCGGTGTACCGTCACCCTCACCGGCAAGGCCGGAACGGCGATCCCAGCCGGGACCGTCTTTCTCACCGGGACGGGACTGCAATTCCTTCTGCTGGAGTCAGTAGTCATCGGCTCAGGCGGCTCCGCCGTGGGCGGACTGGAGGCGGCGGAGGTGGGCAGCGCCTATAACATTGCCCCCAAAACCCTGTCCCGGATGTATGTCAACATCCCCGGTCTGGAGGGCTATGTCAACGGCCAGGGGGAGGGCGGCACCGACCGGGAGAGCGACGCCGCCCTGTTCCAGAGGGTGGACGAGGCCCGCAAGCGGCCCGCCACCAGCGGAAACGGCTGGGACTACCGCCGGTGGGCCATGGAGGTGGACGGGGTGGGCGAGGTCAAGGTGGTGGAGCTGTGGGACGGCCCCGGCACTGTGGGCCTCACTCTGGTGGACAGCGGCTTTGAGGGGGCCTCCCCGGAGATCGAGGAGGCCGTGGAGACCAACATCCGGTCCAAACGCCCGCCCGGCGCGGACGTCACTGTCTCCGCGGCCAAGGAGACAGAGATCCGCATCTCTGCCGCGGTGGTCCTCTCCGGGACCTCCGCCGGGGCGGTCCGGACGGAGCTGGAGAGCCGCCTGGGCGGATACCTCCGCCAGCTGATCCAGACCAAGTACCAGACCATCTGCTACGGGCCGGAGGAGGACCAGCCATACACGCTGCTCTACAACCGGGTGCTGGCCCTGCTGCTGTCCATCGAAGGGGTGGAGAACTTCACCAGCCTGACGGTCAACGGCGGGACTGAGGACGTCACGGTCCCGGCGGACAGCGTCCCAGTGCTGAAGGAGGTACAGGTCACATGACGGAGCTGATCCAGCAGCTGCCCCGGCATTACCAGCAGAGCCCCCAGGACGCCGAGCTCCAGAGGGCGCTGAGCATCCCTGCCCGCCAAGCGGAGCGGGATGTGGAGGAGACCCTCCGGCAGCTGTTTCCCTCCACCGCGGGCGGCTGGGGGCTGGAGCTGTGGGAGCGGGCCTACGGCATCCCTGTGGATCCCACTCAGCCGGAGGAGCGCCGGCGGGCCCGCGTCCTGTCCAAGGTCAAGGGGGCCGGGACCACCACGCTGGACAAGCTCAAGGCCATTGCGGAGGTGTTTTCCGAGAGCAGGGTGGAGATACAGGAGGACAACCCCCATTACCGTTTCCACATCTGGTATTTGGACACAATCGGGGAGATCGCCCAAAAGGAGGACCTGGAGGCCATCATCAACGAACTCAAGCCGGCCCATCTGGCCTGGGACATCAAATACCGGCAGGAGACAACGACTCAGATCCGGCTGGGGGCTCTGCCCCGGCAGGGGGATCAGATCATTTGGAAGGTGGAGTGCAGATGATACCGGAAGTGAAGCTGACCAGCGCCGGGGCGGCGCTGCTGGCTAAGACGCCGAAAGGGACGAATATTTCAGTGACCCGGTGGGAGATCGGGACGGGGGCGCTGCCTTCGGGGAGCAGCCTGGACCGGACGGCGCTGGTGGCGCCGCTGAAGTACCTCAGCCTGTCCAGCGTGGAGAGCCGGGGAGACACCGCCACCGTTTTGGGTCAGTTCGTCAACACGGGGATGGACGCCTTTGCGTGGGAGGAGCTGGGCCTGTGGGCCAGCGACCCGGAGGAGGGTGAGGTCCTGATGTGTTACGGCAACGCCTTCGGGGCCGGAGAGGCCATCCAGGCCGGGCGCGAGAATCTGCGAGAATTTGTGTTCGGTACGGAGCTGATCTTCTCTGGGCAGGTCCAGGTGACCGGCAGGGTGGACACCGCCCTGGTGTTTATCCCTCAGGCGGAGAAGGGCCAGCCGGAGGGAGTCGCCACCCTGGACGAAAACGGAAAGCTGGTCCAGGACATCGACTGCGGCGTGTGGGACACGGACCCGGTGGAGGAGCACAACGCCACGGCCACCGCCCACGCCAATCTGCTGGTAGATGGGAACAACGTGGAAGCCGTTGACACCTCCGAGAGCCTGGAGGAGCACATGGCGAATCCTCTGGCCCACCAGAATCTAGTCATTGACGGCAACGCCGGACAATAAAGAAAAGGAGAAAATCAGAATGGCAGTTATTCAGATCAAGAGAGGCTTACAGGAAGCAGTCACCAACCTGGTACTGGCCCAAGGCGAGCTGGCGGTGGCCCTGGACACCGGTAACGTGTACATCGGCGCCACCTCCGGGAACGTCCACATCAATCCCAAGGGCGGCAAAGCTGTCCACCCCACGTGCGTTCTCTGTCTCCGGCGATGCCAGCGCCCCTGCGGTACAGTTTGACGGAACACAGAACGTGGAGCTGGTGCTGGCCCTTGCCAACATCACCGCCCTGACGCCCGGCACCTACACCAAGGTGACCGTGGACCAGAAGGGCCGGGTGACCGCCGGGCAGACCATCGAGGTGTCCGATCTGCCCAATATCCCCAGCACCAAGGTGACGGGCCTGGGCACGGCGTCCACCGCAGACACCGGAACACAGCAGGGCAACGTGCCCGTGGTGCAGGCGGACGGGAAGCTGTTGGCCGCCCTGTTGCCTGACCTGTCTGGGACCTATGTGCCCGTGAGCACCACCATTAACGGCAAGCCCCTGTCCGCCGCTGTCACTCTGACGGCCGATGATGTGGAGGCCATCCCGGCCAGCCAGAAGGGCCAGGCCAACGGTGTGGCGGAGTTGGATTCCAGCGGCAAGGTGCCTGCGGCACAGCTTCCCAGCTATGTGGACGACGTGGTGGAGTATGACAGCCAGAGAGCCTTCCCTGAGACCGGCGAGGACGGGAAGATCTACATTGCCAAGGACACCAACCTGACCTACCGCTGGAGTGGCAGCCAGTACGTGGAGATCAGCGCGTCTCTGGCCCTGGGCGAGACGGAGAGCACGGCATACCGAGGCGACCGTGGAAAGGCGGCCTATGACCACAGCCAGATCACCAAAGGCAACCCCCACGGGACCACGGCGGCGGACGTGGGCGCGGCCCCGTCCAGCCACACCAAACAGACCGCATCCGCCACCCAGCTGGGGCACGTCAAGGGCGGCGGAAACGTCTCCATTGGCGTTGACGGCACAATGAGCGTCGAAACTGTAGACGGAGGGACTTTCTAATAAGGAGTGATACGCATATGGCGGTTACAATCCAAGTGAAGCGGGGTTCCAGGGCCACATTGCCGGTCCTAGCCCTGGGAGAATACGGGCTGACCACAGATACCAAAGAGCTGTTTATTGGGGGACCGGAAGGGGTCAACATTCAAATTGCGGTGCTGGACAATGGCGGTCAGATTCCGGAGGAGCAGCTGCCGGAGATGGACGTCTCCCAGACGCTGGCTAAGGCGGAGCTGAAGGACCCGCCGGTGGATGGCGACGGGGTGCTGGTCACGGACAGCGCGGCGGGGAATGCCACTAAGCGGGTATTGTGGAGCCGGATCAAGGCGGCGCTGAAGGGGTATTTTGATCCGCTGTACGCCGCGAAGAGCCACACGCACTCAAAAGCGCAGATCACCGACTTCCCGGCCTCGCTCCCGGCCAACGGAGGCAATGCGGCCACGGTGGGCGGGCTGAGCTCGGATCAGCTGATCGCCCAGGCGGTAGCGAAGGGGTGCCGCATTGCGACTGGGTCTTATGTAGGAACAGGGGCGTGGGGCGAGAGCAGCCCGAACAAACTAACTTTCTCGTTTACCCCAAAAGTTGTTTTTGTAGTGCAGTACTTTAACTCAGCCTCAGGTGTATATGGTCCTATTTATTCAAGTCAAAAGGCAAGTAATGCAGTCATGGTAGCAGACACCCTTACTGAATCATTTCAATCAGGAAATGGTTTCTACGAGCTAGGATATATCAACGATGAAGCTAGATACTCATACGGGAAAAAATCTAAAGATGGAAAGACATTTTATTGGTATTTTTCTTACGACAAAGACCGTTCTAGTTCTCAGTTAAACAGCAAGGGAGACGTATATTACTGGGTGGCAATCGGATAAAGGAGGAAAGCGAAATGTTGTGGTATATCGACCCTATCCCAAATGACTCGGGAGCATACAGTCCTCCGCAGTCCACATCTTTTGACGGAGCGATTCCGCTGACGGATGAGCAGTCGGATATGCTGGTACAGCACAACGGCTTTGTGGTCATCACCGGGGAGCCGGATCCTGACACAGAGGGCAGTGCAGTGACAGTGGCACCGAACACCGAGGCCTGGGAGGCGTGGAAATCCTCCCTCCCGCCTCAGCTGGAGCCGGAGCCCACGGAGACAGAACGGCTGCGGGCGGACGTGGACTTTTTGGCGGCTATGACGGGGGTGGAGCTATGAGCGTGTACGAGCTGGCCCGAAAATACTACCCCCGGCTGTGGGATGACGCCCGAATTGACGCTCTGGTCCAGGCTGGGCGGCTGACCCAGGCGGAAGGGGAGCAGCTGCACCGGGAGGCACAGGCCCCCGCCGCGGGCTAGGCAGAGGAGGCAGACATTGAGCATCCAGGAGCTATTGACAGGCGGGGGCGGGCTGGTGGTCCTGGCGCTGACGGTCATCCAGGTCGCCCCCGTCAAAATCAACCCCTGGTCCGCCATTGCCAAGGCCATCGGGCGGGCCATCAACGCGGAGGTGCTGGCCGAGCTGGAGCGGACCCGGATCAAGCTGGACAACCACATCAAGACCGATGATGAGCGGGCGGCGGATATGCACCGGGCCAGGATCCTTCGGTTCAACCAGGAACTGATTCGAAGCATCCCCCACACCCGGGAGGAGTTCATCGAGGTGCTGACGGAGATCGACCGCTATCAGCGGTTCTGCCGGGAGCACCCGGATTATCCCAACAGCCGGGCTGTCCACGCCATTGCCAACATCGGAAGGGTGTACGACGAACGGCTACAAAAGCACGATTTCCTGTAAACGTGAAGGGAGGTGAGACTATGGACTTTGGGATTGCGAGCGTGGCGGCCATCACGGTGATCTGCTACCTGATCGGCCAGGTGGTCAAGGCGTCCGGGGTGGACAACAAGTGGATCCCCATCGCCTGCGGCGTGTCCGGCGGACTGCTGGGTATTGCCTGCATGGCTCTGGCGGTGCCGGATTTCCCGGCCACGGACCCGGTGACCGCCCTGGCGGTTGGCATCGTGAGCGGCTTTGCGGCCACCGGCGTCAATCAGGCGGCCAAGCAGCTGAGTAAGTAACACACAACTGACAACACGGAAGGAGAAAACAACATGAACGCCAATTACATCTATGACATTTTCCAGACCTGTGAGGACATGGACCTGCCCGACCTGACCGTTGCTCTGGCCCACCACAAGGCGGCCAACCCCATCCCCGAGGGTATGACCGAGCAGGGCATCAACGCCTTCATCGGCGGCCACTATGAGGCTCTGGTGGACGCCTTCGCGGCCCACGACCGGGAGGCCTTTGCGGCCGCCGTGGAGGCGGGGGTCCGGGAGGACGAGGAGCGCGCCCAGCAGGAGGCCGGTCAGGAGGGCTGATCCCATGCTGATCTGCATTGATGCGGGGCATTGTTTAAGCACACCCGGCAAGCGGTGCCTCAAATCTATTGACCCCAATGAGACCCGGGAGTGGGTACTTAACAGCCGGGTGGCGGACAAGCTGGAGGCCATCCTGGCAGGGTACAGCTGCCAGACCATGCGGGTGGACGACGTGACCGGCAAGCGGGATGTGACCATGTCCCAGAGGGTGGCGGCGGCCAACCGGGCCCGCGCGGACGTGTATCTGTCCATCCACCACAATGCCGGGATCAACGGCGGCTCCGGCGGCGGGATCGTGGCCTTTGTGGCACCTAAGCACCAGAGGCAGAGCGAGGTGGTGCGGGACGCAGTGTACCGCCATACCGTGGCGGCCACCGGCCTGCGGGGCAACCGGGCGCAGCCGCTGGCGGAGCAGAGCCTGTATGTGCTCAATTACACCACTATGCCCGCCACCCTGATCGAGCTGGGGTTTATGGACAGCCTGACAGACACGCCCATCATCCTGACGGAGGAGTTTGCGGCCAAGGCGGCGGCAGGGCTGGCGGCGGCGCTGGTGGAGGTGTATGACCTCCAGGCCAGGCGGCGGCTTGAGCCTGTGGCCACGCTGTCCGCAGAGGAGTTCCGGGTGGAGGTGGTAGCCGCGGCCAAGCGTTCCATTGCGGGAGACTACATCAACGCCGGCTATTTCGGGTCGTACTCTGAGGCAGGAGAGCGGTTTGCACTGCCTGCCGGGCATCTGGCGGGGATCTATACCGCCACAGGTCGCTGGATGCGGCACTATGCAGAGGAGCGCGGCCGTTTTGTGGGGGACCGTTGGATCTTTGATTCCAGCCGATGGGCCTACGCTAACCCGACCCATGGCCGTCCGGTGACCACGGTCTACACCCAGGGCAGTCAGGTCCGGGTGGCGGAGCTTGTGAGTCTGCCAGACGATGTGGGGCACGCAGTTTCCGGGATCCCTCTGATCCGGGACGGTCGAGCCTGTACGGTGGCCGACATTAAAGCGCAGGGCTGGGATACCTCTCCGCTGCGGGCTACCTGGCACACGGTTCTTGCGGTGGCCGATGGACGAGCCCATGTGTTTGCCTGGGAGAGCCAGTCTGACAACCTGGTGACATCCGGGGAGGCGGCCCGGGCCTTTGCGGGATACCGGGATGTGGTCAAACTGGACGGCGGCGGCAGCTTTATCTGCCGCCAGAACGGAAAAGAGCAGAGCACGGCGGAGGATCGGGTGATCTGCTCCATCCTCCGGCTGCCGGAGAAACAGGAGGGATTGGAGTTGACGGAGGACAGAGTGCGGCAGATCGTTCGGGAGGAGCTGGCGGTCCAGGAGTCCAGGCTGGCCAACGCGCCGGCGGACAGCTGGGCGCTGCCTTACATCCGGCAGGCCGTGGAGGAGGGCATCCTGACTGGCGTGGATGACGGCCAGGGCGGCGTGACCATCGCCAGGCCCAGGGCCCACACCACCAGGCAGGAGCTGGCCACCATGGGCGTGGCCATCCTCAAGGCGGCGAGAGGATGAGATAGAGGGAGCAGCTGGTGAGCTGCTCCCTCTATCTTGTGTCACATTGACCAATGTTTTGGCATTAGAGACGGGTTCCTCACTTGTGTGTGACATGAAATGGCGGGAGCCATTGGGGCGCAAGGAGGAAGAGGTCGGCATGAGATACATTTTCATTAAATTTTGCCTGGCGGCTTTACGGTACACTTTCCACCTGAGGGAAGGTCAATGGGGAAACAGGCGAAAAACAGAACTTTTCCCGCCTCTCTGTTTTGCACAACTGTTTACCGTTAGAGACAAATCACGCTATTTTACAGAGCTCCTGGCGGAGGTAGTCCAGGCCGATATGGGTATAGTGCTCGGTGATGTCCTTATTGGCGTGGCCCATCATGCGCTTGATGGCCAGCTCATCGGCGCCGGCCTGGTGCAGGCGGCTGGCGAATGTGTGGCGGCACCAGTGGGGGGTTGCTCCGGCGGCGCTGATCTGCTCCATGAGGGCGGTGAATCGGGCCCGGAACACCTGGGTGGAGACGGCATGGCCGTCCGGATCGCAGATGATCCGCTCTCCGTTCCGGGCCAGGCGGGCGGCGAGATAGGGCTTGATTTTGGGGTGGACCGGGACGATCCTGTCCCGGCCTGCGGCGGTTTTCATGCCGCCCTGGAGGTAGTCCCCGTCGGCATGGTAGGAGAATCTGGTGAGGGCCAGAAACTCAGAGATCCGGAATCCGGTATAGCACAGGATCAGGACGGCGTCTGCCCAGGGATCGCCTGAGGCAGCCAGCTGCTCCAATTTTTTGAGTTGGAGGTCGCTCAGGACCCCCTTTTCCTGTTTAGCCTGAACCGACGGCATTCGTATGAACTGGGAATAGTCCTTGATGATGATGTCACGCTCCATGGAGAACCGGAATAGGGCGGAGATCAGGGCCTTGTCATTCTGGATGCTGGACTTGGAGAGCCCGTCGGCCTCGTCCTGGTCGATGATCTGCTGCAAGTCGTCGATGGTGATGCGACGGACCTTTTTATCGGCTAGGGCTGAGACTCTGCCCCATGCCGCCCGGTGGGAGGAGACGGAGGCGGGGCCCAGCCGGGGATATTCCCGGCTGCTCCAGAGGTCATAGACCTGTTGGAGGGTGTAGTCGATGACCTCGGTGGCCGGGGAGGAGTGGGTGCGGCACCACTCGTCCAGCGCGGCCTGGGCGTCGCTGGCTTTGGTGTGGTAGGAGAGATACCGCTGCCGGACCCGGCCCCGCTGGGTGTGGTAGGGGATCCGGACCGCCCAGGGGCGGCGGCGGTTGCCGGAGAGTTTAACGATGCTCCCGGTGCCGTTGGCTCGCTTCATGTGAGGGGCCTCCCTTCAAAACAAATGTTCTAGTCAGAGGTTTTTGAGAAGCCGCCCGGTGGGGCGGCTTTTTTCAAATCCGACAGCGCTGACGGATTTGGCAGTGGAGTTATAAAATAGCGCTCATAAATGCGACGGCCAGACCGACCACCTCAAAGCTGTCCGGCTCCAGCTCAGGCCCGCGGAGAATGATGGGCTTGACGGTGGGGTTTTCTGACCGGAGCTCCACATAGTGATCGAATACATAGACGCGCTTCAGGGTGTACTCGTCGCCGATCCGGATCACGGCGATCTGACCGTTTTCCACCTCCGGCTGGAGGTGAATGAACACGGCGTCCCCGTCAAAGATCCGGGCGTTGATCATGCTGTCCCCCACGCAGCGGAATACGATGTCTGCCTTAATATCCACCGGAGCCAGGACGGTCTCGTCCAGCATTTCCCGGTGGAGGGGCTTCCCACAGGCGGTGGCCCCCAGCACCGGCCACTCCTTCATAGCGGGAAGGGGCATGATGTTGGATGGATACTGAATTGATTGATGTTCTGCCGTCCATCCCATAAGATAGGCAGGTGTGGTATGGAGCACTTTTGCTAATGGCTCTAATATTGTTCCGGGTACCTTTTCAATTTCTCCACTTTCATATCTGTATACGGTTGCGACTGAGACGCCGAGCGCCGCCGCCACTGTATCAACAGGGATACCTAACTCTTTTCTTCGACTTTTCATACGATTTCCGGTTGTCACGGCGATCACCTCTGCCGTAAGGATACCATGCGATTTGCAAAAATGCAATAATATTTTCAAAAATGCGAAAAAGTTGTTGACAGTGAGGAGGCCCTATGCTATTATGATAGCAAGAAATTCGCAATAATGCGAACCTAGAAAGGAGTGGGCACATTGCGAGTGGACATTGCAAGGCTCAGAGGAAAAATTTCTGAGTGCGGAATGACGCAAGAAAAGTTGGCTCATGCTATGTCAATTGATAAGAGTACCCTTTCAAGAAAGATGAAAAGCGAAGCGCTTGACTTTTCTGTAGGGGAAATGCATCAGATTGCAGAGATTTTGAGCTTGAGCAAAGAAGAAGCAGGCGAAATTTTTTTATCATAAAATTCGCATTATTGCGAATTTTGGGGAGAGGGGGTGAGAGGATGTTTGTTTTGACCACGGAGTATGAATTGACAAAAGAAACAAAAAGAATCCTTCGTGAGCAGTTCAAGAAAGAGACCGGGGAAGATTGCATTGTCTTGGATTTAGGCATGAAGGTCACGCAGATTTCCGTTAAAAAGGACAGCGCCACCGGCGGCAACCGGTGACGCTGACAGGGCCCTGATTCACAGGCTGAAATCCGGGGACGATACATGGTCGTTGAATTTCTTGCTCTCAATTTTCTTCAGCTCATTTTCGGCATGAGTATACATTTCGTAGACTTCTTCTACGGATGTATCTTCTGTTGTATGAGCCTTGACATAAATGAGGGCCAAATCTTGGATCAGTTCTGGTTTCATAGGATTCACCTCCTTCCTACCGCCCATATTTTACCACGGGAGGGGGAGGAGGACAAGACAAATGTTCGAGAGACAGAAGCCCCCGGCCGGGCCGGGGGAGGAGAGGGGGGGAGGGGATGTTACAGGCATATCGTTCACTAGGGGAGAGCAGTGACGCTTCAAAGGCCCTGGGAGAAAAAATTACTGCGCTGATCCTATCCAGCGCAGTAACTTACAAAGACGCAGAGGACGCTCTTGAATATGCACAGGAACTGCTCATGACCTCGACGCAGCCTGTCAGACACCGAGATCTGTGAGCCGGTTTTCAATCGATACACGGAGAAGGTCAAGCTCTTCATCCAGAGCGGCCTTTGCAGAACTTGGGAGTGTAGAAACAATGCCTTCCGTTCTGCTGCGATAGATATTGAAAAAGCGATCGAGCTCACGCTTGATATATTGATCCAAATCAATCACCTCCTTCCTACCGCCCATATTTTACCACGGGAGGGGGAGGAGGACAAGACA
>ERZ857955.651-NODE-651-length-37370-cov-3.767600_pt1 | contig 37370 bp, 39 predicted proteins | sample MGYA00519956_ERZ857955 | MGnify/ENA primary metagenome ERZ857955 (study PRJEB31778, sample SAMEA3449378) | human gut metagenome | biome: human gut; feature: human-associated habitat; material: faeces | place: United Kingdom | collected 2010/2012 ...
TGGCTTGATTTCTGCCTGCCGCCCGTGCAGCCCAGCACCAGTCCCTGGGCGGTTGGCAGCTTTTCGCCCTGGCGCCATAGCGCCGGCCTAAAATGGATATACTGGTAGGTCTGTTCGATCTCCTTCTTTGTTGCCCACCGTGCGGTTCCGTGCTGACCGTCGCCCACAGTCCTGGACTTGATGTTGTCCAGAGCGCCCCTCCCGGAGAAATGGGTGGCGGCCGCAATGAGCAGGAGCATTCCTCCCGCCAGGAGAAGCAATAAAATTGTCTGTACCGGCACAAGCTCACCCCATGATCTGCTGCGGAGACTGTTCCTGCTTCTGCTGCCGTTTCAGTTCCTCCGCCTCGTACTTGATGGGTATCTTGGCAAAGGATACCGCCAGCTCCAGCCAGCGGTCCGCAAGCCGCTGTTTCTCCTCCTGAGAGCGCACGCCCTCAGCATTTGCAAGAGCAAGGACGTTTTGGGCCTGCACAAAAAGCTCGCTATGGCGGCCTATCAGGCTGCCCCGGTTCTGGTGGGGCAGAATACAGCACCGCAGCATTTCCGACAACTCCCCGGCAGAGGCCGGCCGGCCCATCTGCCGCAGTTCCCGGCCATAGGCCGCGAGGGCCAGTGCCGAAGCCTGCTCCGCGCATTTCATGGCCTGCTCAAACCGTCCCTGGTGGAAATGGCTCCCATACTGCTGGATCAGGCTGGGCAGGGCGCTTTCCAGACAATCCAGCCTGACGCTTTCACTTATGGCCCCAATTCGTCCGCAAACCTCCGGCGCGACAATGAGCTGCGGATGCTCCTCAGAGGGCTGTGCCTCCAGACCGCACCGGGCTTTCACATCCTCGTTCCAGTCTTTATATTCGGGCTGGAGAACGGACACGCTGGGATACCCGCGGTTGTTTAAAAGCTCCGCCAGCTTGCCGCCGGCCTCAATGCCCGCCTCGTCGTGGTCCAGGCAGAGGGCGATATTTTGGATATTCGGATTCTGCTCCAGCATCCACAGCATGGCCTGCTCTCCCACCCCGCAGAGGGCCACAAAGCTGTGCCGCTGCCAGTCCTTCGGGTACAGTGTCAGGAAAGACAGCAGGTCAATGGGCGCCTCGAACACATAGAGGCGGCCGCTGGTCCCGTTCCAGTGGAAGCTGTACCGGGGATCACTGCCCTCCACGTTGATACGGAAGGTCTTGCCCATATCGTTGGTGCTCCGCTTGTGGGCATGACGGACAACGCCGTGCTCATCCTTTCCGATGAACACGGCGTTGTGGTAGTTGGCGTCCTCATAGATCAATCCAGCCCGGACAAAGGTGCTCAGCACTTCCCGGTCGATGTGCCGCTTCTTCAGCAGATAAGCGTAGAGGCGGCGCATCTCTTTGCCCGCAGGCGGCTGGACAAAGTCTTTTTTTGCTTCTTCTTTCCTCTGGTTTTGAGTGGATACGCAGACCTGATCCAGCTCACCGTCCAGCAGCCTGGTGACCGCCTCCGGGTAACTCAGGCCATAGAAGTTCCGGACAAAGGAAATGGGGCCGCCGCCCTCCTTGGCGCCGTGATCGTACCACTCGCTGCCCTGGACCGTGATGCTGTGGTCGCTGGTCATGCGGTACTCCCGTCCAGAGCGGACGAGTTTCTCCCCCTGGCGGCGGAGGAAGTCCACAAGGTCGATAGAGCTGGCCCGGAGCTTCTGCTCCTCCGTAAAGTGGATGTATGGCAATTTGTTCACCTCCTACAACATAAAAAACCAGGGGCCATTTACATGGCCCCCGGCAGGGATTGGTTCAATTTTCCCGCTTATAGTGCGGCTGGGGAATATACCTTTCCGTTTGATATCTCCTGTACTTTTCGCTGCGGGCATCGGACTCGCTGCTTTCCTCCGGTGACCCTTCGCCATAGAAGACCGGCTCGTCGCAGACCGCATCCAGCAGTATCCGTTCCAGGTGCTCGTACTCTGAAAACTGGTCAAGGGATGCCATCACGAAGGAGTCCCGCACATATCCGGCACTTGCGGCCAGCAGCTCCTGATCCATGTAATAACCATAATGCTCCACAAAAAAGGTGAGCATCATGACCAACGTTCGGGTGTTGCCCTCCCGGAAAGGATGGATCTGCCAGAGTCTTGGAAAATATCTACACAGTGTGTGGACGAACTCTTTCCGTGAAAACTGATCCCACGGCTGAGAACAAATATTCAAGAACGCATCATTCAGGTCGTGGGGAATATCTTCGTCGTTACTATACCAGACACTCTGTCCAGCCAGCAGCTTTTCCCGTTTTTCGATGTTAATGATGCGGTACTGTCCGGCCCATTCATAGATGTCGCTGAACAGAAAGCGGTGGATCTTACACAGGCCGGCAGGAGAAAACTCATGAAAGCCCTGCTCGTAGAGAAGCATCATGTTGGCACGGGACTGTTCTGCCTCAATCAGATCCAGCGTTTTTTCATCTTTGATGTCCAACTTGTTTTTTAAAACTGGGACATCCTCATATAAATATGGGTCAGGCACGGTTTTGCACCTGCCCGGCCATCTTTTTATGGGATGCCAACAGAGCGGCTTTCATTTGTTCGCCGGTCAGCTCCCCCTTCGCCCAGAGGTGGGAAAGGGTGCGGGCATAGTCGGATACAGGAACGCCCTCGATGGCGTTGATGGCGTCCGCGGTCTTGACTGCCGTGATTCTCCGGTTAATCTGTTTAGCTGTCATGGGCTTCACCTCTTGTTTTTCAGTATACCATGCTGGTTGCCAAAAAGAAAGGGTTATTGCATTTTGATCCCCTCATCCTCATGGTCATCCGCCTTATGGCCCATGGCCATTTTCTTCTCCCGGATGCGCTGCCGCAGCTTTTTATCGGTGAAGGAGGCCGCCCTGACCGGCGCCCTGGGCGTCTGCTCCTGGAATATCCCGCCCATGTGATGCAGGAGCCGGGTGGCGCAGGAGAATAGGGACGGTCCCCGAAGGTCGTCCATGTGGTCAAGAAAGTATTGGGCATACTCATTGCCCTGGGCGGCGGACAACGTGAACCAGCGGACGACGGCGTCACAGTCCTTGGGCACTTCTTTCCCCAGTAGGTACAGTTTCCCAAGGGCATACTGGGCATATTGGTTTCCCTGCTCCGCCGATGATGTGAGCAGCCTGACCGCCTCCGCCACATCCTTTAGGACGTCCTCACCTTGGAGCAGGAGCTTGCCCAGCCAGTATTGGGCAAAGGGATTGCCGGCTTCTACCGAGTATCTCAGCCATTCCACGGCGGCCGGGATATCCCGCGGGAGGCCGTCGCCGCCGTCCAGGAGTAGCTTCCCCAGGGCGTAGGCGGCAAAGCCATTGCCCTGCTCAGCGGCTTTTCGGAACCACACCGCCGCCAGCAGCGCATCCTTCTCCACACCCTGCCCATCCCGATAAGCCTTGCCGAGGGCATACTGCGCGGAGTCCTGTCCGGCCTCCGCCGCTTTGGTCAGCCACTCCAGTGCAAAGCTGAGTTTCTTCGCGTCGGATTCCAGATTGGCAAGGATGAGCTTTGCCAACTGATACTGCGCATGAGCATTTCCCACCGCAGCGGACCGTTCAAACCACTTATGGGCCGCTGCCTCATCCTTTGCTGTCCCAATGCCGTGGAACAGCATCCAGCCGATGCGGTATTGGAGCTTATCGTCATGACCCCGCTTTTCCAGAGTTTGAAAGCCCCAAAAGGCCGCGGAGAAATAATCGTCGGACAGCTCAGGGGACTGCTCACAGCCGACACCGTCACGATACATCTTGCCCAGCTCATAGGCCGCGTAGGGAAACCCATGCTCCGAAGATGCCATATAGAGCTGATGTGCTTTTTCGAAGTCCTGCCCCACACCCTGGCCGCGATAGTACAGGCCGGCGAGGGAGTATTGGGCGTACTGGTAATCCTGTCTGGCTGACTTCATGAACCAATCCGCCGCCGCAGCGTAGTCCCGGCCCAGGCCGCCTTCTCTTGCCCCTTCGGGACAATCCACCTTGTGCTCCGTCCCCAGCCCGGCGGCGTACATCTTGCCGATGCGGTACTCCACATAGCGGTTTGGCTTTGCGGCTTCCACCGCGAGAAACGCGGCCAGGGCCTTGGCATACCATTCCCGCGCCTGTGCCTCGTCGGCCTCCTGTCCCAGGCCGTCCGCGAACATCCGGCCCAGATCGTGCATGGCGAGGGCATTACCGGACTGAGCCTCCGCCATGAACAGGCCAAATGCCTGTTGGAAGTCCTGGGGATGCTCACCGCTGCCAAACAGAAACTTCCGGGCCTGCCGGTAGCAGTCGCTCCATTCCACTGTGAACGACGTTCTGCTCTCTGGAATCGTTTCTTCCCCGGCATCGTTGTCTTCTGGGTTGTCTGACTCAGCAGCCAACTCTGCAATAGGCGGCTCCTGTGATTCTGGGACTTTCTCCGGATCAGATGGGAGAAATACAGCACCCAGCTCATTCAGCCGGATGGCTTCTTCGATCACCAGATTTCTGATCCGCTTAAACTCCTTCTGCCGGGAGAGTGGGAGGCGCTCCGGCAGAGCCTCCCTGTAGGTACGCAGCACTTCTTCCCGCAGCTCATACCACAGGCCATAGGCGGCGGCAACGTGGGTGTCCTTTGCCAGCTCGTCCACGATCTCATCCACCAGGGACTTCAGCGGCGCTGGCAGGTAGCCATACTGCTTCTTGCCGGAGCGGTTTTTCAGCTTTCCGGCCAGCTGCTCCATGAGCTGCTCCATGCGTGGATTCTCCAGGGCGCCGTCCCGCATCTGACGAATCAGCTCCGCCATGACCGCCCCGGCTTCCTGAGTGAGTGCATCCCGCCGCTGGGTCTGCCGCTCGTAGAGCTCATGGAGCTCCTGCCGGAAAATCTCCTTCGCCAGACCGGATTTGATCTGGGCAATCCCGTCTCTGGTGAGAAAGCCGGACCTGCCGTCCGCGCTGTAGCAGACCATGTGGAGGTGGGGGTGGTGCGCCTCATCATGGAACGCGGCGTACCAGCGGAACTGCTCCCACGGGATTTTCATGGCCTGCGCCATCTCCATGGCATAGCCGGTGATGAGCTGTTTCCAATTTTCCACGTTGTCGTACCCCAGCCGTGCGGCATCCTCCCGGCGCAGGGAGAGAATGGGCAGCCACACATTGCCGGGGTGTTGGGCCGCCTCGTCCGCGATTCGGGACAGCGGCAGCAGCTCATCCGAGGCGCTGAACAGAGCATGGGCGCCGGTGCGCTGGGCGCGGGGGCGGCCGGCAATGTAGCTGACGTAGTTTTCCTTTTTGGCGAAGGCGTCATAGTTATCCTCCAGCGCGCGGGTGATGAATTCGGAGGCGTTGCCGCGGGTGGGCGCCTCCAGATAGTCCTCATACTCAAACAGCCCCCGGCTTAGGGGGAAGTCCCGGAGGAGCTGTTCCACCATGCTCCGCTGCTTCGCCGTCGCGGGGAGCTGGGCGCTGTCAGGGGTGACGCGCTGGGCGCCCTCGCGGATGGCCATGTAGCGCACATAATTGCTCAGGTGCGCGGCGGCATATTGGGAACCGCCCTTGATATATGGGCATTTGAAAATTACGCGGGGCATGGATGGTCGCCGCCTTCAGTCCATTCATAACGGGAGTGTCCATATCATTTCAGGCGCCGCCCTTCTGATACGCCACCGCATCCTCTACCGAAATACTGCCGTTGGTCTTTTTCACATTTTGGACACACCGGCCGCGCAGATCCCGCAGCTGCCCCTCCGGGATCTCCATCCCTGCCGCCAGGATATTCATCACCATGTCCAGTTCCACCGCCAGCTTGAACAGCAGGCGGCAGATCCGGTTCTCTGTGTCCCGCACCGTACCGCGCAGAACCGACACCAGCGCGGGCGGCAGATAAGCGGCTGCCTCCTGACCGGAGACATACCCGGCATAAAAGCGGATCGCTTTCTCGATAAACTCGTTCTGCGTCTGGCAGTTGTCCCGGAGACACATCTCTTTCACCAGCTGCTGTGTCTCCGGGGCGATCCGCAACGCGAACTTGATTTTTCCTCTTGGCATAGCGTTACCTCCTTGCGATGATTCGTAAAGATGGGCATATCCCCACTGTGACCCGCGGCAAAGGCCGGCACGTCGGGATTCTTTCTAATCCTGACCCCCGAGTTGACCCACAGGGGGATAAAATGATCCCCGCCAAACTGCTTCCGACCCGCGTTGCGGGGCGGTGTTGTCCGGCCGGGAGGACACTGTGTGACCCCCGGCCTTTATCCCGCACTTTTTTCGTACCCCCGGTCCTCGTTGGAACAAACGCCATACGCCCCAGGACAGCTTCTCTTTCTCCTTCGGAGTCATTCACCTTCCTCCGTCCGTCTTCCACACGCGGCCCCAACACGGCGCGGCAGTGTGCCGGCGGGTAGAAATGCCGTCCCTGTTCACAAAGCGGCACACGGGGCGGCACGGGGCGCCCTGGCGCGGGTTCCGGTTCCACCGGGCAAAAAAGAAAGGCCGGAGCTCTCGTTCCAGCCTCCGGGGCGCTTGGAACAGCAGCATCCCGCAGCCTGAGCTGGCGCTTCCGGGGGCTTGGCCAAACCTCCGGCCCGGAGTGCGGCTCCTCACAGCACAGGAGCCGCCTTCCGTCCTCCAGATCCACGTCCAGGCGGATCTGGAGCTTTGAGATATGCCGCCGGCAAACACTCTGGCGGTTTTCAAACGAGCAGGGGGCGGCTGACTCAGCCGCCCCCTGCTCCGTGTGTTTATCCATATTCCCCCGGTGTCTCTGGGGCCAGCCCCAGGACTTCCGCCATGTGACACGCCACCCTCTGCATCTGCTGACGCTCATCCTGTGTGTCCAGGTCAACGGCGATTTGGAACAGTCCCAGGAGCAGCCCGACCGCCTGTTTGTGCGTCAGATCGTTTTGGAGCGTCTCCCCGGACTCGCCGTTTGCCGCCCTGGCCTGCTCCCGCAGCAGTGCGATGTAGTGCTGTGTCTCCTGATGCCGCCCGGATGCGCGGGCAATGCCCTGGAGCGCCCTGCAGTATTCCTCCAGCGATCCGCTGTCCGCCGCGATGCGGCTCTGCCTGATCCCCTCCGCGGCAACCGCCCGCAGAAGAAACTCCACATAGAGCTGTTGCTTCCGGTCCATCTCCTTCAGAGCGGCCATGCGTTCTTTTCGCAACTGTGTGTGATCCACTTTCAGCATCCTTTCGTTTTGATTGATGAGCACTGTGCTTCCGGAGCAACATCATCTCATTCTCTCCCGCGGAAGTCCATTCATGAACAGCAACAAGATTTTTTCCGCGGCTTTGTGGATAACCGACGGCACGACAAAGGGACCGCGCCTCGGCGCGGTCCCTTTGTCGTGCTTTATTGGTTACATGCTCAGTTCAGGAGAACCCGGACGCTGTTCCTCCCGCATCAGGAGTTCCAGACTGTAATCCAATATCTTTTCCTTGCGCTCCGTCAGCATGGTGAGGTAGAACTCCCGCTGGAGCGTCTGGAGTTCCGGGACCCCATCCAGGAACTTCTGAATCCTGTCCAGGTCAATCCGCGCGGTGATCCGTCTGAGCGCGTCATTACATTCTGGGTAGCGCAGAGAAGAGATAAAATTGAAGTAGGGGATCTTCCCACCGTTCTCCTCAATGGAGGATGTGGGGAATAGATAGACACGCCGGTCGATCTCCTCCTCCGACTGCAGTACATCCGCCATGCGCTCCAGGTCCAGCTGTGGATACAGGCAGGAACCGCAGTCATAGACCGGTGCAATCTCCGCGCTCTGCTCCTCCTCGTCCACCAGCAGGCCCCAGTTGCCGTTGTGCCGGTCAAAGTTCCCCAGAAACGCATCCGCGATAAACATGTCCCAGAAAAAGGTACGCAGTTCATCTGGAGGATACAGCGTCTGCTCATCGATGGCCTCCAGAATGGAGGACAGCTCCTTGCCATAGCCGCTCTGCTCACTGTCAATGCAGGTGTTCTTCAGGTGTGCGAATTCAATGAGCTTTTTTCCGTCCTCCGTGAAATCACGGCAGGCGACCACCAGCTTGCTCTTGCCGCGACTGTCTGTGTAATGACCCAGCAGAGTATCCTGTACCCGGAAGCCCAGCATCTCAAAAATGTGGCAGGCCACATATTCGCTGATACAGCCGTTGGTGTAACTCATCTCTTTGTTCCGGCTGGGACGCGGAGGGAACTTCAGCATATAGCTGGATCCCTCATAGGAGATATTGATCTTGTTCCCGTTCGCTCCGCCATAGGCGCGGAAGCGGTTGACGGGGCAACTGGTAAAATCGATCACTGATCATCCCTCATCATTACAGGTATTTTGCTCTCAGGTACTCCGCCTGCTCCGGCGTGATAGCGTTGCTCCACTGGTTGGAGTTGATGGCGCCGTACAGCTCGCCCCACAGGCAGTCCATATAGGTCACCTGGTCTTTCTCCCCCCGGAGATACTCGTCCAGCGCCTTTTGCAGACTGGCCGGCAGATCCTTTTCCAGGTAGGAGCGGTCTTTCGGCTTTCCGTCCGGGGCCCGTCTTTGTTCCACCGTCATGGTCAGGAGCTGCTCCATGGGGATGTCCAGCGCGGCGGAGAGCTTGCCCAGCGTTCCGGCGCTGCACCTTGTCAGCGCTGTTTTGCCTGAGCAGATGTCCGCTAGCGTGGCCCAGGGGATCCCGCTGCGCTTGGAGAGCTGATAGCGGGAGAGGTTCTTTTCCCGCAGGATCTGTTGGATTGTCATATGCATCACCCGCCTCTGATTATATCGGTATCCCGATAACCAGTCAAGGGAAATCAGGCGCGGCCAGAGCAGAGCGAAATACGAGACCGCGCCATTCTCCCGGTGCGGCCACACCTGTCTGTTCATCCTGCGGTGATCTCCGGCATCTCCTGCTCCTCCTGCCGGATCTCCTGACTGATTTCTCTACTGCCCATGCTGCGGCTCCTCTCTCTTGGCCGGCGGCTGGGCGTGATGCTACTCCTGTTTCAGCTGGCCGGAGCGGGGCGGACGCTTGGGCCGTGCCGGCACCGCCTTTCTGTCCAGATACTCCCGTACCGGTTCCGGCACAGACTTTTCATAGAGCTGCCGCAGTGCCTCGTCCATGCGCTTCTGCACACTGGTGTTCTCCTTCCTCAGATAGAATTCCAGAGCCTCCAGGTGCTCCCGGTCTAGGGTGACGGTGATCTCACATTTTTCCATGGCGACAGCCTCCCATCCTTACATCGTCATGGATGGGGACAGTCCCTGCTCATCTGAAAGAAGCGCGTTCCAGTGTTCTTCCGCCTCCCGTATATAGTGGTCGGCCAGCGCCGGATTTTCTCCGAACAAAGGAACCACGTGCTGAAAGCCGTAATGCGTGCCGGGGGCGTTCTTGTCATACCGCCCCATTACATAGTGGAGGGGTACATGCTCCATGGTGAAGAACTCCCCGCGCACGGAACAGGTCAGGCGCTCCCGGTCGATGGCCTTCACAATACCGCCTCCCAGCCCAAAATCCACAGGCCCTCCATGGGGTTCCGTGTTGACAAACAGCACCGTCTCATCAAGGTGCAGCTCGTCCGCCAGCAGACGGGCCCGCATCCTGCTGATGATCTCCCCGCGGTAGATGTAAGAGACGTCTGCCTGGAAGGTCTCGCTGTCCAGCCCCATGACGGACAGGGCCTTTTCATATGCGGCTGCGATCTGTTCCTCCGTGACGCCGTTGTGGAAGAAGTGTCCGCCGTAATCTCCGAAATAGTGGGTGATGCACTCCTCCTGTGGTATCTGGAGGAGTTCCTCGTAAGTGGCCACCAGATCGGCTGTCTTGCTGGAGGTCCATGCTGTGTGCTCGGTACGGCTTCTCTCTGTCTGTTCCTGCTCATAGCACTGGCTCAGGTCAAAGCCCAGCAGCTCTATATCGTCGCGGGTCATATCCATTTCATGGTGGAGCATTTCATATAAACGGCTGTTGTCATAGTGCTCTGCGAGGTAATGAAGAATTGTGTTGATTAGCTCCTGGGTGTATTCGTTTTGCTGCATAACCGTTTCCTTCCTTCTGCCCTATGGCAAATAGCTGCGGGGATTGGTCCGTTCCCCGTTGACGCGCACTTCGAAGTGGAGGTGAGGGCCGGTGGAGCGCCCGGTAGAGCCGGACAGGGCGATCACCTCTCCGGCCTCCACCGTCCTGCCCACCGGGGCCAAAAGCTGGGAGCAGTGGCCGTACAAAGTGGACAGCCCGCTGCCGTGGTCGATGATAACGTAGTAGCCGTAGCCGCCCTGGTTATAGGCGGACGCTGTCACTGTTCCCGAGAGGGCCGCCCGGATAGGCGTGCCGGTGGGAACCGCCAAGTCCATGCCGGTGTGGCCTCGCCGCTCTCCGGTGATGGGGTCGATGCGGCTGCCGAATTCGGAGGTGACCACACTCCGCCAGTTTTCCCCGATGGGGGAACAGAAGCCGTCCGCACCGATGAACGGGACATCGGAGCCCTCAAAGCCGCTGCCGTCTCCTGTGTAGCCGTAGCGGATCAGTCTGTAGATGCTGTCCGCGTTGACACGCTGATCCTCTGTGGCCTCCACACCCATGGCGGAGCTGATATTCCGATAGACCGCCTCCAGATCCTCGATGGGTACGACCACCGTGTAGGTTTCTTCCTCCTCTGTTGTGGTCCCATCATCATGCTCCACGGTGACGGTCCGGGTGCGCGCCTCATAGGTGACAAAGCAGTCCGCAAACCGCCGGCATTCCTGTTGGCCTGGGATGTCCGCGCCGAAGTACAGAGCATAAAAAAGGGCCTTGACGCGGATATCGTCAAGGCCGTCTTCTCCTTCTGCCAGTCTGTTGCGCTCCTCAATGGCCCCGTCCAGCAGGGCAAAGCCGGAGCGCATCTCCTCTATATAATTGCGATATTCTTCGGGAGCGTTCACTGGAATCGCACCGCCGTAAAAGCACAGTTCCACGACGGAGAGATTATGACTGGCGGCGCCCGAACCCAGAGAACAGAAAAAGGCGATGAGCAGGATGATTGGGGAGAAGACGGCCACCAGCACCCAACCCACGGCCTTGCGCCCTTTCTCACTGTTCAGAAGGGCCGCGGCCGCTTTAACGGCCGCGGCAGCGGCGGCGCTCATAAACTCATGCCGCCCTTGGCTGAAGTGTCAGTCTGCCCCGGCCCGGTGTGGAGTCGCCCCAGGTATTCTTGCAGATCATCGACCTTGTCGGAGAAGACCGGCTCCCCGCGCTCCTTTGCCCATAGCCGGTATCGCTTGAAGTCCATTCTCCGATCCAGCAGAAGCTCTGCAGCCCTCCCGTCCTCCTGTGGGAATTCTCTACCGTCTCCCCAGTCCCCGCCAAGCAGGAAATATTCATCCGGCAGATGCCCCATACCCTCCACATGAGGCTTCAGCTTCTCAATGACCGCTTGCACAGTGCGGTTTTCCGATTCAATGGTTTTCATGGTGTAGCTACCTCCAACTCGCTACTTATTGCATTTACTTTTTTCTGCAAGTATGCTAGTCTATATATAGTTTAAAATTTGCTTGCTTCTCTTGTTGTTGCGTCCATCGCTTTCTGGTATCCGCTCAACTCCGTTTCTCTGATGCTTGCGTTTGTAAGCTGTGTTCTGAGTTATATCGATCAGGGGGATGTGGATAAGATGAGCAGAAGAATTCATACGGTGAGCCAGGGGATCTGCGGGACGGAGCGGCCATGGTTCTGGAGTCTGGCGGGTGTGGATCAAACGCGGCAGCAAGGGTGCGAGGATAGATTTCCCTTGGGGTTCGATGCCCCACCGTCTCACCAAAAAGTGGAGGCCCTTTCGGGCCTCCACTTTTATCTCCCGCCTGCCTTTCCGAACAGTGTTTCCTTGTGAGGTGGCGCGTGAACCTCCAGCAGATACCGCTCATTGCCGCACTTATAGAGGCACACGCCCCGCTGGGGGTAGCGGATGAGCTCGAACTCGGCGGGCTCCAGTTGGAGGTTGTCCATATAGAACTTTTTGTCTACGGCCCCGGCGTTGAAGAGGAACTGGTGGGTGGGGATGGCGAAGAGGGGGCGGGTGAGTTCCCGGACGCCCTGGACGTCAAAGTCCTCCAGGTTCTGGCTGGCCAGAATCAGAGCGGACTCCTTTTTCCGTACCCGTTTGAGGGTATTTCGGATATATTCGATGGTAGCCAGATTGCTCAGCCAGATATACAGCTCGTCCAGAGCGGCCACGGCGTTGCCCTCGGTGAGCAGCTTGTCGCTGAGAAAGGAGAGCACGTTGAACAGAAGTGCGTTTTTTACGCCGTCATTGGCCTGGAGCAACCCTTTGACGCCGAACACCAGGAAGCGGCTGGATGTAATATTGGTGTGCCCATTAAAAAATTTGCTCTCCGAGCCCCGGCACATGGAGCGCAGGCCCAGAAGCACTTCCCGCAGCAGTTCTCTGGGATACAGCGGATGGTTCTCACTGTCATAGTGCTGGTAGACGTCCTCCATCAGGTCATAGAGGTCGGAGAGGACGGGGAAGTCTAAGGGGGACAGGGCATGGAAGTTCGTGTTGTCATCCATGCCCCACTTGGCGTACAGCCGCTCCAGCATCAGCTCGATGGTATCGATGTGACAATCCGAAAAGTCCTTGTAGCTGCGGAAAAAATCTTTCAGGAAGGAGATGTGCTGACTCAGCCGGGTCTTATGACGAAAGGCTGCCGGCGCTTCCGGATCGTCTTCGCTGTCCTCGCTCCACAGCTTGGGCTGGAGCGGATTGATACGGTACTGACCGCTCATCAGGTCAATAAAACAGCCGCCCAGGTTGGCGCACAGGTCGATGAGCTCATGCTCGGGATCTAGGCAGAGGGCCGATTTTCCGGATTCCAGGATATTACACAGCAGGAGCTTGAGCAGATAGCTCTTGCCCTGTCCGCTGTTGCCCAGGATGAGGACGCTGGTGTTGGTCTTGTCCTCCGCGCGGCGGTCCAGATCCACGATGATATTGGAGCCGTAACGGTCCCGGCCAATATAGAAGCCCTGTGGGTCGGTTTTGCCGCTGTAATTGAACGGATACAGGTTTGCCACGGAGCTGGCGGGCAGGACGCGCTCAAATTGGGAGCCAAAGGCATTGTGCCCCGCTGGATTGGAGGAGAGGAAGCCCTCCCGCTGCCGGAGCAGGATGCTGTCCGTCTCCAGCTTGCTCCGTACCAGCTCGGCGGCCACCTCGTCCCGCAGGGCGCGCAGGCTTTCCGGGTCCCTGGCAGACAGGTCCAGGAATACGGCGCAGTGTACCAGCGGCTCCTTGTTTTTTCGCAGCTTTGCAATGAGCTCGGCCACATCCTGAAGGTTGGCCTCGGCGGTGACCGCCTGCTTCATGCGGCTGGAGGTATTTCGGGCCATGCGGTTTTTGTTCTCCGCGTTCCGAAGGATCTGATCCTCCTCGGCGGCGGTAGCCTGCCGTGTGTAGATGGACAGGTTGACACCGCTCTTTTCTCCGACGTACCGAAGCAGGGCCAGCTCCTCTGTGGTGGCGGTGTAGCCGCGCAGGGCCAGAGTGCAGTGGTAGGCGCTGCCGCAGATAAAGTGGTCGGTATTGAATTTCACCACGCTGGGGGCGGTCATGTCCAGAAAGTCCTTGACGTGCGGTTCTGCCGTTTTCACTGGGGCCTTTGCCGGGGCTTTTATGGCCGGCCTCCCGCTCTTTTTCTTCTGCTTTTTCTTAGCCAACATTCGTCACCGTCCTCTCTCCATCATAGTCCTCAAACCACTCTGTAGTCACATCCTGCTGATAGTAGACAGCAAGCAGCCGCTTGACGTCCTGCTCCTCGGCAAGGCGCACCCGAAAGCCCAGATCGTGGATGCGCTTTTCCAGTTGTCGGAACTGGTTTCGATCCGCGTCGGCATCCTTCTGCTCCATACGAAATACAAAGGCAAATTCGCGGGCGGAGGCGGTGGCGGCCTGAATCCCGTCCAGATGAGCGGCATCCTGCCGCAGCAGCTCCCGCAGGGCGGGCAGTTCCTCCCGCTCTAAGCGTTGGCGGTACCAGTCCTTGTTTTTCCGGAAGGATTCGCGGGAGTCCAGTGCCAGCATCCGCACCTCCGGCAAGGCGCACAGCAGCCGGGTCAGTGCCAGAACCCGCCCCCGGACGCCCTCGTCCGACAGGACAGACAGGTTGTCCGGCTTGATCAGAAAAAAGACCAGCTCATCACGGCCGGTTTTGAGACCGTGTTCGGTGAGGTGCCCGATCCCCATAAGCTGTCTGGCGGTCTGCCGCTGGCGCAGTTCCTTTCTCTGCCGTCTATTCAGTGTGCTCACCCCATTCGTAATACTGCTGTTTCAAGCATAAAAAGCAAACAGCATAGCGTAAAAAGTCCAGAATGCTGGCGTCCTCGACTCGGATGCTCAGAAAGGCAAAAAGGACGGTGGCCACCAGCGGAGTCAAGACGCCGCCTTGGGCCAGCGCCAGGACAGAGAGTAAGAGCCCGACGCCGATGACGGCCACATCCCGCAGCGTCCACAGCCAGAGTATGGCCTTGGCTTTCAGATTGTCTGGGTAAATGTAAATCAGGAACACCTTCTCTTATCATCTTAATTCTTCTCCTGAATCTAAAAAGCGCCGCGGGACAGTCTCCCGCGGCAGCATTGTTGTTGGCGGTCACGTCTGCTCCTCATCCGCCAGCGCCTGCTGGATACAGCCGATGAAGAACGCGTTCTGCTTTATATTATGACGCTTCAGATATTCCTTAAATTGTTCGAATAATTCTTCTGGTACTTGGAACGCAACCGTTCTCTGATTTTCCTTCATCTTGGTCTTTCCCTCCTGCTGTTCGTAAAATGTTTTGATAAGCCAGGTCATGTAATCGCTCAGGGTCTGCCCGGACGCCTCCTGCTCCTGCCTGACTCGTCCATGCAGGGCAATCGGTATCTGAGCGCACAGGTTTTTTCTGGCTTCCTCCATGGCGACTTCTCCTTTCCTGGTGGTGAAGCAAATATACCGAAGGCACGCTCCAAAAGCTATTCACAGATAGTAACAAAATAGCGATAGGAAAAGAAGCGCACTGAACAAGACCTTTTTCGGAACTTTTGGTGGCCATTGGAATAGCGGGCGTGTATAATTGAGGCGTCTATTCAAAGATGAGCAAAGCAAAGTTCAGGCAAGTGAACCGTTTTCATAAAACACAGCGGCACTTTGGAATGTGAACAAAGTCACATCTTTACACCCATTCGCACCGTGGATGCGGCAGTTGTCTTGCCCACTGAAGGCTTTTCAGCAATCACGGGTAAATTCACATATCCCGTCTAATTTGGGGCAAAGAAAAAGCAGTCCCGAGAGACTGCTTTTTCTTTGCCATATTCCGTTAGATCAGTTTCTCATAGTCCTGTCTTCCGTGAAAGAGCCGCATGACATAGACCGCCTTTACATCCTTATCCACCTTGTAGACCATGATATAGTTTCGGATTACCGCTTTTCGATAGCCCAATTCTTTCAGATACGGGTCGTGGCAGGCTTCATACATCAGCGGCATACGCTCCAAATCATCATAGCTCTTTTCGACGGCGTTGAGCAGAGAGGCGGCGGCAGTTTTGTTTTCCAAAGACAATGCGATATAGCCGATCACCTCATCAAGGTCTCTTTGGAAAGAGTCGGTCTTAACGATTTTTATAGACCATACTTTTCCCGCAGTGCCACCAGCCCCTCACGGGCGTCGGACACCTTTCCTTCCTTGACTTCGGCCTCGGCCTGGGCCAGCTTGGAGTAAACTTCGGCCATGAACATCTTTTCCTCGTAGGCTTTCATGCTCATAATGACCATATCTCCATAACCATTTTTTGTGATATACACCGGCTCGTCAGATTCGCTGCACATCTGAGAGATCGCCGTGGTGTCTTTCAAGTCGCGGATCGGTATAATGCGTGGCATAGGCTTCCACTCCTTTCGTCTATATTGTACCATAATTATCCCACACTCACAAGACGTTTATTTAAAAACAGTTTCCCTCATTGCATTCCTCCGGCTCCTCGTCGTCATCCTGCGCGCCCCCGCAGTCCTCATCGCCCTAGAAATCATAATCGTCGAGGTCAATGGAGCCTTTGGCGTCAGCCTTGAGCTTGCGGAATTTGAAGTAGTACGCCGCACCGCCGCCTGCCCCTTTCTGACTAGCCTTCTCTCAAGTCAATCTTACCAAAAAAGGCTCCACTTTCTACCATGCTGGAATAATTTCCGGTTTCAGCCATAGCCAGAATTCATTGATACTACTAAGTTTTTAAGTTTTGCTTATGGCTGGCATCTATTATAGAGATGAGCAAAACACGTTCTAAATAAAAAGGGCGAAGAGAGAAAAAGGGGGGATTACTCGGTAAAGAGAAAAAGCGCATCAAAAGCAAGCCCGGTAGAAAACCGAGCGAATAAAGCCATATAGGAACATCCATTAAAGCGGATCGCCTAAATGATTTAGATGCGCGGTAGGAGTGAGAGCCAGAGAAAACAGCGGCAAGAGCAACAGCTAAAGCGGAGATGTGGGCCAGCGTATTGAGGTTTGCCACACTGTTTCCGTTACGCACCCATAATCGTTCCTGCCCAGACGCCTTAAAGCGGGAGTTGTATCTTTCGCACTCTGTACGCAAAGCGTATGTCCTCTTGAAATAGAGGCAGCTGCAGTCAATGGAAAGCCTGTAGTCCGAGGGAATGATTCTGTATTTAACGCAACCCCTGTTTTTCTTCCCGTTATTCCAGTTCTTGTGGTTACAGGGGCAAACGCCACGCTTGGACTGGCGGAATGGGCAGCAGAATTTTTGACGGGTACGACCGTTGTCGGTGGTCTTGCCATCTTTGTGCATAGCCAGTCCAGCATCACAGATCAGGTTGCCCGCTTGAAGAGCTTTGCTCTTGGAATTTGTTTTCTTGAGAGAAATATCGATTTTAACCGTCCCTTCCAAAATCGCCATTTTCATATTTTGTTCGTTTTGTAATTTTTAGAGGCAAAATCCCCGAAAACACTTGATACCGTAGGCATTCAGCCTACGGTATCGAAAGCGTTCGGTTTTTGTGTCTTTGCTTTCCAGGCAAAAATGAGGACCGCATATAGACTTTACTGTTAGATGATGCAAATTGAGTGCGCTGTAGTATAAAGCAAGCAACGGTAGGAATACGACTATATTTACAGCAACAGTGTACGGTATCAGCCTAATGCAGATAAAAACATTTGGTTGAGGGGTTCCCAATCCCTTTGGGGCTCACGGGGCAGGGCCTCTACCAGGGCGCGTAGAATCGCCAGATTCTCTTCAATAAAAACGTTCAGCGCGTCGATGCGGGGGACCAGCCCGATTTCCAGGGTGTCCATCTTGACCCGGAGCAGGTCCTCCACCACGGGCCGGAGCTCGGGCTCCAGTTGGGTCTCCACTAGGTCTGTAAACAGCATGGGCGGGGGCGTACCCCGCTCCAGGATCCATCGGCAGGCCAGGAGGGGGCGGAGGACATAAAAATACTTCTTTGCCTTCACCATTTCCCCTTTCAGGTACTCCCGGTAGTTGCCCTCGGCCATGCTCAGGTAGTGCCACAGGCCGGGCTTGGCCGAGAAATAGGCACGGATGGTGGGCTGAAAGGACTGGAAGAGCTCCGTGGTACGATAGACAATGGGCGACTGGCTCCACTCGAAGAGCGTGGGGTTGGAGGCATGCAGCAGTCGGAGGGTTTTGTCCAGATCCCAGCCGTTGATGTCCAGCACCTCGTCGATGGGGCACTCGATCACGTCCCGGGTCCTGTCCAGCCGCAGATAATATTCCGCAGGCCGGACGTAAAAAAAGCGCATGTCGTAGTCGCTGTCCGGTGAGGGAAAGCCCCAGGCCCGGCTGCCTGACTCCACGGCGTGGAGGATGGTGACGCTTTCAGTCTCCTCGATCTCCTGCAGTTTTTGTAAAATGATTTCTCTCAAGGTTCTCAACTCAATTCATCTCTCGCCCGCCTTGAAGTTGTAGATGGGGCGGATAATCTTTTTAATTTCGGCCGTGGGGCCGATGTTGTCCACAATGGCGGACATGTCCTTGTAGGCCATGGGGCACTCATCCAGGGTATTCCGGCCCACGGAGGTGGTGTAGATTCCCTTCATGGAGCGCCGGAACTCTTCCACTGTGAAGGCCGCTGCGGCTGCGTGGCGGCTCATGAGACGGCCCGCGCCGTGTGGGGCCGAGCAGTTCCAGTCCTCGTTTCCCCGGCCCACGCAGAGCAGGCTTCCGTCCCGCATGTTGATGGGGATAAGCAGCCGCTCCCCCCTTTGGGCTGAGACGGCCCCCTTACGGAGGATCATGGCGTCAGTGTCGATGTAGTTGTGGATGGTGCTGATGGTCTCTCGCACCGTCAGGCCCAGGCCCAGGACGATTTCGCTCAGCATGGCCTTTCGGTTGAGCAGGGCGTACTGCTGGGTAAGCTTCATGTCGTGGAGGTAGTCGCCGAAGAGCTCCCCCTCCACATAGGCCAGGTCCGGCGCAACGGTCCCGGCGGGGCGGCGCTTCCTGGCCTCCCGCAGGGCGGGCTCGATCTCCTGGAAGCGGCCCTGGGCCTTGAGGGCCTCCATCAGCTCTTGGAGCTGGCGCCTGCTTCTGCCGGAGAGGGCGCGGTAGCCCTCCTCCTGGTACCAGCGTGCCACCTCGGTGCCCAGGTGACGGCTGCCGGAGTGGATGACCAGGTAAAGCGTCCCCTCGTCGTCCCGGTCCACCTCGATGAAGTGGTTGCCGCCGCCCAGGGTGCCGATGGAGTGGCGGGCCCGGTACTCGTTGATCTGGCCAAAGCAGCAAAGCGCGCTCAGATCGATCTGCTCCTGGTAGGCGTGGGGATGCTCCCGAATCTCCATTCCCGCAGGGATATTGGCGCGGATGAAACCGTCCAAGGCCTCCAAATCCAGGGATTTATCGTCCAGGATGGCGGTCTCCATGCCGCAGCCGATGTCCACGCCTACCATGTTGGGTACCACCTTGTCGTGGAGGGTCATGGTGGTGCCGATGGTGCAGCCCTTGCCCGCGTGGGTGTCGGGCATCACCCGGATGCGGCAGCCGGACAGAAAGTCCTGGTCGCACATCGTGGCGATCTGTGCCCGTGTGGTCTCGTCGATGGTGTCGATAAACACCTTGGCAGTGTTGTGGGTGCCTGCAATTTCAATCATTTGATTCACCTATAATAGGGGGCGTATCGCTGATGGGATGCACCCCCTTCCTTCTCACAAATATCGGCCTATGCCGCGATGTCCCGGTAGCGGGGGATGTTTAGAACCTCCAGCATGTAGGCATAGGGGGACAGGTTGCCGCTCAGCACCATCTCGAAGAGCCGGGGCGTACAACCGGAGACCAGCGTCACGCCCTGCTCGTTCCTGGTGACAGGCTGCTGGAGCGCGCGACTGGCCACGTTCCAGAACACCACGTTGGGCAACGCGTAGCCCCTGGCCGCGAAAGCCCGGCGGGCGCACTCGAAGTTGGTCAAATCCGCGTTCTCTGCGCATACGTCGAACTCCATGTCGGAGACGAAGTACAGCGTGGCGGGCAAATCGGACTGTTTCAGGCGGTTCTTCACCGCCGTACGCAGGATAAGGTCAAAGACCGCCTGGACGTTGGTGTTGGCGCACTCGTTGAAGCTCTCGACGTACTTCACTTGCTCAAAGAGATCCCATCCCTTCACCTCTACCAGCCGGGGCCGGCCGGAGAAGGTGATAAAGTGCCCCCGGAACGCCCCGGTGTTGCGCTGGGCGAAGTAGAGCCCCAGGGACAGTGCCACCGTGGCGGGCATGGGCTGTACCGCGCTCCAATACATGGATCCCGAGCCGTCCACCACCACTAGGGCGTCGCCGTTCCCGGTATAGTCGGGCAGGGTCTTCCAGGTGGTGTCCAGGGTGAGGCGCTCGGCCTCGGAAACGGTGCCGCTCAGAATGGGGGACACCAGCTCGTAGGGGTACAGGGTTCCCGTATTCAGCTTGGCCTCACCGGATCGAACCTGCTCTAGGAACGCCTGATAGCGTGTGCCGTCGTTGCGGAGAAATGCCTTGCGGTACTTAAGCATGGCCTTGGAGGGCTGCTTGGCATAGTCGAAGGTGTAATCCCGCTCCCGGAGGTTATTCTCCAGGATGGCAATCCTGTCCCGGAGAGCGGAGAGAGTCTTGCGGTACTGGGCATCGCTCATGCCCAGGGCGCGGGCCACCTGCTTGGCGGCGCGGACGGTTTCAGCATTGCTGGCGTTCACTGAGGGAAGCCACTTGGCGAGCAGCGAGACATTTTCCCCCTCAGCGCCAAGGGCGGCGGTATCCCTAGCGAGCTGGCTCTTTATGTAGTCAATCATCCGATCCTTGCAGGGGGTGTCCAGCAGAACCATCAGATCATCGTAGCGGCCGTACTCGGGAATGTTTTCCAGATTCTTGACCACAGATGCGGGGGCTAGGCCGGAGAGGGTCTTCAGCATGATCCGGAAGGCCCGGCGCTCCCCCAGGCCGCCCCGGACATCCCGGGCAAAGAAGGCGATCTTCATCGCCAGGTCGGGGTTTTCCGCCCAGGCGCGGGTGAAGCGGTCCGCAATCTCCGCTTCGGGGGCGGCGCGGAGCGCGCCGGCGGTGGAAAACAGGTCCAGGCAATCACTCATGGTGGTGGTGTAGGTGGCCGCACCGTTTTCCGTGTGGGTGGACAGGGCTTCTTTCTTCAAAAACGCAAGCATGATGATGACCTCCTTACCTGCTTGACGGTTTCAAGGCACAGTTTCGACGCCGGTTGCCCAGTGTTGTGGAGTTGAACCACGTTCCTAATGGAATGACCAAGTTGAATTGCTGTCTGTGCCTTTCGACAACGCACCATATTACTTCTACGATTAACAGTCGTATGTAGGATTGCTGTCGGTGCGTTTATCACAAAGCGCCGTTTGATACGGGATTCGAACCCGTGAAACGTTGATTATGAGTCAACTGCTATACCAACTTAGCTAATCAAAGTTGCTGTTGGCGCCTTTCATGCTTCAATCATAACCGTCGGAGGAAAACTTTTCATTTCAAAAAAGTTGCGAGCTCTCCCGTTTTGTCGTAAACTGACAGATAAGTGGAGGTGGCGGCATGGCTTACAGTGAGCTGGTCAAGCGGTTTGACCGGGTACGGGACTATATGCGGGATTTTCTGATTTTCGGCTACAAGACCAGGGAGGACTTCGACCAAAAGAGCGCCCGCACCTACGACAACGAGCGTCGACGGATCGAGAGCTGGCTGGGGGATGGGCTGCGTTGGGAGTATCGTCCGGGCGGGAAGGCCGTCTTCCTGTCCATGGACGCCTCCGAGCTGCCCCGCAACCCCCTCTACCGGGCCTGGCAGTCCAGGAGCTTCACCGACAACGACATCACCCTCCACTTTTACCTGCTGGACCTGCTCTCCGACGGCCGCCCCCGCCACGCGGAGGAAATCACGGACGAACTGGCGGAGCGAGGGGAACAGCTTTTCGAGCTGCCAACTGTCCGGCGGAAGCTAAAGGAGTATGAGGAACTGGGAATCTTGAATGCGCAAAAGCAAGGTCGAAGGCTGTACTATGCCCTCTCCCCGTACTCTCTGGATTCTCTGTTCCCGGATCAGGTTGGCCTGCCAGAGTTCTTGCATTTTTTCGGGGAGACTGCCCCGCTCTCCGTCGTCGGCTACTTTCTGTCCAGCCGCACTGGGGAAGGGGATGCTCACATCCGGTTTAAGCACCATTTTATCGTCCACACCCTGGAGGACCAGATTCTCCTTACCATTTTGGAGGCCCTCCGGGACGGCCGGCGACTTGAGTTGACCAATGTCAGCGGGCGGGACGGGCGGGAGAGCGTCTGCCGGGTGGTCCCGGTGAAGATCATGGTGAGCGTCCAGAGCGGGCGGCGCTATCTGGTGGCCCGACGCCTGGATCAGCGGCGGTTCACCACCTTCCGGCTGGACTATATCAAGGCTCTGGCGCCCCTTCCCGGGCAAGAGGGGGACAAGAGCTACCGCGCTCTGGCGGACCTTCGCCTTGTTCACGCCTGGGGCCCCGCCCTGCCCAGCCACGATCGGACCCGGCACTTCTCTATGACGGTGGCGGTAGATGAGGAGCACGAGCCCCACATCATCCAGCGTCTGCGCCGGGAGGGGCGGGGCGGCCAGGTGATCCAGCTGGAGCCCGGCCTCTGGCGCTATAGCAATGAGGTCTACGACATCGGCGAGATGATGAACTGGGTCAAGACCTTTATCGGACGCATCGTAGCCCTGGAGGGGGACGATCAGCGCGCCATAGACCGCTTTTATGAGGATGTACGCCGTATGGTAGGGATGTACGGGGGTGAGGAATAATGGATCTCTTTTCCGAGGTCTACGGCTGTTACTACGAGGTGGTGGCGGAAATTCTCCGCGCCGCACCGCTGAGGCGCCGCCAAGTGGAGGCGCTGGTGGGAGAGCGGGGCTACGGGGAGAGTACCCTCCAGCTTATCCCCAAGCTGCTGGACCAGAACGCCTGGCCGCTGCTGGAGGAGCGGGACGGACTGCTGGTCTCCCTGCTGGAGCATCCGCCTGCCTTGCCGGTGACAGCTCTGGAGCGTTCCTGGCTAAAAGCCCTGCTGGGCGACCCGCGCGTCCGGCTTTTCCTGGCGGATGGGCAACTTGCCCACCTGACGCAGGCCCTCCGCGATGTGGAGCCCCTCTACCGGCAGGAGGATTTTCTATACTTTGACCGCTATCTGGATGGCGACGACTATGCCGACCCAGACTACCGCCATCGCTTTCAAGCCATCCTGTCCGCCCTGCGGGAAAGGAGTTTCCTGCGCCTAGCCTACGCGCCGCCCAAGAGCCGCCTTCGTTTGGGTGACCACCGGCCCCTGCGGCTGGAGTACTCCGCCAAGGACGACAAGTTCCGGGTCTACACCGCCAAGGTCTGGCACGGTGCCTTTCAGGGTTACCACATCCTCAACCTGAACCGCATTCGGGACGTGAGGCCATCCACCGAGCACTACGACGGGCACCTGGACTTGGAGGGTTGGCGGGCCAGGCACCGCTGTGCGGAGCCGCTGCTCCTCCAAGTCACCCGCGAGCGCAACGGCATCGAGCGCTTTATGGTGGAGTTCTCCTCCTACGAAAAGCAGAGCGAATACGACGTGGAGACGAAAACCTGTACCGTCAGGCTGTGGTATCAAAGGGATGACGAGACCGAGGTACTCATTCGCCTGCTGGGGTTTGGCCCCGTGGTTCGTGTTCTGGGCCCCGATTGCTTCGTAGAGCAGATGCGGAAACGGGTGATACAGCAGTACAGCTGGGCACAAATAAGTAAATGACAACCTCGAATAAAGAATGACACAAAGTCAGCAGTGCGTAAGCAATCAGAAAATCCAAACCGCCTGTCCCTATGGCCGAGCTAATCGGTCTGTGGAACAGGCGGTTTTCTTTGCCTTGAATGATAGACAGGAGGGGCGGATTTACTGTCAGGATAAAGGTCGATTTTGGGCTTTTTCTTTCGCTGTAAGCGGCTTTTGAACGGCTTGCCATATCCCGGTATTCCTACCTCGGCTAACGGTGCTCAGAGGTCAAACGATTTGTTTTCTGGCTACTCCGTATGGGCAATATCCGCACAGGGGAAATCCGTATACGGAAAGCCCGTATACGGATAATCCGTCCACGGGAAAACCGTTCACGGAAAATCCCGCACAAATAAATACTAAAGAATCAAATAAGAATCTAAATAAATATCAATCTATCAATCTTGATGGAAAAGGAAAGGCTCTCCGTTAGTCCATATAACTCTGGAAGCTGTTTTTTGTCTCAAATTCGATGGCTTCCCGCAAGGCTACATTTACATCGAAAGCCTCGTCGATCTTCTCCGTCTGGGCGGCATAGTCCCCGGTCTCGAAGGAGCGGTCATAGGCAGTGCGGAAACTCTTGTAGTAATTCAGCTCCGCGCCGAAAGTGGGGTTGGGCTGGATCAGCAGGCTGTTGTAAGCACGGATAATGCCCGACACAGGAACGCCGTAGGCGTTATCGTCCAATGCGACCCAGTTATCGCAGCGGTACTTCCATGTCTTCTGGTATTCCACCTTCATGGCGGTCAGCGCCTGCTTTTCAGCGTCCGTAAGCGGTTTGAAGTCCTGCATATAGGCGGTATTGTCTTCCACCTGTTCCAGATTGCTCATACCGGAGAGCACCACCATCACGCCGTCCAGCGAGACTGCAAAGCGGACCGCGAAGCTGGCGGGGGAAGCATCTGCATCCAGTCCTTGGAGAATGTGCTCCGCACCGGCAGGACCCGTTGCCAAAGTACCGCCTTTCACCGGCTCCATAACGATGACCTGTTTGCCGTGTTTGCGGATGACCTCATAGCACTTTTTCGACTGGATGAAGGGTTCCTCCCAGTCATAGTAGTTGAGCGCGATCTGAACGGCCTCCACTTCGGGATGCTCGATCAAAATTTTGTCCAGATGCTCGGCGTCGTCGTGGTAAGAGAAAGCGATATGCCGGATTTTTCCCTGCTCTTTCCATTTCTTCATGTGGTCGAACAGGCTGGCCGTCTGAACCTCCGTATCGTAAAGATAGCGGTTCAAGTTGTGAAGCAAATAGAAATCGAAATATTCGACACCGCACTTTTCAAGCTGTTCTTCAAAAATGCCGTCCACCTTGTCTTCTGTGGGCATGGAAAAGGTAGGAAATTTCGAAGCCAGCAGAAAGCTCTCCCGGGGATGACGCTCAACAAGAACTTCACGGATAGCGGTTTCTGACGCACCATTATGGTACACATAGGATGTGTCAAAATAGGTGAACCCCCGCTCTAAAAAGCGATCCACCATCTGCTTGAGCTGTTCCGAATCAATGTCTGTCGGTTCTGTACTCTTTTGTGGTAGACGCATCAGACCAAAACCAAGTTTTTTCATTTCTATTCTCCTTGTATTATAGAGTAGTAGTTATTAAAGCCCCTCTCCAAGGGCTGAGCTACACTGTAAGGGATGCTGTGGATTGGTGTGATTCTCCTACTACAAGATGGTTCACGAAAGGTTCCAACCACAGCCCCTTACAATTTTGTTAATCAGTTAAATACCGCCAGACGGTTTATGTGGAACAAGGCTACAAAAGTAAGGCGCACTGTGGATGCAGCATCACATTCTTTGCTGGAGGTATTTGTTATGGTGGTTTCTGTTGGTATTGATGTTTCAAAGGATAAACACGATTGCTTCATTGTCAGTTCCGCGGGTGAAGTCTTGGCGAATGTGTTCACTATCCCCAATACAATGGATGGGTTCAACTGCCTGTTGCAGAGAATCCAGGACTGCACCACACCGCAGGACAAAATGAAAGTAGGGCTTGAGGCAACCGGACATTACAGCTACAATCTGCTCGGGTTTCTTCTTGACAACGGTCTGACCACCTATGTCTTGAACCCTCTGCATACAAACCTTTACCGGAAAAGTCTCAGCCTCAGAAAAACCAAAACCGACCGGGTGGATGCACGAACGATTGCTTCCATGCTGTTATCCGATGTGGGCCTCAAACCCTACACGGATACAGCATATCACAACGAGGAGCTAAAGTCACTTACCAGATACCGTTTTGACAAGGTAAAAGAGCGTGCCAAACTGAAAAGCGCTATTGCCCGGCTGGTCTGCATTCTGTTCCCGGAATTGGAAAAACTCGTTCCTTCTCTGCATATAGCTTCTGTTTACGCTTTGCTGGAGGAATTCCCCGGTGCCAAGCAGGTTGCCGCAGCTCATTTGACGAGGCTGAAAACACTGCTCAAAACCGCCTCTAAAGGCCGCTACAAACGGGACATGGCTCTTGACATCCGAGATGCCGCCAGAAACTCTATTGGCTCCTCGATGCCTGCCAAGTCTCTTGAATTGCAGCACACCATCCGACTCATCCGAGAACTGGACATCGAAATTGCTGAAATTGAAGACCACATTCAAGCCATTATGGATGAACTTCATTCTCCCATTACCACAATCCCAGGGTTGGGTTTCCGTATGGCTGCCATGATTCTTGCTGAAGTTGGCGACTTTACCCGTTTTGATTCCCCAGACAAGCTATTGACCTATGCTGGGATGTCTCCTTCTACTTACCAGTCCGGTCAGCTCAAGAATTGCTGCCCGCACATGGAAAAGCGTGGCTCCCGATACTTACGCTACGCACTTTACAACGCAACTAAGTATGTCTGCCACTGGAATCCGAACTTTGCCGATTATCTCACTAAGAAGAGAGCGGAAGGAAAACACTACAATGTCGCACTTTCCCATGCTGCTAAGAAACTAGTGCGTTTAATTTTTGCTATGGAGAAATCACGACGGCCTTATTGTAGTTTGGCTGCCTAACACCTTTCTTGTTAGCCTGTGCTGGGGTTCTTATGAACCTCTGCTTTGCTATAACCTTTTGAGCGCCATCTGTTTTTCTGCCACCACCATCCTTTTTAGGCTTGACATCTAATAGTTAATCTTTCGTTTCTTCAATTTGCATAAGCCAATCGTCGATTGCTCTGTTCAGTCTGGAACGGTTATTGACCAAATTTCTCGGCATGGGCAGTCCTGAACGGTAATCTCCGTTCTTTACCATAGCCTTCATCGTTTTATCGTACTGTTCGTCATGGTCATAAAATGTCCAAAATGCGGACACGCGCTTGCCTTTGAAATCGGTTTTCTGTAAGAACGACATCAAGGGCGTGGAAAGCGTCCATCCCCATACCGGGCCACCGATCAAAATCATATCATAAGACGATAAGTCAATTTCAGGACTTGTTACCGGCGGTAGGTCATGGTTTTTAATTTCGGCATTTGCCTCATCCATCGCAGTCCAGTCGTTGTCGCTGTAATGCCGGTTTGTTTTGATTTCATACAGATCCCCATGTGCTTTATCGTGCAAAAGTTCCGCCATTCGTTTTGTATTGCCATCTTTGGAGAAAAAGGCAATCAAAATTTTCTTCATGGGATGCACCTTTTACTTCTCGTCTGCATGGACATCAAATGCACCGATCAGTGTTTCTGCAACGCCGGGGGCGTCCGGGTTATGGCAACCCTTGCCGGTATCAAGGGCGTGCATCTTATCCATTTCTTCATCCGTTAAAGCAAAATCGAAAATCTCCATATTGCTCTTGATTCGTTCCGGCTTGACCGACTTCGGGAAGATGATTGCGCCTTCCTGAATTTCAAAGCGGAGGATAATCTGGCCGACATCTTTTCCGTGTGCTTCGGCAATCCCTTTGATCACCGGGTCTGCCAGCATCGACTTGTTCCCCTGCCCCAAGGGCCCCCAGCCCTCAAGTTGTACCCCGGCTTCCGCCATGATTTTACGGATTTCCTTCTGCTGATAGTAGGGGTTGAACTCCACCTGATTGACAGAGGGCATCGTATCAAACTGAGGAACAAAATTGTTCCAGATTTTCGGGGTCATGTTGCTCACACCGATGGAGCGGATCTTGCCCGCGGCCTTGGCCTCCTCCATCGCTCTCCATGCGCCGGGCACATCACCGTAGGGCTGGTGGATCAGGTACAAGTCCATATAGTCCAACCCCAGCTTCCGCAGCGAGGTTTCAATGCCCTTCTGTGCGGCTTCATAGCCGTAGTCCTGAAGCCAGAGTTTGCTGGTAAGAAAAATTTCTTCACGGGGAATCCCGCTCTCCCGGATCGCCCGGCCGACCTCCTGCTCGTTAAAATAGGCAACTGCGGTGTCAATGTGACGGATGCCGAGATCAAGCGCTTCACGAACCGCTTTATAGGTGCTGCCGTCAGCGGGGATCTGGAAAGTCCCGAATCCGTAAACGGAGATCTTCACGCCGTCATTGAGGGTAACATTTGGAATGTTCATCATGTTTTACGCTTCCTTTCCGCTTAAATAAGGTTTTATGATTGCCGGTAAAAATAGGCTGCAAAATTCTTTTGTGCGTTCTTCAAAGCTGTATGCACCGCCGGACATATCCCAGCAGAGCATTTCGCCGTAAACCAGATCCACCAGGGTGTGGGAGAGTGCGTCAACGGGCGTGTTTTTATTTAGCTCGCCCCGTTCGACCCCCTTTTCAATCATCCCCTTCATGGAATCCAAATCCATACGGAGCTTGTTCTTATCGACCGGATTCTCCACAAGGTCGGGGTCTACGGTATTGCGCACCCATTCCTGACAGAGTTTCAGACCGCTTTTTTCAATGTAGCCGGAGAAATTCATCATGTAGAAGACCAGCCGCTCCATAAACGGGCCGTCATGGGCCTGGGCTTCCTCATAAATTTCCTGATACATCTCACGGCTCAATGCAAAGACTACATCCTCCTTGCGCTTGAAATAGGTGTAAAAAGTGCCGTTGGAAACGCCACTTGCCTTTGTGATTTCCTCGATGGATGTGTTAACCAGACCTTTCTCGCACACAATTTTCTTTGCCGCCTCCAGCAACTTCCGTTTGGTTTCCAGTGCAGCAAGCTGCCGGTTTGTCATTTTCTTCTCCACGGGTTCACCTCCTTCAGCAACTTTATTGTATCATATTCACTGAATATAAATCAACGACTTAAACTCGATTGATTATGAATTTTTTGTGTCCTATCTCCGAATAAATCTGAAAGAGGGTTTGGGACTTCCCAAAATAGAAAAATGGCGAACCGGCAGACAGCCCGGAGCGCCATTTTTCCGGTGTGTAGCCACACCGGATGTGCTTGCTGTTCTCTAAAATCCCAATCTCAAGCCCACGTCCTCGTAAATTTTGCGCAGACACGAACACTTTTTTCGTTTGGAATCTCGACTCAAACACCTGTTCCCGATATATTGAAAACAACCAAATAAAGTAGCTGTGCTGTAGAGCCGCTGACGAAGCGAAGTCTTCCTAATGCCGCATGAATGCAGAAATCCGCGTGGGTTTCTGTGTAGTCGGTATGGGAAGATTTTTTACCGTCATGCGGCTCTTTTCTTTTCCTCCGTCCGCCCTCCCCACCAGCGGGAAGGAGCGTGCCATGTAAATGAGCTATATTCCATCGAAAAAAGCGCCGTGGCTTCCTTCCAGAAACCACGGCGCTTTTATATGAAATTGTGTCGCATGTATATGTGGAGCAAATACGCTGACGGACTCTATATTGTTCTTAGGATACCAAAGCTTGTCCAATATCTGGTTATCTCCAGTCCTGTCGTGATGATGCTGGCTTTACTCCTTGATAACCTGTATACTCCAGCAGCCCGACAAGCTAAAATACTTTACGAATTTGCGAATAAAATATGATAGCAAAAGGAAGCTCGTTTTTCTTATTTATTCTACGATAAAGCCGACTTTTCACTTATTTTAGCAACTATTTTTTGTTTTCATCCTTCCAGTATGACTTTATACTTAAAAATTACATTTTTACCCATGCGCTTTAAAGTCTTTCTCCTGCAAGCGGTCCAGAGTTTCTCTCCTTTTGCTTCATCCGTTCTTCATGATATGGGCTACCAGACGCAGGTTGTGTTCAATGAGCTTGTTGCGGGCCTCCATGTCTCCCTGGGCCATGCGCGTCAAATATTCGCGCTCCTCCTCCGCCTTCAGGGGCCGGGGAAAGGATCCTGTGGAACCGGAAAGGCGAAGTGAAAAAAACAGGCTGTTGATCAGCAGTGCTATCCAGGCCGACAGCATTTGGCGTCACCTCCATAAGAGGATCCTATTCGTCCACAGCCTGTCACTATTCAGCCCCTTTTTCTCAGGGCTAAAGAGCCTGAAAGCCAGTGTGCCTCCAGTCATGACCACCCGTAAAACGGGTGCATGCTCTGCCCCTATAAGGGGCTTGTACTGGCAGAGCCTTAAGGCTCCCGAATTTTATTTCTATTGCATCTGTGCCCCACTGCCAATTTTTTTGGCGGTGGGGTGCATCCTTTTACGGCTCGTCGAGCCTTGTGCTGCTCACCGCTCCCCTTGCAATCCATTTTTTCTATCACTCCCTTCTATCGAAGGTTCTTCCTAAAACTATTTTCACTCAAAGGTAAATCCTTTTGGGAACCACGCGCATAGCACGTGGTTTTTATCATACAAAAATGGAAGAAAGCCGGACTGTCCGCCCGGCTTTCTTCCCAATCCCGCTGAAATAACGTTTAGATTTCCATATCAAGCAGATAGGAGCTGAACCCCTTCCCATGCTTGTCCATAGAGAGGGAACGGGTGACGCCGCCGCCCAGGGCATCGTACATCACAAAGTTCAGCGCGCCCATCGTGGGCAGTTCATAGCGGACGACTTCGCCCTTGACCATGCCGGAAAACCATTTCTTTACCCGGTCGGCGGTCACCTTCTCCCTGATCAGCTCGTAATCCTTCTGATCGTATGCGATGAGAGAAATGTCAGAGATATTCCCCTTGTCACCGGTGCGGCTATGCGCAATTTCCCAAAGTTTCATACCGTTATACCTCCTTAATACAGACGGTTGCAGTTACATCGTTGCGACTGACCAGCATGGATGCCACCGACACGATCTCGGTGACCCGCTTGACCGCGCCGCATCCGCCGGCGGGGCCATTGGTATACATCGCTTCCACCTCTTCCCCAATGCGGGCGGCAACGGTCTTGTCTCTGGTGCGGGCAGCTACCCTGACTCTGATCTCGTCCGGATCCGTGCTGCGGTACCTGTCCGGATTCCAATTCAATGAGTTGACACCGATCAGGTCGATTTTCACCTCATCCAACGGAAGCTTGCGGAGTGCCAGGCGCTGCTCCAGCACCTTAGCCGCCAACTCCGCCCGGGCATAGCAGTTGGGGCCGCCGTAGCTAATTTCTCCCTCCCCGATAAAGCAGTCCTTGTAGCCGATGGAGGTCTTCAGGGTGGCGGTTTTGGGATGGCCGGTGGCGCCCTCGGCCCTGACCCGGTCCGGGCCAAGCTCGGTGAAGGTCACATTTGAAAAGTCGGCCACTACATCAGGCGTAAAATATTTGGTGGGGTCCTGGATTTCGTACATCATCTGCTCAATGCAGGTCTCCCGGGTGACCATACCGCCAGAGCCTGGCACTTTGGTAATCACAATGGAACCGTCCTCGCCCACTTCCGCGATGGGAAAGCCCAGATGGGCCAGATCGGGCACGTCCTTTTTGCCCGGTTCGGCAAAATAGCCGCCGCAGACCTGACCGCCGCATTCCAGCAGATGGCCTACCTGAGTGGCTTTGCCCAGCTTGTCCCAGTCGTCCAGAGCCCAGCCGAACTCATAGAGCACAGGTGCCATGAACAGGGAGGGGTCGGACACGCGGCCGGTGATGACCACATCGGCCCCGGCCTGAAGGGCCTGTAGGATGCCGTCCACACCCATATAGACGTTGGCGGACATGATCTCGCCGTCCAGCTCCTTCAGGGGACGGTGGGTCTCCCACAGCTCGGTATGCTGATACCTGTCCAGGCAGTCCAGCACGTCATCACCCATGACAGCGGCAATCTTCATGCCCGCGCAGCCGTGTTTCCGGGCCAGCTCAATGCACTTCGCGGCCGCCGCCGCGGGGTTGGCCGCGCCCATGTTGGTAATGACCTTTACCTTATGTTTCCAGGCCAGGGGAAGGACCTGCTCCATGCGGTATTCCAGCAGCGGATTATAGCCTTTTGCAGAATCGGCCATTTTCTCCTTTTGCGCCAGGGCGATGGTGCGCTCGGCCAGGCACTCAAAGCCGATATAGTCCAAGCTGCCCTTTTCAATCAGCTCCAGGGCCGGCTCCAGGCGGTCCCCGCCGTAGCCAGCGCCGCTGCCAATGCGAATGGTTTTCATAGAAATTACCTCTTTTTATTTAATCAAATCAATCGGGCTCAACGTCAAAAAATGACGATCCCCAAAGTCAGACACAGAAAGGTGGAAACGATCCAGACGGAGGCCACAAGAGGAACGGCGTACTTATAGATGTCCCGGGCAGATACCCAGTCGGTCATGCCATGCATGATGGCGGCGATGGGGTTGGCGGAGGGGAACACGATGGAGGCGTTTGCCAGTACGCCGATGACGCAGGCCAGCAGGGCCGGGCTGATGCCCAGTGTGTCGCTGTACAGCGCAGCCACATTGAATACGATCATGGCGCAGGAAAGGTTGCCCATGAAGTTGGTCGTGACCAGGATCAGAAGGGTAGTCAGGCAGAGCAGAAGAATTCTGCCGCCGCTGCTGCCCAGCATGGGACTGAGCACAGACTGGAGCTGAGCCTTGACCCCCACAGTATCGGCGGTTAGGGCCGTGGCCATGGTCATGCCGATGGTCAGCATATAAAATACCGGCCAGGACACGCCCTTCCGTGTGGCCTCAATGATGTCCGCGAAGGAGGAACCATCCTTCTTTTTGAAGAACACCATGACCATCAGCAGGGCCAGCACAATGCCGGAGGTACCCAGCTTGGTGAGAAACGCGCCCACAAATGTGGCAGGAAATGCGCTTTGAATAAGAAACGCCAGAATGAGGATAACGGTCAGGGCCAGAATCTGTTTCTGATAGCGGGTCATCTTTTCCGTCTTACCGAAATCGTAGCTCTGGGCCAGCCGGCTCACATCGGGGCGGAACAGGTACTTGCACAGAAGCAGATAGGCCATCAGGGAGCCATAGCCGATGATAAATGCGCAGACCACATAGGGGAGGAAGGGGACGGCACCGCCAGCCTCCGTTACCATGCCCACCAGAGTGGTGCCCGGAACCCGGAAGGGGAACAGAGAGTAGCCCATCAGCCCGGCCAGAGCGATTCCCACGATCATCAGCACGGGGTATTTATCGCCTTTTTTATAACCCAGATCCTTGCAGTACTGACACACAATGCTCCAGACGATGATGCAGGCGGGGGTCATACTGATGAGCGCGCCGCAGGCATAGGCGGCAGTGAGAAATAGGCCGGAAATGATCCAGGGGCGGCCGCTGGCAAACTTGCGGCCAATAATGGCCCGCACGATGATGCCCGATACGCCGGACTGCGTTACAAAGAAGGAAAACACGCAGATCAGCATGATATAGACATTGGTGGCGTTGCCGAAGCCGCTGGTGATCAGGTGGCCGACTGTGTCATAGCCGCTGAACGCCAGGAAGAAAAGCCCCAGGAAGCTGGGCCAGATCAGGCTGACCGTGGACCAGCCGTAGAGCAGGCCAATGTAGATGCCCAGCACCTTCATCCCCAAAGCCGTGATCTGCCCTACGGGAGGGAGAAACTGGAACGCCACCATAATGGCCACACAGATGGCCGAGTGGATATAGAAGGAGGTGTTTTTGCTTTTTCCCACAGCGAGCACCTCCCGTTGTTAAAACAGGAGGGAGCCAAGAGTCAGGGACACGGCGGTGGCAAAGATCCACATGACGGCCACGATGGGGATGGAGTATTTGTAGATGTCCTTCGCGGTGACCCAGTCGATTTTGCCGTGCATGATGGAGGCAATGGGGTTGGCGGAGGGGAACACAATGGACACGTTGGCCAGCACGCCGACGACACAGGCCAGCAGCGCGGTGCTGATCCCCAGGGACTCGCTGTACAGCGTGGCCACAGTGTAGACGATGAGCGCGCAGGTGGTGTTGCCCATAAAGCTGGTGAGGAATAGAATCAGGAAGGTGGTCAGGAGCAGCAGGATGATGGGACCGCCGTTGTTCTTCATCAGCGGAGCCAGCATGGTCTGGAGCTGAGCCTTGATGCCGACGGCGTCGGAGGTGATGGCCACAGCCATGGTCATTCCGATGGTCAGCATATAGAACACAGGCCAGGCCACGCCCATGCGGGTGCCCTCGATGATGTCCACAAAGGAGGAACCGTCCTTTTTCTTGAAGAACACCATAAGCATCAGCAGACCCAGCACAATGCCGGAGGTGCCCAGCTTGGTGAGGAACTGCCCGATAAAGGTGGTGGAAAAGGCGCTCTGGATCAGGAATGCCAGAATGAGGATAACAGTCAGGGCCATGACCTGCTTCTGATAGCAAGTCATCTTTTCCGTCTTGCCGAAGTCATACTCCGTGGTCAGGGCGTCCACATTGGGGCGGAACACGAAACGGGCCAGCAGCCAGTACAGAAGCACGCCGCCGTAGCCCAGCACAAAGGCAATGATGACATACGGAACAAAGGGAACGGTAAAGCCCGCCTCGGTGGCCATGCCCACCAGCGTGGAGCCGGGGACACGGAAGGGGAACAGGGAGAAGCCCATCAGTCCGGCCAGGGCGATACCCACGATCATAATCACGGGGTACTTGTCACCCTTTTTATAGCCCAGATCCTCGCAGTACTTGCACAGCACACTCCACAGCAGGATACAGGCGGGGGTCATGCTGATGAGGGCGCCGCAGGCATAGGCGGCGGTCAGGAACAGCAGGGAAATGACCCAGGGCTTACCCTTGGCAAATTTCCGAGTAATGATGCTCTTGACGATAATGTTGGAAACGCCGGACTGGGTGACGAAGTAGGAAAAGACACAGATCAGGAAGATGTAGACATTGGTGGCGTTGCCGAAGCCGTCGGTGATCAGGTGGCCGACCGTGTCATAGCCGCTGAACGCCAGGAAGAAAAGCGCCAAAAAGCTGGGCCAGACGATATTGACGGCGGACCAGCCGTAGAGCAGCGCGATGTAGATGCCCAGTACCTTCATGCCCAGCTCCGTGATTTGCCCCACCGGGGGAAGGAACTGAAAAATGACCATAATCGCCACGACGATGGCCGATTTGACATAATAACTCGTATTTTTGCTTTGCTTCATTTTGATTGCCCCTCGCTTTTTCTTTTTTGCTTAAAGACTGCCCCAGAGGGCGGCGCGAAACCGGGGAATGATCCAGCCTTCCCAGGCAGGATAGGTCTGCTTCATCAGACATACGGTAAGCTCTTCTTTGGGGTCGATGGCCATCCATGTCCCGGCGGAGCCGCTCCAGCCGTACTCCCCCATGGAACTGTTGATCCCGCCGCGAGTGGGATCGACCAGGGTACGGACGCCGAAACCATACCCGTAGCCGGCCAGGGAGGGCCAGTTGATGTCGGCCATCTGCGCGGGCCCCAGGTGATTGGCCCGCATCAGATCAACGGTCTTGCGGCCCAGGATCCTCGCTCCGTCGGCACTGGTGCCGCCGCGGCGCAGGGTGTCGGCAAAGGTCATATAGTCGGGCAGGGTGGACAGCATCCCGCCGCCGCCCCGCTCGAACTTTGCTTCCGGCTGATAGTAGTCGTCTTTCGTGGTAAACTTGACGGGCTTGGCGGGGTCGCTGATATTGTAATAAGAGCACAATCTGGCTTCCCGGTCGGGCGTCAGGTGATAGCCGGTGTCCTTCAGGCCGAGAGGAGTGCAGATATACTTCCGGCAGTACTCGTCCAGTGTCATGCCGGCGATTTCCTCAATGACTGCCCCCAGCACATCGAAGCTCATGCCGTACATCCAGTGGGAGCCGGGCTCAAAGGCCAGCGGCACCCCGGCGATGGTTCGGGCAAATTCCCGGTTGGTAAAGGTCTTGTTGGGACGGCGCAGTTCCAGCTCATACATGGCGTCGGACAGCGCGGCGGCAGTCAGCGTGCTGCCCTGGGCCAGCGTTGAGGCGTTGTTGGAGGAGGTAACGGAACTGCCCTTGTACGCGTAGTAGGACCATCCAGAGGTGCAGGTCAGCAGGTCGAGGAATCGGACGGGCCTGGAGGGCGGGGTGGTAATCACGCCGGAAGGCCCCATCCGAAAGACCTTGGTCTCCTTAAATTCTGGCAGGAAATTGGAAATGGGATCCTGAAGGTCAAATTTGCCCTGCTCATAGAGCTGGAGCGCCGCCACCACGGTAAAGGGCTTGGTCATGGAGTAAATCCGGAACACCGTATCTTCCCGGATGGGACGGCCGCTCTCCAAATCGGCCGCGCCCTGAAAGGTCTGATAGACCAGTTTGCCATCCTTCATCACCGCGCAGGACAGGCCGGGGATCCCCAGCCGATCCGCGTGTTCCTGAAGAAACCGGTCTAAATGGGTAAAATTCATTGCATCCACTCCTTGTCAAAGTATTTGCTCCCATGGGCCGGCACGAAGCAGGTTGTTTGGCAGAATAAAGCGTGTTATAATAGACAAAATATTTTATCTCATGGCAAAAAAGTACCACATTCCGACGGGAAACGGGAAATACCAATGTTGTTATGGGGGTATAAGAGATTATTTATAATCGGCCGACGAACAGGAGGAAGCACGATGACGATACAGCAGATCCGGTATGCCTTGGAGGTCAAGAACAGGGGGTCCATCACTAAAGCTGCCAAAGCGCTTTACACCTCACAGCCAAATCTCAGCAACAGTATCAAAGCCCTGGAGGAAGAGCTGGGATTTCCGATTTTTTTCCGCACAACAAGCGGAATGACTCTGACGGAAGAAGGCCAGCGCTTTTTTCAGCACAGCAAAAACCTGCTCTGGGAGTTGGAATCGATTCAAATGCTCGGTTCCCGGTCGCAGATGCGCCGGCTCCATGTGAGCGGAACCACCTATCAGACCATCGACTACGCGTTTTTTCGGTTCCTCCTGCACTACCAAGAGGAGGAAAGCGTGGATTTCCAGCGGAATGTGAACTCTTTTCTGGGGACGATCGACGAGCTTTACCGGGGCGAGAGCAACCTGGGTATCCTTGTGCTGAATCAGGCTTCCGCCGACGATGTCCAGCACATTGCCGGAAACCGCGGACTGGAGTACCGGCCGTTGTGCCGGCTCCCTCTGGCTGTTCAGATGAGTTACGACCACCCGCTGATGCAGGAAGGTGCCTTTCGCTGGGATGAACTGCGGAATTACCCATTTTTGGACTACTCCAGCTCTGTGGGGGACGGCCTGCATGGCTCCTCCGGCCTGGAGCGGCTGGGATTCATCAACTCGGATAAGTCCATCCGAATCGACAACCCTGCCAATCGCACTGAAATCGTGAAACGTACCAAAGCCTACTTCATTGGATGCCCGCTCTACACAGAGGGACATCTTACCAATGAACTGGCAATCGTGCCGATTCCGAACATACAATTTGAGATTTCCTATATTTGTCAAAAGGGAGTCAAATTTACCGAAGAAGAGCGTCTGTTTCTGCAATTCTTCTGCTGGGAATGCGGGATCGACTTTACGTGAATCGACGGTTCTCCACGGCAGGAGCCGCCGGAATTCATTTCCGTATCTCCAATGTTTCATCCTTATTTTCAAATAAAACCCGGGCCAGTCACAAAATAAAGTTTGCAAAAAAGTTGCGGAGAAACAGTTCAATGGGTCAGTTGTTTTCTCTCATCGTTTCTAAAATAAATATCGTATACCTGCCCCTTTGGTGTTTCTATAGAAACGCTGTTCAAGATAGCAAAGGTTTTGAACAGCCGGTTTCAAGGCTCTTTGAGGACTAAAAAGTCTTACAGTGCGCGCGTTTTGATTTTTGCGCTGCACTGTAAGATTTTCTGTTATTACGCGTAATATCAACGCCAAATATTCCGATGCTGCGTGTGAATTTTAATGATTCACAAAACAAGTCCGATGGAGAACACATACTTTTTTTGCATAGCTAAAGCTTTTTGGAACCACCGGCCCGGCCGATGGTTTTCTTTCTACAAAAAAGAGGGAGGAGCATGGGATTCCATGCTCCTCCCTCTTTTGCTGGGCTCTCTGCTGCGTGGCGGCTCAGG
>ERZ857955.666-NODE-666-length-36869-cov-5.126637_pt1 | contig 36869 bp, 33 predicted proteins | sample MGYA00519956_ERZ857955 | MGnify/ENA primary metagenome ERZ857955 (study PRJEB31778, sample SAMEA3449378) | human gut metagenome | biome: human gut; feature: human-associated habitat; material: faeces | place: United Kingdom | collected 2010/2012 ...
AGTGGAAACGGCAACGCCCAATTGTTGAGCGGCTTGGCTGATGCTATACAATTTATTCATTTAATTAATATAAAGTAGATTTGAGTAATTATAGCATAACTGTTCATAGCCCCAATTGATACCGTCTTTGCGCAAGGAGCCTCTAATCCATATGGAAAATTTTTCACCGGCCAGTCTTACTTAACGATGCTCTCTGAAAACGATAAGACGTTTAACGCGCCGATTGGCAATGTCACATTCGAACCTAAAGCTCGTACTTTCTGGCATAAGCATTCTGGAGGTCAGATCCTGCTCGTTATCTCCGGTGAAGGCCGCTATCAGGAACGAGGTCAGGCAGTTCGATCATCAAAAAGGGGGATGTCATAAGGATTGCGCCTAATGTAGAACACTGGCACGGAGGCGGTATTGATACTTGGATGACTCACATTTCAGTTGAAACCAATGTGCCAAACAATCAGAGTACGTGGCTTGAGCCCGTCACTGACAAAGATTTTGCTAGTGAACCGAAGTAGCTCTTAAATGTAAATAAAGAAAGCGCCCGTGTTCGGGCGCTTTGAGTTAGTTTAATTGGTAAAGGGTAGGGGTGAGATAAGAAATTTCTTCTTTCATGTAAGGCTCATGGAGCTTTCCGTCAAAAGCGGGATAACGTATCTCCTCATCTTCATCTTCAAGCATAAATGTGCCCTCCGCAATGATTCGAACCTGATCGTGGGTAAAGTTGTGAAGCATTAGTGTTGACTCTAAACTAGTGAGCACCTCTTCGGGGTCATCAAAAAAGATAGGCCAGCCCAAGCCTTGGTAGACTTTGGAATTTTCTCCTTTAAGACTGATCCCAATACGAAATTCAGCCATTTTGGCCTCTCCCGGTATTGTTGGTTCATAAAAAGGAGCAATCGTAATCTGCAAGTCTTTTAAGGCATAGCCATCAGTCTGCTGAAGTTTAGCCAGAGCTTCTTTTAGAGAAAAGTGCCTAAAAAGACGACCGGCTTCCATAAGAGAGGCTAGGCAAGGCAGCATAATGCTAGTGTTGTAATTTTTAGGATCATCCACTTTCAACAAATACTTCCGCATTTCGGTCGAAAGATGTTGGACAAATTCCATATGTGTTGCCGGGTAGTGTTCTTGGAAAATTCTTTGAAGCGCAAAAACTAAATTCTTCTGTCTTTTATCAAGACTTGCTTGTGGGACAAAAGTGTCAAGGGGCAACTTAGGCAACGGCGTACTGACGATGAAAGGAATCAAACGAATATCAGCTACGAGTTCTGTCATTTCCTCGCGGGTTTCATCTGAATCAATAAAGCGGCAGATGCCGGGTTTTGTCTTGGCTACCCATTGTCGGATACGGCTATTGAGTTCATAAGGCCGCAAACTGAAGGTTTCGGTATTGACCATATCGCGGTTAATGCGGACTTCATAATCTTTTGTGAAGAGACCCTTTAAGAAATGCTCAATCTTATCGAGTGCTTCTGCGGGCGTTTCACCGAAAGGCAATCCGTAGGCACTTGAGGCCATAAAAGGCAACACCATCAAAGAGTGCGTGAAATGTTTATCAACCACATTACAGGAGATGCACTCAAAGAAAAAAGTCCAGCGCATGAGTTCTGCAAACTCGTAACCTTTTGCCTCAAGTTTTTGAATCGTAGCAGTGATAAAGTCGCCTTCTACAGCACTGAAAGCTTTAGCAGTGCTAACCTGCAGCTTGGTATAAATTGGGTACTTAGAGTCAATGTCAGAGGCTGAATCGGCCTGAATAATAAAGTCAACCAATTCATCGACGGTTTTATCAAAAAGCTTTCTTTCAGTCACGATTATCTTTGAAGGGAAATAGTTCGGAGGGCTTGAGCTTTTATCTCAAGCCCTCCTGAGGATCTACGTATGCTCTTTAGAGTGTCTTGGTATGCACCTGAATGAGCGGCGTGTCATCCAATGGCGGCAAGATTTTACGCGGACGACCCGGATAGATTACGGGAGAATAGTCCACAGGGTGAACAAGTTCAGGACGCGTATGAACGACCGTTAACCCGCTCTTGGCTAAAGCTTCATCAAGACCGTCTGTCAGGCGTGCCATAGCATCGGTTTCTTGGCTAGGTTCTTGAGTTTCTTGCAAAACTTGAACTTCTTGCGTTTGAAGCACTTCTTCGACTACTGGCTCAGCATGAATTTTCGCTTCAGCTTCTTGTGTCGCTGCGAGCTCTTCAGCGCGCGGTCTTTCTGCCACTGCCTTTCGTTCTGGATTGGCGATATGGCTTTCCACATTCACATGACGCGGTTCAATCGTAGCAGCCTGAGTATCTTTATTAACGCTTAGATCACCTTCATTTAAAGGTGCCGTGCGCAGATGCGTCTCCTGCATATATTCTTCAGGCGGCACAATCGGAGCACGATTCATTTCTTCGGCTTCGATCTCAGGCGGAATGCGGTCACGGCGGCTCATCGGCTCATCGTTGGTACGACGGCGACGGCGCGGGCGACGTTCCATTTGAGGACGATTGGCCATCTCTTCGGTTTCGACAGAGCCAGTCGGCTGAGCAGTTACCTCAACTGATGCCGGATCAATGTTTGGCATGGTATCGGTTGCAAAATTGAAATCTTCATCGGATTTTTCAACCACAGGCTCTGCTACTTGAGGTTTGGGCAAAGCGACTTTTGTTTCCGGAGGCGGTAAGAGTTCAGTGGTTTCTTCACTCTTTGTGCGGCGACGCGGACGGCGACGGTTTTGTGTTTCTTTTGCTGTTTCCTTCTCAACCGTCTTAGTCTTTTCGGCCGGTTCGCTTTTCTCTGTGAAGAGCACCTTGTCTTCGTCTTTTTCCGTACGGGTACGTTCGCGGCGGCTACGTCGACCGGAGCCATCCTTTTCACGTTTGTCACGAGGATTGCGACGGGTACGGCGATCCGTGCGGCTCTTCTTTTCTTCTTCTTTTTTCTCTTCAGCTTTTTCAGAGCTTGAGCCGAATAAGAAATTGATCAAACGCTTAATCAGACTCGGCTCTTGAGCAGCTTGAGCACGTTTTGCCGCTTCTTCACGGGCAGCCTTTTGTTCTGCTTTCTTATTGATGAGGCGATCTGCTTCATTGTGCTCAGGCGCTACTTCCGGCATAAAGTTGCGCAAAACAGGTTCCTGGCGCTTTGTAGCCGGTTTATCTTCAGGCTTTTTCACGCGATAAGGATCAATTGCTTCCTCATCGGGTTGGATTTCTTCGGCGCGCTTATAGCTTGCTACTTCATCATCCAAACGTTCGTCATCGTAGCGCAGACGCTCAATGTGGTAGTGAGGCGTTTCGAGGAACTTATTCGGAATCAGCACGATCGGTAAGCGATGACGCTGCTCAATCTTGGCAATATCGCGACGTTTTTCGTTTAAAAGGAAGCTCGCCACATCAACAGGCACCTGGGCGTGGACAGCACCTGTTCCTTCCTTCATAGCTTCTTCTTCCAAAATACGCAAAATTTGCAATGCGCAACTTTCTGTATCACGAATGACACCGACACCATTGCAGCGCGGGCAGGTAATGTGATTGCCTTCTGCAAGAGCAGGACGCAGACGCTGACGGGACAGCTCCATCAAACCAAAACGGCTGATTTTAGCCATTTGAACGCGTGCACGGTCGTACTTCAAAGCGTCTTTTAATCGTTGTTCAACAGCACGCTGATTCTTTGGATCGTTCATGTCAATGAAGTCAATCACAATCAGACCGCCTAAGTCGCGCAGACGCATCTGACGGGCTACTTCGTCGGCTGCTTCGCAATTGGTTCTGAATGCGGTTTCCTCGATATCGGAGCCGCGGGTTGCACGGGCTGAGTTTACGTCAACAGCAACAAGTGCTTCAGTGTGGTCAATTACGATAGCGCCTCCCGAGGGCAGGGGAACAGTGCGCGAATATGCCGTTTCAATCTGATGCTCAATTTGAAAACGGGAGAAAAGGGGAGTTTCTTCACGATAGCGTTTTACGCGTCCCACCATGTCAGGCATCACATGAGCCATGAACTGACGGGCCTGATCATAGATTTCGTCAGTATCAACCAGAATTTCACCGATTTCGGGTTGGAAATAGTCGCGAATGGCGCGGATAACAAGATTGCTTTCTTCAACAATCAGAAATGGAGCCGGATTGGCGCGCTTTAAAACTTCACCGTTGGGACCGACTGACTCTGTCACGTATTTCGTGACAACTCGGTTGCCTTCACGAACTTGCACTTCATATTGAGGTTCGGCAGCTTCGCAGATTGCTTCCCAGAGTTTGAGCAAATAGTTCAAGTCCCACTGAAATTCGTCGACTGTGCGGCCGATACCTGCTGTACGGGCAATAATGCTCATACCGGCAGGTAACTTTAACCGATCCATAGTTTCGCGCAATTCCTGGCGTTCTTCGCCTTCGATGCGTCGCGAAACACCACCTCCACGAGGGTTATTAGGCATGAGCACCAAATAGCGACCGGCAAGCGAGATAAAAGTCGTTAATGCGGCGCCTTTATTTCCGCGCTCTTCTTTTTCAACTTGTACGATTAGCTCTTGACCCTCAACCAATGCATCTCGGATCGTGGCGGTACGAACATCGACACCTTCCTTGAAATATTGGCGGGAGACTTCTTTAAAGGGTAAAAAGCCGTGGCGATCTTCACCGTAGTTGACAAAGCAAGCTTCAAGACTTGGTTCGATGCGGGTGATGATACCTTTATAGATATTGGATTTGCGTTGTTCACGGCCGGCGGTTTCGATATCAATATCGATCAGCTTTTGGCCGTCAACAATACCCACGCGCGTCTCTTCGGCGTGCGTGGCGTTAAATAACATGCGTTTCATTGCACACTCCGGGCTGACAACCACTCACGCAGGTTGTCAAAGTCAGGCGTGCCGTCTCAAAGAACAGTATCCGTGACAAAAGCGAAAAGGAAAATTTCCTCAGATTCGCCCGGTCTTTTCTCAAAAAGAAGCCAACCCGAGAGTTTCAACAGACGGGCAGGTTGAGAAAACAAATTGTTAGACTTGTGTCGCCTGCAAATAGCGGCGGTAGGGAGAGCACCGAAACGAACGAATTCAAAACAGAAAGCTCTGTTTTGCATCAATGAGCTCAATCCCTCACATGGGGTCTACTAAACATCTAATTGCATCATTGCACTGACAAGTCTGATTGTCTGCATCACTGGCAAACATCTCGGTGGGACTTGTCCGACCACGGATATTGTTTGAACGGCAAATTACTTTAGCCTCTCAAGTCTTTAACTAGACGAAAGGCACTTCACAAAACATATACCGTTTGCTGCTCACATAAGCGCATACGCGCAGGCTTCACTGTTTGCGAATCTTTTTTCGCAACTCCACCTTATTGTCCTGCAAAAGCAGCTTTTTACAGGTACACAAAAAACTTTATTGAAGCACACTTCAATAAAGACAATCTTTTAATCAAAACATGGCTACAATGCACATGTTGATTTTTCAATGAAGACGAGCGGATCAACCACGATTTGTTGTCCGAAATCGACTCGTTCCACATTATATAGAGTTATGGCAAATTTAGTAGGTAAAACCCCTGTATTTATTCCCTCATCAAAGGCACAAGCTCGCCCTGATCAGGTCGTTTGGATCAAAATCGGTCCAGATGCTGACGGTCAGCGCTTGGATAACTATCTTTTTCGTATTGCCAAAGGGGTTCCAAAAAGCCATCTCTATCGAATTGTCAGAGGCGGAGAGGTTAGAGTCAATAAAAAACGTGTCACAGTGGACTCACGTCTGCAACAGGGCGATGAACTTCGTGTACCCCCGATACGGGTCTCTGATAGTTCAAAAAAGGAAACTGCTCGACCGATTGATGATATAGAGCTCCCAATTCTCTATGAGGATGAACATATTCTTATAGTGGATAAGCCAGCAGGGCTTGCTGCACACGGAGGGTCCGGTGTGAGTTTTGGGCTCATCGAGCGCATGAGAGCCTCGCGTCTCAATCAGCCCTATTTGGAACTGGTTCATCGGCTTGATCGTGAAACTAGTGGTGTGATGATGCTTGCAAAATCCCGTAAGGCGCTTGTGAGACTTCACGAAATGATCCGAGAGGGTCAACTGCATAAATCCTATAAAACCTTAGTTTTAGGCGATTGGGTCAATGACCGTCAACACATTAAAGCTCCGTTACATAAATTTGTGACACCAAGTGGTGAAAGGCGGGTTTGTGTGGATGAACAAAAAGGCTTGCCCAGTCATAGTGTTTTTCAGCTCATTGAGCGCTTTGGATCAGTTTCGTATTTAAATGTGGATCTTAAGACTGGCCGCACTCATCAGATACGTGTTCATGCACAGTGGGCGGGACATCCGCTTGTGGGTGATGATAAATACGGTGACTTTGAAGAAAATAAAAAAATCGCTAAGGGCAGTTTAGGGATCCCTTTTAAACGGATGTTCCTACACGCTTACCGTTTAGAATTCAAACATCCGGTCAGTGTTCAGCCCATGAGTATTACGGCTCAATTGCCTAAAGAATGTGCAGATTTAATTCAATGCTTAAAGCAAGGAAAGGAAAACCAATAATGTTTGTGCCCAAGTTTGATCTCTTTGTTTTTGATTGGGATGGAACAGTGATGGATACGACAGAGCCGATTGCTGCCGGTATTTGCCATGCTTTTGTGGCCTTGGGTTACAAAGATCCGGGCATGAAAGTTGCTCGCAGTGTGATCGGTTTGGATTGGAGAAGCGCGATTTTATCGATTGAACCGAATTTCCGTTTTGATCACTATGAAGATTTTGAAGCGGCTTACCGTGAATACTATCTCGTCAAAGAAAAAGAGATTGGTATTTTCCCTGGGCTTGAGACTTTAATGAGAAAGATGAAGGCAGCGGGGCTTCGTTTAGCTGTTGCAACCGGCAAAAGCCGAAAGGGACTTGATCGAGTCTTTGCTCAAACAGGTGTGGGTGATATTTTTGAAGCGACAGTGACCGCCGATGAAAGTGCAGGTAAACCTGATCCTTTAATGCTTCAGATGCTTTCTGAACAAACTGGGGTTGATATTCATCAGATGGTGATGATTGGTGATACCGAACATGATTTGTGGTTGGCTAAAAACGCCGGATGTGCCTCGGTTGCTGTGAGTTACGGTGCCTTCCCAAAGAGCGAACTCATGAAGTGGAAAGTGCCCATTGTTGATGACGTGCCACAGTTAGCGACAGCACTGGGTGTAGATGAACTCTTGAAATAATGAGTCTGAAGCTCCGAAATGGAGCTTCTGAGTTATTATGCCTGCCTCCAAAAACTTCCTTGTTTTTTATGGAAGTGATTTTTTATCGGTTTAGTCGAATTCTCCTTTTGCTTATTCTGGGTTGCGAGAATCGCAAAAATAGTTGGCAACTTCGGTAACTCAATCGGGTCTATGAGCCAATCTTGAGCCTTTCGTGTTTTGATGAATTCATGGTCTCCCGTGATGTCACAGGCAACTGTAATTCTCGTTAAAGGTTGAAGTGTTTGTGCGAGAAGCGCTAAAAAAGCCTGATTGCGATAGGGCGTTTCAATAAATAGCTGTGTTTCTCCGTGAGCGCTTTGCTTTTCGGCTGCTTTTAGGACCTCCGTTCGTGCGGGTTCCTTAATGGGCAGATAGCCCAAAAAGCGGAAGTGCTGACCGTCCAATCCGCTTGCCATTAAGGCTAAGAGTATCGAACTAGGGCCCACAAGCGGTTTGACCGTTAGACCTTTTTCCTGGGCTTGAGCGACAATGCTCGCACCGGGATCGGCAATGCCGGGGCAACCTGATTCACTTACTATTGCGATATCATGGCCTTCAAAAAGAGGTTTGAGCCAGTCGTTAATCTTTTTTTCGTCCGGCTCGTGCCCAATTTCTTCAATGTTGAGTTCAATAATGGGCTTGGGGTGATGAGCGGCTTTTAAATAAGCCCGGGCGCTCTTAGCATTTTCGGCTAAAAAGTACTCAGTGGAGCGCAAAACCGCTAGAGTCGATGCTGGTAGCGTTTCTTCAACCGGACGATCTGCAATTCTATTGGGCAAAAGGTATAAGGTTGCTGCCATCTTATGCCTCGCTAATTCCGCCAATTACTTCTAGCCCCGCCTTTGCCAGAAGATTGACAGTCTCAATTAGAGGTAGCCCAATGAGTGCCGTAGGATCAGTTGAGCGAACTTCTTTCATTAAAGCAATGCCCAATTTCTCAATCTTGGCTGAACCCGCACAATTAAATGGCTGTTCGCGGTCGAGGTAATGCTCGATTGTAGATCGAGAAAGTTTTTTCATAGTCACAACGGTTGGGACCATGGTTTCAAAAATTTTACCGTCTGCGCCCACAACACAAAGCGCAGTCAGAAAATAAACCGTTTGTCCCTGCATGGCAGTGAGCTGTTCGATTGCGCGCTCGCGCGTATGGGGCTTTCCTAAAATACGGTCTCCCAGCACTGCAACTTGGTCGCTGCCGATCACAATTGCATCGGGCGCGAGCTCTTTGACTTTAAGGGCTTTCTCTCTGGCCAGACGAACACAAAGCGCTTCAGCAGTTTCACCATCTTTTCGAGTTTCGTCAATATCGGCTGAAATGCATTCAAAAGGAATGCCAAGACGCTCAAGTAACTCTTTTCTGTATGGGGAACTTGACCCCAGAACCAATTTCTTCTGTAACATACGGCTGGTAACCTATCAGTGGAGTACGTGATGTCGAAAGCTCAAAATTTTTCAACCGTCGACATTTTTTCAATAGCTTCTAACCGCCAAAAGATTAACACAAAGGTGACGGTTTCGGAGATGCCGGAGTTAGAGAGTCTAATTATTAATAGTGAAGAGTCTGATTCCTTTGAAGTGGAAATTGAAGGGATTGAAGGTGTAAGGGGGCTGCCGGCAGCACTGCTTACCGTCAAGGGCAAATTGCAGATGCGATGCATTCGCTGTACGCAACCCGTTGATGTTGAAATTGATCGAGAAGTGCCATTTTTATTTGTCAGAAGTGAAGCTGAGGCCAACCGTATACCGGTTGAAGAAGACGATGAATGGGAAGTGATTGTGGGCTCTGAACACCTCAATGTTGCCGAATGGGTGCAAGAAGAAGTGATTCTGTCTCTGCCGTCTTTCCCGAGGCACGATGACTGTGCAGCTCCTCAAAGTTCGGTTTTAAATGAAGACGTTGAGCATGAGACACTCGAAAAGCCGAAACCTTTTGCTAACTTGCGAGACTTATTGAAGAAAAACTGATATAATCGCAAAACTTTTTTCCAAGCTTTAGGTAATGGCATTGGCAAGATGCGTATATCTAGGGTATAATCGCGTGTTTTCTTAAAGTGGGGTATTGCTATGGCAGTCCAACAAAATAAAAAATCGACCAACAAGCGCGGCAATCACCGTGCTCATGATTTCTTGACGAACCCGGCTACGGCTGTTGAACCGAAGACCGGTGAAGTTCACCTCCGTCACCACATCAGCCCGAATGGCTTCTATCGTGGTAAGAAGGTGATCGACGTTAAGGGTGAGTAATTCACTTAATTAGAAAATAATTTCGAGCGTTTTTCTCGACTTTAGCCTTCGCCGGCAACGCCGAAAACCCCACAGCCAATGTGCAAAACGTTGCGGTGGGAGACAAAACGAGTAATGCTCGTAAAATTAATTTTCTAAAAGTCGATTTAAAAAGAGGGGGATCCAGGACGGATTCCCTTTTTTGTTCTTACAGCCATTCCTTTCTTTTCTCTCTTTTTTGCTTCCTACTCTTTATTGCATCAGTTTGTGATTTAAAGTGTTTTTTGTTTAGCTTTTGTCTCTTTTTCGTCACAAAACAGCTTCTTTTAAGCAACTTTTCATTTCAGTTTAATGGATATCAAAAAATAAATCATAGGGGGAGGGTAAACTGCTTCGCAAATATCCTTTTTTTTTTACGGAGGAAGGATATGCAATCAAGATTCATAAAGACAGCAATTGCTTTAGCAATATTTTCAACTTTTTCTTATTCTGCAAATGCAGCATCCCTCACTTTTTCAGATGGAAGCTATCATGAAGTAACAGAAGATATTGATATTTTAGTTCCTGAGGCCACCCCAAAAGATCGTTTTGGTATCAACGCTGAACGTCAGGGAACTAAAGTAGATTTAAAGGGTTCTAATATTACAGTTTCGGTTGACCATGTCGGCTCATCATCTGATAAGGGGTCATATACGACATATGCAGGTATTATTGCTGCGTCTAGGGACAAAAATAACGGAGCAAATTTAATTGTGGGTTCTTCGGACACAAAGAACATAGCTGTAAATGTAAATGTTAAAGGAACTGGTGTAGACACCGATGATAAAACATATGGTTTGGGAGCTGTTGGGCTCTGGGCATATAACTCTCATAAACCAACTGATCAACAAACAAATGATGGTGGTCATTTAACGATTAACGGAAAAAATTTAACTGTTACAGTTCACTCTGAAGACGGAACAGCTTACGGTATTCTTGCTCAAAACTCTTCAACAGTAACAACTGCTGAGAAGCCGGCAACTTTAATTATCAATTCGGAAAATACTCGTATTACAGCAACATCTGGTGTAGGCGAGAGCTCTGCGATTTTGGCAATGTCACAAGGAAAATTAAAGATTAATGGAAATCTATATGCTAGTGCAGAAAATGCTATTGTGGCCCGCGGTGGTGCTGAAATTTCAATCAACGAGTCAAATGATAAAACTGTTCAGCTAGTAGGTGATATTAATTTCAACTACGATAAAAAAACGTCAGGGACATCAGTAGACGCAGATGTGATGGTTAACTTGTCTGGTCCTGATTCATATTGGATTGGTAATGCAATTACATCATATGGTAGTGGAAGCACAACAGAAGAGAATATGAAGGTTTCTGGTCTCAAATTGGGTCTGAGTGATGGGGCTCAGTGGACGCCGGATTTGTTCGTCGATACTGCTGATGAAGAAGAAGGTATGACTGAAATTTCTATTAATCAGTTGACCTTAAATGATGGTGTTATCAATGTTGAACACGGTGCTGAACAAACAGTTGAAATCGAGAATTTGACCGGTAGCGGCGGTACGATTAATTTGACTGCTAAGACCGATGGTAAGACAGTTGAGTCCGGTGCTGTCAGTGTTCAAACGACAGCAAAGGATACTCGATTGGCCGTCAGAGCTCGCGGTATCACAGCCGACGATGTTGATGATGCACAAAGCGTCATGGAATCCTTGAATGCAAAGGTTGATGCTCAAGCTGCTAAGACCAATATCGTTGAAGAAGGCGATATCAAGGGCGAAATGAGAATGGACGTTACTGCTGATAATAAAGCTTCTGACGTTCAAATCCAGGAAAATACCAAGCTCTTGTCCATGAAGGGTGTTAATGCTGCCGCTTTGGTGGCATGGCGTGACGAAGTGGCTTACACCAATCAACGTATGGAATTCCTGCGTGACAACAGCCACGCTTACGGTGCTTGGGCTCAAGTCTATGGCGGTGAAAGCGCTTATGACGACGCAAGCGTTGATTTGACGACCACAACCGTTCAAGTTGGTGCTGATGCGACGATCGGTGACTGGGTTGCCGGTGCTGCCTTCTCTTACATGAATGGCGACGCTGACATGAGTAACGGTCAGGCTGATACGGATGCCTATACGTTATCTCTGTATGCAAGCCGCATGTTTGATTCCGGTCTCTTTGTCAACGGCTTAGCCCGTTACGGTCGTTTGTCTACGGATGCTACCGCCGGCAACATGGACGGCTCTTACGACAACAATGCCTTTAGCGTTGGCGGCAATGTCGGCTATCGCTTCACGTTTGCTGAGCAAGCCTTTGTCGAACCGATGTTCGGTTTGCAATACGCCTATGTGACGGGTGACGACTACAGAGCAAGCAACGGTGTGAAGGTCGAGCAAGACGACTTTGATGCTTTGATTGCCAGCTTGGGCGTTCGTACGGGCTTTGACTTTGCTAAGGATGCAGGCAAGCTCTATGCACGCGCTTCTGTGAACCATGACTTCTTGGGTGAAGTGGATGGCAAGGCCTCGAAGGGTGACTTGGCAGAAAGCATGTACGTTGACTTAGGCGGTACGTGGTTCACCTATGGCGTGGGTACACAATTTAATATCACGGATAATTTATCTGTCTGGGGTAATGTGGATCGCACGACAGGCGGCGAAGTCTCGGCTCGCTACATGATGAACGCCGGTTTGCGTTATGTCTTCTAACTGATTTTTCAGTTGATGTAGTTCGGTCCCTGAGCTTGAAAAAGTTTCAGGGACCGTTAATTTTTAGCGCATCAATTCGTTTTTGATGTTCGTAGCCTTCTCGCTATATTCATCAGTTTTTTCGCTTATATATTCCTTAGCTACTTCATAGTGATCCAGTATGGTATTACCAGTCTCTTTTAATTGAGTTTCAAGGTCTTTGTATCCTGACAAAATACACTGACTAGCAATATCCTGAGCTTTTTCAAGTCCTTCTTTTTGGGCTACTTCGTTAATGTAGCTAACCGAGCAGGTACTGTTAGTGATATCTAATTCGTCAACAGCAAGGCAAGGAGAGCAAAGGATAAAAGTAATGGGAGCAATAAGCAGGGTACGAAAGGCCATGTGTCTTGATCCTTAGTGTTTGTTTTAGACTCAATTCAGATTAGCATGATTTATTTCTTGGTTAATTCAAATTTTTGTTACAAACTCCGAAAAATTGCGTCAAAAAACAAAATAACATTCGCTTTACAATTAGGAAAGTTTTTTTGAGAAAGGCTTTTGTTTATGCCTCAGATTTATTCAAAAATTATTGGCACAGGCTCTGCTTTACCTGAACGTTCAACAACAAATCAGGCACTAGCCGATGAACTTGCGTTACGTAATATTGAGACCAGTGACGAATGGATTCGTACACGAACGGGGATTGAGAAACGCTATTTAGCCGAACGCGGTTTAACTACCACGCAATTGGCTGAACGCGCTGCTAAATCAGCCTTGTGGGATGCGGGCGTCGATCCTTCTGAAATTGACCTCATCATTGTGGCGACGACAACTCCAGATATGATCTTCCCGAGTACGGCCTGTCAGTTGCAAAAACTTTTAGGCTGCGCTAAGGGGGCAGCCTTCGATCTTCAGGCCGTTTGTGCAGGCTTTATCTATGCGCTTACCAATGCCGATGCTCTAATTAAGACTGGACTTTATAAAAAAGCCATTGTGGTGGGCGTGGATATTATGAGCCGAATCGTCGATTGGGACGATCGCTCAACCTGTGTGCTTTTTGGTGACGGTGCGGGCGCTGTGGTTTTGGAAGCATCAGATGAGCCCGGGCTTTTAGCCGCCAGACTGAGTGCAGACGGAACGCTTGATGAAAAAGTATTAGGCTGCAACGCGTTTGTTAACGGCGGAGAAATTCACGGCGATCCTTTCGTGAGAATGGACGGGCAGCATGTTTTCCGAATGGCTGTAAGCTCCATGAGTGAAAGCGCAAAGGCTGTGTTGGAAGATGCGGGACTTACCGTTGAAAATATTGATTGCTATGTTCCCCATCAGGCCAATCTTCGCATTATGCAGAAGGTTGCTCAAAAGATCGGAATTCCTGAAAATAAAATGGTCGTGACGGTCAATCGTCACGGAAACACATCTGCGGCATCAGTGCCTCTGGCGCTTGATAATGCCGCTCGTCACAATGAAATTCATCAGGGTGATGTTGTATTAATGCAGGCTGTCGGTGCAGGCATGGCTTGGGGCAGCGTTTTAGTCAAATGGACTAAGGAGACCAATTAAATGAAGTTAGCTTTTGTATTCCCGGGTCAGGGCAGCCAAACCGTCGGTATGTTGGATAGCTTTTCTGAAAATGAAGTCGTTCAGAAGGCATTGAAAACGGCTAATGAAGCATTAGGTGAAGATTTGGCCGAAATGATTCACACGGGGCCTGCTGAAAGCCTCAATATGACGGTCAACACGCAGCCGGCAATGCTCACGGCCAGTGTCGCTTTGTATCAGGCATGGCTTGCTTTGGGCGGCAAAAAGCCTGAAGTGATGGCAGGCCACAGCCTCGGTGAATATTCGGCTCTTACGGCTGCAGGCGTCTTTGATTTGGCAGATGCCGTTAAATTAGTGCGTTTCCGTGCCAAAGTGATGCAGGAGGCCGTTCCTGTCGGTCAAGGCGGTATGGCAGCTATCATCGGGTTGTCCGACGAAGCAGTGGCCAAGGTTTGCAGTGATGCGGCAGCTCATGGAGTGGTTGAGCCCGTGAACTTTAATTCTCCAGGCCAAGTCGTGATTGCCGGTGAAAAAGCAGCTGTTGAAAAGGCCTGTGAATTAGCCAAAGCAGAAGGTGCCAAGCGCGCATTAGTGCTGCCCGTGTCTGCACCTTTCCATTCTTCATTGATGAAGCCAGCCAGCGTTGCATTGCAAGCAAAACTCAATGAAACTGCAATGAACGTTCCTCAAATTGACGTGATTGCAAACGTTGATGTTAAGGTTCATCATGATAAGGATGCGATTGTTGCAGCGTTAGCAGCTCAAGCGGCCGGCGCTGTTCAATGGGTAAAGACCATTCAGACTTTCAAAGAAATGGGGGTTACCCATATTGTTGAATGTGGACCGGGACGAGTGTTGGCCGGTCTCATTAAGCGTATAGATTCTTCTATCGTTGTTAAAAATATCAATTCTCAAGATTCCCTTGTTGCGGTCCTTGAAGAAATTAATCAAGCTCAATAACTTTAAGCCTATAGGATTTAGAAAATGACAAATGTGTTTACTGCAGACGCATTAAAAGATCAGGTAGTTTTTATTACCGGAGCTTCTCGTGGTATTGGTGCTGGCATTCTTGATGCTTGCTTGGCTGCCGGTGCAACGGTGATCGGCACAGCAACAAGTGAGTCGGGCGCAGCGGGCATTACGCAAAAGATTGCTGAGGCTAACGGTAAAGGTGAGGGTGTTGTGCTCAATGTCACGGATGCCGAGCAAAGCGAAAAGGTTTTGGCTGATGTTGCCGCAAAATACGGTGCCGTGACGGTTCTTGTTAATAATGCCGGTATCACGCGTGACGGTCTGGCCATGCGTATGAAGGACGAGCAATGGCAGGAAGTGATTGATACGAACTTAACGCCAGCTTTCCGTTTAAGCCGTCTTGTGATGCGAGGCATGATGAAAGCCCGTACGGGCCGCATTATCAATATTGTGAGCGTTGTGGGTTCTATGGGTAATGCCGGACAAGCCAACTATGCTGCCGCAAAGGCCGGTGTCGCGGGTCTTACCCGTGCATTGGCCCGTGAATTGGCTTCCCGCAACATTACGGTCAACGCTGTGGCTCCGGGCTTTATTGAAACCGATATGACCAGGGCCTTGCCGGAAGATCATCGTCAGGCACTTTTGGCTCAGATTCCCTTGGCTCGTTTGGGTCATACGGATGATATTGCTAATGCGGTGCTCTTTTTGGCTTCGCCTGCGGCCTCTTATATTACTGGCGTGACTCTGCACGTAAACGGTGGCATGTATATGGTATAGTCCGAACGGATGAGGGTTTTACCCTCATCTTTTCTTTTCGCTCTGATAAAATACTAAGAAGTTAATTTTTTCGGCGCACCAAATGGCTGCGTCGTTTTGAATTGTCATCAAGGAGACTTATCAAATGAACGACATCGAACAACGTGTCAAGAAGGTTATCGCCGAACAATTGAGCATCAATGAAGCAGACATCAAGAATGAATCTGCTTTCATCGAAGACCTCGGCGCCGATTCTTTGGATACGGTCGAATTGGTTATGGCTTTGGAAGACGCTTTCAAGATTGAAATCCCGGACGATCAACAAGAAAAGTTGCGTACGGTTCAACAAGCGATCGACTACATCCAGGCCCACGCTAAGTAATCAGTACCATCTCTAAGATGGACGCCCCGCCTTAAACGCCAAGTAATTGGTTGAGTTTCGGCGGGGTTTTGTTAATGAATTAAATGACTAAGGGAGAATGTCCATGCGTCGTGTAGTAGTAACCGGTCTTGGCATGGTATGTCCGATCGGCAACGATGTGAAGACAAGTTGGGAAAATGCTTTAGCGGGTAAAAATGGTATTGGCCCGATTACTCGTTTTGATGCCAGTGGCATGGGCTGCCAAATCGCCGGCGAAGTGAAAGACTTCAATGTTGAAGAATATCTGCCCGCTAAAGAAGCTCGTCGCTATGACCGCTATGTTCACTATGGCGTAGCTGCAGGCACGCAAGCTATCCGTGATTCCGGCTTAGATTTGGAGAAAGAAGACCTCACGCGTATTGGTTGCTCCATTGGCTCCGGTATTGGTGGTTTGGGCATGATTTGTGACAACTACTTGGCGTTGCATGAACGTGGAGCCCGCCGAGTCTCTCCCTTTATGATTCCCGGTACCATTATTAACATGATTTCTGGCCAACTGTCGATCATGTTTGGCTTGAAGGGCCCCAACATCGCTCACGTAACAGCCTGTACAACCGGTTTGCACGGAATCGGTGAAGCAAGCTGGATTATTCGTCGCGGTGATGCTGATGTGATGGTCGCTGGCGGTGCTGATGCGAGCATTTGTCCTGTCGGCGTTGCTGGCTTTGACAATATGCATGCTTTGAGCCGTCGCAATGACGATCCGGCTCATGCCTCGCGCCCCTTTGATAAGGATCGTGACGGCTTTGTGATGGGTGAAGGTGCAGGCGTTGTAGTGATCGAAGAACTTGAACACGCCCTGGCTCGCGGTGCTCATATCTACGCTGAAATTGTGGGTTACGGTTTGTCTAGCGATGCAGGTCACATCACGACCCCGAATACCGATGGTCCGAAGCGCTGCATGGAAATGGCTATGGCTCGTGCCGGCATTAAACCCGAAGACATTGACTATCTGAATGCTCACGGAACCTCTACGCACGTGGGTGATGCCAACGAAACGAAGGCAATTAAAGAAGCTTTCGGCGACGCGGCTAAGAAGCTCGTTGTGAATTCCACGAAGTCGATGACTGGTCATTTGTTGGGTGGTGCTGGCGGCATTGAATCTGTCTTTACGATTTTGGCTGTTAAGAACCAGGTTTCGCCTCCGACCATCAACATCGTTGAGCAGGATGAAGAGTGCGATTTGGACTACTGTGCCAATAAGGCTCGTCCGATGAAGATCCGTTATGCCATGAAGAATTCCTTCGGTTTCGGCGGCACAAACGGTACTTTGATTTTCAAGCACTGGGACGAATAACCCAGCTTGAAGGTTGATACTTGGCTCGAAGTTCCTTTAAAGTACTTCGAGCCATATTACTTAGGAGTTGTGAAATGGATATTCAAAAAGACAATCAGATGTATATGCAAGTGGCCATGCTTGCTGCTCAGCGCAGCTATGCTAAGCGCCTTAAAGTCGGCTGCGTGATTGTGAAAAACAACTCCATTATCTCTATTGGCTGGAACGGGATGCCCACGGGGTATGACAATTGCTGTGAAATGGAAGTCGATGGCAAATTGGTGACACGCCCTGAAGTGCAGCATGCTGAACTCAATGCTATCGCAAAGCTCGCCTATAACGGTTACTGCAGTAAAGATGCCGCTATTTTTATTACGCACAGTCCCTGTATTCACTGTTCTCTTTTGATTCAAAAGTGCGGTATTTCTCATGTTTACTATCATGAAATGTATCGTGATGATGCCGGTATTAAATTTTTAAAGAGTGCCGGTATTACTGTAGAACAGCTTTAATCCATTTCGATTTTGTGTTTTATTTTGCCCATAATTTGTGGGCATTTTTGTTTTGTTGACGATGATCAAAACAGTTTTCTGGGGGGGGACAAAATAAAATTATTTATCTTTTTTAGGATTAAAAATGAAAAGAAAGTACTCTCTTACACTTCTAGGCTCAGCCCTCGTTCTAGCTCTTCCGTTATCTACACAGGCTGAATCAATTTTGGCTAACGATATGAATGGAGATGTTGAGAAAGCGGTTAAATCAGGGGAAGTAATAGAAAAAGTTTTTGCTACACAAAATCACATCGCGACAGTTACTGGACCAAATATATCTGTTCATAACACAAATAAAGGTTCACAATACGCCATACAAGCTAACAGACAAGCAACAGATAATGGTCCTTCAAAAGTAATTATCGGGGATCACAGCACAGGAACCGTCAACATTAAAACTGATTTTGGGGACGCAATAAGAAGCAATCACTCTAACATTGAGGTCTATGGCAAAGAAATTTCAGTTGAAGGAAGTAGTACTGCTTTATACTCTTATTCTAATTATGATGAAGGCTCCAACATAACAATTGGTACAGACTCTACAGAATCTGTTAGCTTATCATCTGTAAGTGATGTTCAAACTGATGGTTATGGAATATATGCAGCAGGTATAAATTCCAGGGTAAATGTGTTAGGTAAAACAATAAAAGTCTCAGCTTCTAAGACGGGAGAAGCCCAAGGAGCATACGAAGGAATTGATGCAATTAATGGTGCACGAGTTTCAATAGGATCACAAAACACAAGTAGCTTAAGTGTAGATGGTTCTGTAGGTATGTATGTAGGAGGAGCAGATTCATCGGTTTCACTTAGGGCAAAAAATATCAATATAGATGCAGTTGAAGTGGGTGTCTGGACGCAAAACAGCACAGATTACGAGCAAGGGTCTGAGAATGCAGCCCAAGTATCTATTCTTGGGGAACAAACGAATATATCGGCTCCACAAGGTATTGTGGCCTACTCAAATAGTAAAGTGACTATTGATTCAGATCTAATTGTTAATTCTGAAGAAGCGGCGATCGTTGCTCGGGGTCATTCCTCTGTAACTATAAACTCTAGGAACGCAAAATCAACTGTAATCAACGGTGATATTGTGTTCATGAGTACAAGTCCGGATGGTAAAAGTGGCAATGTCATTGATGCCGATGTGTCAGTAAATTTAAATAACGAAAACTCTATTTGGACAGGCCGTTCATATCAAACATTTAAGAATAATTCCGGTGAGATGATAGAGGTTGTGGATCTGGATAATGGTAATGACTATTATGGCAATGTGACTGGATTTGATCTAAAAGCTTCTAATGGTGGCACATGGAACGTAACTGGTGATAGCTTTGTCAATGATATTGAAGTTGCCAATGGTGCTTCTATCAATATGCACTCTGATACCGACGTTTTAAATGTTGATGGGTTGGTAGTCGATAATGCCTCAGTTAATATGCAAGGCGGAGAAAATCAAAAAGTCTCTGTCAATAAACTTGCTGCCAGAAGTGCCTCTCTTAATATGAGGGCTTCTACGAAAGACGGAAAGACCATTCAAACCGGTCAGTTTGAGGTTTTAGAGTCTGTTGAAGAGGGTTCAGATCTTGGAGTAACTTTGACAGGTATTACTTCCGATGATATTAAGGATGCACAGGCTGCAATGGATTCTGTAAAGAATACCGTTGTTGCAAAAGGTGCAACCATTGAAAAGACGATTGTTGAAGGTGATGTCAGAGGGGCAATCACTGAAACGACAGCAGCTGACGGCAGCCGCTCGGTTGTTAAGACAGCAGAAAACACGAAGCTTTTATCCATGAAGGGTGTTAACGCAGCAGCGCTAGTTGCTTGGCGTGATGAAGTGGCCTACACCAATCAGCGCATGGAATTTTTGCGTGATAACAGTCACGCTTATGGTGCTTGGGCTCAAGTCTATGGCGGTGAAAGTGCCTATGACGACGCCAGCGTTGATTTGACAACAACCACGGTTCAAGTCGGTGCTGATGCTACGATCGGAGATTGGGTTGCCGGTGCTGCTTTCTCTTACATGAGTGGTGACGCTGACATGAGTAACGGTCAGGCTGATACCGATGCTTATACGTTGTCTCTGTACGCAAGCCGCATGTTTGATTCCGGTCTCTTTGTCAACGGCTTAGCCCGTTACGGTCGTTTGTCTACGGATGCTACCGCCGGCAACATGGACGGCTCTTACGACAACAATGCCTTTAGCGTTGGCGGCAATGTCGGCTATCGCTTCACGTTTGCCGAACAAGCCTTCGTTGAACCGATGTTCGGTTTGCAATACGCCTATGTGACGGGTGACGACTACAAAGCAAGCAACGGTGTGAAGGTCGAACAAGACGACTTTGATGCCTTGATTGCAAGCTTGGGAGTTCGCACGGGCTTTGACTTTGCTAAAGATGCAGGCAAACTCTACGCTCGTGCTTCTGTAAACCATGACTTCTTGGGTGAAGTGGATGGCAAGGCCTCGAAGGCTGACTTGGCAGAAAGCATGTATGTTGACTTAGGCGGTACGTGGTTCACGTACGGTGTGGGTACGCAATTTAACATCACGGACAATTTGTCTGTGTGGGGTAATGTGGACCGCACGACGGGTGGCGAAGTCTCGACTCGCTACATGATGAACGCCGGTTTGCGTTATGTGTTCTAAAAAATAAATTCCTCCGTACTGTCAGGTTTGTCTGAAGATTCTTTAAGGCAGACCTGACAATTCTCTCAAAGCGCTTCAATTTTTATGAGGCGCTTTTTTTAAGTCATTTCATTTGATATAGAACTTAAAGTGTAAGTTCGTTGTAAGAATATTTTCCTACGTTACAAATGTGTGGAGTTCTTTGAATTTCCAGCCTTTTCTGTAAATAGCCGTGTTACAATGCCCCTCGGTTCGGAATAAAGGGAAAGGCAGTTTTTCTAGCCGGTTTTCCCATTGGTCCGAAAGCGTTTTAACGTTAACGATTTTGACTAATGAACAATATTCGAAATTTCTCCATTATTGCTCACATTGACCATGGCAAATCCACCCTCGCAGATCGCTTAATTCAGCGCTGTGGGGGGCTTTCTGATCGTGAAATGGAATCTCAGGTACTCGATTCCATGGATTTGGAAAAAGAGCGCGGTATTACCATTAAAGCGCAGACGGCAGCTTTAAAGTACAAAGCTCAGGATGGTCAGATTTATGAGCTCAACTTAATTGATACCCCGGGGCACGTGGACTTCTCCTATGAGGTCTCTCGCTCGCTGAGCGCCTGCGAAGGAGCTCTTTTGGTGGTTGACGCCACGCAGGGCGTGGAAGCGCAGACTGTAGCCAACTGCTACACCGCCATTGATTTGGGAGTCGAAGTTATTCCGGTTCTCAATAAAATGGATTTGAACTCTGCCAATCCAGATGCCGCTAAAGAAGAAATAGAAGATGTGATCGGCATTGATGCAACGGATGCTATTCCCTGTTCGGCTAAAACCGGTATGGGGGTCGATGACATTCTTGAGCGTATTGTCAAAGATGTGCCTGCTCCAAAAGGCAGTGACACTGATCCACTTCAGGCGTTAATTATTGATAGCTGGTTTGACAACTATGTGGGCGTTGTAATGCTTGTTCGTGTGGTCAACGGCACGATTAAGCCTAAGGACAAGATTTATTTGATGGCGACAGGGGCGACGCACCTTGTTGAGCAGGTCGGTAAATTTACGCCAAAGTCTACCCAGTGTGAAAAACTTTCAGCCGGCGAAGTTGGTTTTGTAATTGCCGGGGTTAAAGAACTTCGTGATGCCAAAGTAGGCGATACGGTCACTTTAGCTAACAAAATGGCTAAAGAGCCATTGCCTGGATTTAAGCAAGTTAAACCTCAGGTATTTGCTGGTCTTTATCCTGTTGAGTCCAATCAATATGAAGCACTTCGCGATGCATTAACCAAACTGCAGTTAAATGATGCCGCGTTGCAGTTTGAGCCCGAAGTTTCTCAAGCCCTGGGTTTTGGATTCCGTGCGGGCTTTTTGGGGCTTTTGCATATGGACATTGTGCAGGAGCGTCTTGAGCGTGAATTCAACATGGATCTGATCACCACTGCGCCATCTGTTGTCTATGAAGTGCTTAAGACTGACGGCGAAGTGATTCAGGTGGAAAACCCCTCAAAACTGCCCACGCCTGACAAAATTGCTGAAATCCGTGAGCCTATTGATACAGTGACGATTTTTGTGCCGAGTGACTATGTCGGTGCAGTGATGAAGCTTTGTAACGAAAAGCGCGGTGTTCAGACCAATCTTGCATACCACGGCCGCCAAGTTCATTTAACGTACGATCTGCCTTTGGCTGAAATTGTTCTGGACTTCTTTGATCGTTTGAAGTCCTTGACGCGTGGCTACGCCTCAATGGATTACGAATTTAAAGAATACCGTGCGGCTGACGTGGTGAAAGTTGATATGCTCATCAATGGTGACAGAGTCGATGCTCTTTCATCCATTATTCACCGTTCAAATTCTGTTGCTCGTGGACGTGAAATTGTCACAAGACTTCGCTCTCTTATCCCGCGTCAGATGTATGACGTTGCGATTCAAGCTGCAATTGGCGCCAACATTATTGCGCGTGAAAATGTGAAAGCGTTGAGAAAAAATGTTTTGGCTAAATGCTATGGTGGTGATATTACCCGTAAAAGGAAACTGCTTGAAAAGCAAAAGGCCGGTAAAAAACGCATGAAGCAAGTCGGTACGGTAGAAATTCCTCAGGAAGCTTTCCTTGCCATCTTGCAAGTCGATGACAAGTAAGGGATGTGCAAATGAATTTTTCTTTAGTTTTACTGTTACTCACGGTTTTCACGGGCATCATTTGGTGTCTGGACCGTTTTCTTTGGCGTCCTAAACGTGTGGCTCATGCCAAAGAGGAGGCAGATCGTTTCTCTGAGCTCAATCGCCAGGCCATTGATAACGGTGAAATGAGCGTGATTGGCGAGGCCAATAGCCTCTATCAGAAGCTTAGCGCGCAACCTAAGTGGGTTGAGTACACCGGAGGCTTTTTCCCGGTGATTCTCTTTGTTTTCCTGCTGAGATCGTTTGTTGCTGAACCTTTTCGTATTCCGTCAGGTTCTATGCTGCCGACTTTGCATTCAGGAGACTTTATTCTCGTGAACAAGTACGAGTACGGTATGCGTTTCCCGGTTTTCAATATTGAGCTTACGCAGGGCTCAGAGCTCAAGCGTGGCGATATTGTTGTCTTTAAGTATCCACTTGATAAAAACGTTGACTTTATTAAGCGGGTAATCGGTTTACCGGGCGATGAGATCCGTTACGTTGATAAAAAACTTTACGTTAACGGTAAGCTTCAGGAAACAACTGCGGACGGCAGTTTCTTTGATAAAGAAACCTATACTGATTTGAAGCAATTCGATGAAAACCTTGACGGGGTCGTTCACAAGATTGTTGAAAATGATAAGGTGCCTTCCATGGCTCGTCCTGTACAAGGTCACAACGGTTTAAATCAATGTCTCTATAACATGGGGGACGTTGTTTGCCGTGTGCCAAAGGGTCACTATTTTATGATGGGTGACAATCGGGACAATTCCGCTGACAGCCGCTTCTGGGGCTTTGTGCCCAGAGAAGATATCGTTGGCCGGGCTTTCTTTATTTGGCTCAATTTGAGTGATATGGGTCGAATCGGTTCGATTCAATAGGAGCGTGAAAATGTTGCCTTTGGAAGGTCTTGAAGAAAAAATCGGCTACCGATTCACCAACAGAAAGCTTTTGCAACGTGCGGTTACGCACCGCTCCTTTGGAGCTGAAAATAATGAACGTCTGGAGTTTTTAGGCGACTCGGTTTTAAATTGCGTGATCGGTCAGGCACTCTTTTTAAGAGACTCGCATTTTAACGAAGGATCGCTTTCGCGCGTGCGTGCTAATCTCGTTTGTCAGGATGCACTGGCTGAAATTGCTAACAGTCTCGTTTTATCGGACTATCTTCGCTTGGGCGAGGGCGAAATGAAAACGGGCGGTGCTCACCGTCCTTCTATTCAGTCAGATGCAATGGAGGCCATTTTCGGAGCCATTATGACCGAAAGCGGTTTTGATACTGCAAAAGCTGTGATCCTGAAACTTTATGAGCCGGTGTTAAGTAAGCTTACGCCTGAACGTATGGGTAAAGACGCTAAGACGTTGCTTCAGGAATTTTTACAGGCTCACCATTTGGGTCTTCCAGAGTATGCTGTCGTTGATATTCGGGGAGCTGCTCATGATCAAACATTTGATTGTCAGTGTGAAGTGAAAAAACTCAATATCCGTGTAGTCGGTACGGGTAAGAGCCGTCGTTCTGCCGAGCAGGCTGCTGCTAAAGTGGCCTATGAGCTTGCAGAGCAGCACTTCCACAGTAAGAAAAAGGGGAATCACTGAGATGCCTCAATATCCTGAACATTTCCGCTGCGGCTATATTGCGGTGGTCGGCCGTCCGAACGTTGGTAAGAGCACCTTGATTAATACCATTATCGGTGAAAAGGTCAGCATCACTTCCAAAAAACCTCAAACGACAAGAAATCGTGTGTTGGGAGTGGTTACGAACGACAGAGCTCAGTTTGTTTTTGTCGATACGCCGGGTTTTCAAACCAAATACGGAAACGCTTTGATTCGCGGTATGAACCGCTCGGTGAGAAGTACGCTGGGTGAAACCGATGCTGTAGTGCTTGTCATTGAAAGCGGCGGCTGGAATGCTGCTGATGAAAAGGTGCTTGAACTCATCAATAAAGACGCCAAGAACGTCATTTTGGCGATCAACAAAGTCGATTTGATGAAAGAGCGTGACGCGCTCTTGCCTCTCATGGCACAGTCCATGCAGAAGTTCCCGTTTGCCGCCATTGTGCCGGTTTGCGCCGAGAAGGGTAAACAGGTTGAAGATCTGATGCAAGAAATCGAAAAACTTTTACCCGAAAATCCGCCCTTTTTCGATCCCGATATCTATACAGATAAGTCACCGCGATTCCTTGCGGCTGAGATCATCCGAGAAAAGGCCTTCCGGCTTCTGGGTGATGAGTTGCCCTATGGGATTGCAGTCACTATTGACAAGTGGAGCGAAGACGACAAGCGAGCTGAAATTATTGCAACATTGATCGTTGAGCGTGAAGCCCATAAGGGAATTGTGATTGGTGCGCAGGGAGAAAAGCTTCGTGAAATTTCTCGCCTGGCTCGTGCAGATATCGGCGAAATGCTCGGTAAAAATGTCTATCTTGAAGTTTGGGTACGCGTTCGCAAAGGCTGGAATGACGATGCTCGTGCACTGAAAACTTTAGGTTACGAATAATGCCTGTGGCAGAATCAAAAAACAAAGAGCGCCGCGTCAGTGAAGATGACGCGGCTTTTGTGCTTCAGAGCTGGAATTGGAAAGAGACCAGTCTTTTAGTTGAATTTTTTACCCTTAAGCACGGAAAAGTTATTACCGTAGCCCGTGGTGCAAAACGACCTGCAAGCCACTTCAGAGGGCTTCTTACTCCATTTTCTCCTTTAAAAATCGCTTTTTCAGGACAAAATGAAGTTAAAAATCTGCTAAAAGTGCAGTGGCTCGGAGGTTATTTCCCAATTGAAGGTGATGCACTCTTTTCTGCCTTTTATGTCAATGAACTCTTAATCCGGCTGCTTGCCAGAGAAGATGAGATGCAAGAACTTTTTGCCTCTTATGTTCGGGTGCTGGAAAAGTTAGCCGATGATAGTGCAAACAGGGAAGTGGCTCTGAGGACTTTCGAGCTGGAACTGATGGAAGCCTTGGGTTATGGATTGCCGAAAACAGGGGAATCCTGGTATTGGGACGGTGAGGAATTAAAGCCCTGCAAAGGTGAAGAATTCCATACAGACCGCCATATCATTGTTGATTCAAACATGATCGATAGACTTCATCAAAGGGACTTTCGTTCCAAAGAAACTTTAGCTTTTGCTAAAACTTTGATGCGTCGAATGATTGCTCACTATGCCGGTGAAAAACCCTTAAATACCAGGCGAATATTTGAGGAATTAAGAAGGCTTTAAAAAGGATACAAGATGATTGCAGGAATCGGCTGCGATGTTGTTGAGTTAAAGCGCGTGGAAGACGTGCTGATAAAGCACGGTGAGCGCTTTGTAGAGCGAATCCTCACACCGAACGAAATGCCCCTTTATCGCAAACGTTTGTCTTTAAGTCAAAGTCATGCTTTGGCTTTTGTGGCGTCCCGCTGGGCAGCCAAAGAAGCGGTTTCCAAAGCTTTGGGAACGGGGATTGCCGAGGATGTTACATTTCACTCGATGGAAGTCATGCACAATGCTAAAGGAGCCCCTATGATGCTTTTTTGCAATGCGTTAAGAGAGCGTCTGATGAAAGAGGGGATTTTTGTTCACATTTCCATTACCGATGAGAAAACGATGGTTGCGGCCTTTGCCGTTGCTGAACAACGCCTTGAAGGAGCTCACTGATGGGACCGCTGGTACTGGATATTGAAGGAACTGCTCTGAACGAATCGGATATTCGCAGAATCTCTGATCCCCTTGTCGGCATGGTGATTCTCTTTACCCGAAATTATGAAAATCGGGAACAACTTACTCATTTGTGTAAACAGATTCATGCAATTAAGCCAGAGATTTTAATTGCTGTTGATCATGAAGGCGGTCGTGTGCAGCGCTTCCGTGAGGGCTTTACTCAAATTCCGGCTATGCAAAAGTTGGGGGCACTTTGGAAAACTCAGCCTGAAAATGCACTTTTATCCGCAATGGCTTGCGGATACGTTATGGCGGCGGAACTTCGCGCCTGCGGTGTAGATATAACCTTTGCACCGTGTTTGGATGTAGATTTTGCTCGATCAGAAATTATCGGAGAACGTTCTTTTTCCTCTGATCCCTCAGTCATTACCCAGTTGGCTTTAGCCCTTATTCAGGGCTTTAGACTGGCTGGTATGAGTAATTGCGGCAAACATTTTCCCGGACACGGCTGGGTGAAAGCTGATAGCCACCTTGAACTGCCGCTTGATGATCGCTCCTTCGAGGAGCTCGAGGCAGCAGATCTTAAACCCTATATTTGGATGGGCCAGGCATTAGATAGCATCATGGCGGCTCATGTTTTGTACCCGAAAGCCGACACTAAGCCTGCAGGTTTTTCTTCTTATTGGTTGCAAACGATATTACGAGATACTTTGCACTTTACTGGCGCTGTCTTTTCTGACGATCTTTCTATGAAGGGAGCTATTGCAGAGGGAGATATCACTCAAAGAGCGCATGCGGCATTACGGGCAGGGTGCGATATGCTGATCTTGTGTAATGACTTTGAGGCCTCAGATCTGCTTTTAAAGACTTTGCAATTTGAGGATTCTCCACAAAGGCAGGAACGTGTAAAACGTTTGATGCCAAAGGGTGAGGCACTTCAATGGGATGCGTTGGTTAATTCAGCACTCTATAAGCGTTCAAAAGCGCTGATTTCTTGTATTGAATAGAGCATTTAATTTGCGCCCGAATCGTTAAAGATCGGGCGCGAAGCACATGAGGTGATTGGTCAGAGGAAAGCACCGTTGCAAACTTGCAAGACTTGACCTTTGACCGCACGGCCCATTTTGCTGGCTAGATATAAGCAAGCGTACGCCTGATCAATTGCCTGGCATTCCGGTCCTGGAAAATAAACAAAGTGACCACTGTATTGAAGCATCTTGTCTCCACCGGGTTGTTGACCTGCTTTATTGGCAATGTGAGCCGGTGTAATCGTGGCACCAGGAGCTACAGCATTGCAGCGGATATTGGTGTCGATTAAACGCATAGCCACATTTTTAGTCAGTGTATTGAGAGCTCCTTTAGTTGAGGTATAGGTTGCTCCGCAGAAAGGTCGAGTACCGTTAACCGAAGAGATATTGATAATGACACCATCATTTTGAGGCAAAAAGATCTTGAGTGCTTCTCGAATGTAGCGCATCGGTCCACCAAGATTAGTATTCATTACGTACAGCATCCAATCGTCATCAGTTTCGTCAATGACTTTTTGTTCGCCGATGCCCGCATTATTAATAAGGATGTCTAAACGTCCGAAAGCTTTGAGCGTTTCTTCAAACACTCTTTTTGTATCTTCTGTCGAGCAGACATCTGCAACAACACCGATTGCTTTTCCACCTTTAGCTTGGATTCCGGCAACAACAGCATCCAATTTTTCTTGACCTCGAGCAGTAATAACGACACTGGCTCCTTCTTCAGCAAAGACTTCAGCAATTGTTTGTCCCATGCCATAGCTAGCACCAGTAATGATGGCGACTTTGCCGGCTAACATTTGACTGTTCATAGAATTCTCCATTAGAAAATTTTTTAGGCAGTTTAGTAGTAAAGCTTGTCGATATTAAATACTTATAATGAATATAAATGCATGCTTAAAAAACATTGATGATTAAAAGATTAAACTTTTTTATTAAAAAATTTGCATTTTCAGAAAAGCTCAGTAAAATACTCAACCTGTCCGCGGGAATAGCTCAGTTGGTAGAGCGCAACCTTGCCAAGGTTGAGGTCGCGAGTTCGAGACTCGTTTCCCGCTCCAAATTCTCAAAAAATAGCTCGGATGAACCGAGCTGTTTTTTTATCTATTGTCGAAGAAATCTGTTAAACCATTGAAGGCTTGCTTGGGAATAAAAGTCTGAGAAATTCCGGGCATTAATTAATTCAAATCCTAAATGAATCCAAGCTTGATTAAGTTCTCTCATCAAGTCACAGCCTAATGGTCTGGCGCCAGCTTGTTTGCTGAGTTTTTCATGGCGCTCATTTAAAACAAGCGGAATATGCATGTACCGTGGTTCATTCCAGCCTAAAGCATGATAGATGGCAAGCTGCCTGGGGGTATTATCTATTAAGTCAGCTCCTCGAACGATATCGGTAACATAGCTGTCATGATCATCAACCACAACAGCGAGTTGGTAGGCAAATAAGCCATCAGCTCGCTTAATGATAAAGTCTCCGACAGTTTCTTCTACGTTTTGAGAATAATCTCCAAACCAACGATCAGTAAAGTTGATCATTTTAAGGTCTGTAAGAAAACGCCAGGCACGAATAGGTCCATGAGGACCATTGCGGCAGATACCAGGATAGTAGTGAGTTGGTAACCCCTTTTGACGGTTGATTGCCTCGATACTGTGTCGTGTGCAGCTGCAACCGTAAGCTCGGTGAGTATTGATGAGTGACTGAAGGACCTCTGCGTATCGGTCTTTTCTTTGGCTTTGCCAAATGATCGGGACGTCACTATTCATTTGTAATTGACGCAAAACATTCAGAATGCCTTCTGCCCATTCTTTTTTGCATCGGCTTTCATCAACATCTTCAATTCGAATCAACCACTGCCCGTGGTGCGCTTTAGCATCAATAAAGCTCGCAAGCGCAGCTACAAGGCTGCCTGCGTGCAGTAAACCGGTAGGTGAGGGAGCAAAACGCCCTATATAGTCTTTAGTCATAAAAGCTGATTTTAACGCAGAAACAGAAGGCCCCGAATATTTCTACTCGGGGCCTTCTAGCGAATGCTACTCAAAACTCTATGAGAGTTTTAACCGCAGATCTTAGTACTTATCGAAGTATTCTTGAATCTTCTTCGGATCGCTGGTCTTCGTCAAAGCCAATTGCAACAACACACGAGCCTTTTGCGGGTTCAGGTATTGGCCAGCGACGAAACCGTACTTGGCGTCATCGATTTCAGCATCCTTGGTGGCAGAGCCTGTCGGGACGCGAGAAGAACGAACAACGACGACACCGTCTTTAGCGGCCTTTTCGAGGATCGGGAACAAGTTCTTGTGGATGTTGCCGTTACCGACACCAGCCGTCACAATACCCTTGTAACCGGCCTTCAACAAAGCTTGAAGCGGTTCAGCAGGAACGTTGGAGTAGTTGTAAACAATACCAACCTTCGGCAAGGAGGTAAGCTTGGAGACGTCAAACGGGGTCTTGGTGGTGTGGGGTGTAGCGGGCGTATTGCCGAAATGCACCTTGGAGTTAAACACATAACCCATCGTACCGAAGTTAGCGCCTTGGAAGGTTTCCACAGCGGTTGTATTGGTCTTGATCACGTCGCGAGCGCCGATGATCTTGTCGTCCATGGCAACCATGGCACCACGGTTAGCAGCTTCTTTGGAAGCGGCAACCACAACAGCGTTGTACAAGTTCTTCGGACCGTCAGCAGACAAACCGGTGGAAGGCAACATAGCGCCGACGAAAACGATCGGCTTCGAGCACTTAGCGGTCAAGTGCACAAAGTAAGCCGTTTCTTCCATCGTATCTGTGCCGTGCGTGACAACGAAACCATCAACCTTGTTGCAGTCTTCATTGATCGTCTTCACGAGCTTGAGCCACACATCATCGGTCATATCTTGAGAACCGATTTGAACTACTTGCTTCGGAATAACATTAGCCACTTCAGCCAAAGCGGGGACTGCAGCGACCAAGTGGTTCACGGAGACCTTACCAGCAGTATAGGCCGTACCCGTGGCCGATTGGCCGGCGCCGGCGATCGTACCGCCCGTTGCCAAAACTTCAACATTCGGCAAAGCCATAGCGGTAGCGCTGGCAGCCACTAAGGCAGTGGCCAACAAAGTATGTTTCAATTGCATATACAACTCCTCAAAATACAATGAGAGGCTCGCTTTAAGTCTGGTCTGACAACACGCGAGCCATGGAGCACTAGCTCTCGGCTAACAATGATAGGTGAAATTAGTTATATAAAGCACATTTTTTAATTGAGCTTTGCCATTTCACAATATTTTGTGACTTTTTTAAATAATTGTTGCTAATTTATTGATTTATAAGGAAAAGTGATATCAAAGATTTGAATTCAATTTAACTAGTTGATTATTAATGAGAATTTTTAATTAAACAGTACAATCCCTATATTGACAAATTAAGTGTTACTATTAAAATATTCTATTTCAGATGTGCGCCGGTAGCTCAGTTGGATAGAGTACCTGGCTACGAACCAGGGGGTCGCGGGTTCGAATCCTACCCGGCGCACCAATACTTCTGCTAAAGGGAACCTTATGGTTCCTTTTCTATTTTCACCCGGTTCACTACTTTGCTGGCACCCGACTCAAGCTGCTGTAAAATAATCTTCTGACTATGAAGAAAATAAAATCGGACAAAACAAACGAGCCTGTCTCATTTGCTGAAGGAATTGGTCGTTTGCTTGCGATGATCATGCTTTTGCTAAGGGCTCTTGCTATCGGTGTGATTTGTTATTTTCTCTACCGCTTCATTGAGCCCCTTTTGCATTGATTATTTGAAAAACCGTAGTCTTAAAGCATTAAGGACTACCGAAGTCGAAGATAAAGCCATAGCGGTACCGCCTATCATCGGGGAGAGCATCGGTCCACCCCAAAGAGCGTGAAAAAGCCCCATAGCCACAGGTATTCCAAGAATGTTGTAGCCGAAAGCCCACCCTAAATTTTCATAAATATTGCGAAGCGCTGCTTTGGAAAGTCTCATTGCCGTCAAAACGGATTCGAGCCCGTGGCGCATTAAAATGACGTCACCAGCTTGAGCGCTGACATCGACACCATCAGCAACCGCTAAACCGACATCAGCCTGAGCTAAAGCAGGAGCATCGTTTAACCCGTCACCTACCATGGCTACTTTGAGCCCCTTAGCTTGTAGTTCTCTGATAATGCGAGCTTTATCTTTGGGTAACGCTTCTGCATAGACTTCATCTATGCCGAGCTCATCGGCAATTTTTTGAGCGGTCTTTTTATTGTCTCCGCTAATCATCAGCGTTTTGATACCTAGTGCTCTTAGAGCTTTCAAAACACGATTGGATTCTGGACGAACCATATCGGCAATGCCAATGACTGCGGCCAGTTTTCCGTTGATTGCTAATAATAGAGGCGTTCTTGCAAGAGAAGTCATGTTATTAAGTGTCTCTTTGGCTTCGGAAATATCCACAGATTCGCTCATCATTAACGCTGCATTACCGAGAGCGATCCTACTGCTATTAATAACACCGGTTAATCCCAAACCGGGTAAAACGGTTGGCTGTATGGCTTCTGTTTTACTTGCATTGGCTGCAATAATGGCTTTAGCTATTGGGTGCTCAGATCTAGCTTCCAGTCCTGCCGCATAGGATAAAACCTCTTCTTTTGTATAAGAACCGAATGTAATGGTATCGACCACTTTTGGCTTACCTAAAGTGAGTGTTCCAGTTTTATCAAAAGCAACGATATCTACTTTCCCAGTCATTTCGAGGGCAATAGCATTTTTAATTAAAACACCGAGCTGAGCACCTCTGGCCGTTGCAACCATAATCGAAGTAGGTGTTGCCAACCCCATAGCGCAAGGGCAGGCAATTACAAGTACCGAAATCATTGCTTTAAACGCAAGAGAGATAGGTTCATCAGAAAATAAAGCCCAGGCACAAAACGTCAGAACAGAAAGCAACATGACAGTCGGTACAAAGTAAAAACTTACTCGATCGGCTAAAGCTGCTACCGGTGCTTTAGAACTTTGTGCGCTTCGAACTAATCGTATGATTTGCGCTAGCGTTGTATCGTTACCTAAATGTGTGATCTCAATAATTAGAGGATGTGTGCCGTTTAAACTGCCGGCGATGACTTGACTGCCCTCTTTGACTGCAACAGGAATTGATTCACCTGTCAAAAGTGATTGATCAACTTCGCTAGCCCCTTCGCGGATAATACCGTCAACTGGGATACGTTCACCCGGTTGAACCAAAACACGATCACCGATATTGATCTCACTGAGTTTTACAACGACAACGGTACCGTTGTTATAAAGTCTGGCTGTTTGTGGCACTAAGCGCATGAGTGAGCCGATTGCGTCGCCGGCTTTGCGTTTTGACTTGGCTTCCATATATTGGCCAATAGAAATCATGGTAATCAGAACGCCACAAGACTCGAAATAAAGATTCATGCAGTAGCTTTTGTCTCCACTAATAATCATGAATACAGAAAAAAGAGAATAGACAAAGGCAGCTCCTGTTCCGACAGCAACCAGGCTATCCATGTTAGGAGCACCTTGGATTAGATTTGAAAATCCATCCCGATAGAAGTGCCACCCTAAATACATGACGGGTAAAACCAAAAGCAGTTGCAAAATTGCAAAAGTTAAGGGAGAGGATTCTGGGCTAATAAAACTGGGTAGGGGAAGGCCTATCATATGCCCCATAGACACATAGAGAATCAATATGGCTAAGATAATCATAGGGGGCAATGAGCGGAACTGATTCTTCAAAGCGTTTGTCGCGTATTCATTTTCTTTTTGCCACTCTTTGACTAAATCTTCTCCTTCAGAGAGTTTAGCTCCGAAGTTTAGTTTCTGAATACGAGCAATGACAGTTTTGACTCCATCACTTTTTTTGATACCTTCTTTAAGTATTACCTGTGCGCGATTGGTAGGTAAACTAACACTGACTTTATCGACCTCAGACATTTTTCCCACAACGCGCTCAATTCTTGAAGAACAGGCAGCACAGTGCATTCCAGTAATAGACAATTCAAATTTGATCTGTGACATAAAATCTCCTCTTACTCGGGAGTCACTCTATACCCTATAGTAACTAGAGGGTGCAATATCTTTAATGAGAATTTTATAATGAGAACAAATCTCATTTGTTAGATTAAGGAGAAGAAAATGAATAAATTAAAAGTGGAAGGCATGCATTGCCAAAATTGTGTGAAAGCTGTGACGGATGTCGTCAGTGCTTTACCTGGTGCCAAAGGCGTTGTAGTGAGCTTGGAAAAAGGTGAAGTGACCTGGGAGGAAATGGGAGCGAGCATTGAAGAAGTGAAAGCTGCCATTGAAGATATCGGATTTGATGCTTCAGAGCCCAAGTGCTGCTGTTGTCAAAAATAACCGCTGATAGATTGAAGAAAACCCGCGAATTTCGCGGGTTTTTTAAGACCTATCAGAAAACGATAGATTAATAGTTTTCAGCCTTGCGTTGGAAGTAGGCCTTGGCGTGAGAGCAAACCGGGCAGATTTCAGGAGCTTGCTTACCAATCACGATATGACCGCAATTAGAGCATTGCCAAATGGTGTCACCTTCAGAAGAGAAGACCATACCGCCCTTAACGCGTTCGAGCAACTTCAGGTAACGGGCTTCATGTTCTTTTTCGATAGCAGCAACACCTTCGAACAAGAAAGCGATATCATCAAAGCCTTCTTCGCGAGCTTCGCGAGCCATACGGTCATACATGTCGGTCCATTCGAAGTTTTCACCGTTGGCAGCGTCTTGGAGGTTGACTTCCGTTGTCGGAACAGCACCGCCGTGCAAGAGCTTGAACCAAAGCTTGGCGTGTTCTTGTTCGTTCTTGGCCGTTTCTTCAAAGATGGCAGCAATTTGCACATAGCCGTCTTTCTTGGCCTGACTTGCATAGTAGGTATACTTATTGCGGGCTTGAGATTCGCCAGCAAAAGCTTCCATCAAATTCTTTTCGGTCTTAGTGCCTTTTAAATCCATTTCTTTCTCCTTAATTTGAAATAGGACTCTTTGTTCCTGTCCTCATAGTAAATTGTTTAATGATTTTTTGCCTAGCTTAATATCAAATTTCTATGGTTTAGATAGAAAGAATGCATTTTGGACATTTTATGGATAACAAAAAATCCCGTGCACTCAATAATGCCGGGATTTTCAATGGCGGAAGGGGAGGGATTCGAACCCTCGGTACGGATAACCGTACGCCGCCTTTCCAGGGCGGTACATTCAACCACTCTGCCACCCTTCCGTGGTGTTGTGTCGTAGGCTCGAAATTATACTGGTGATTTCTTAAATTTCAAGACCTACGAGAAAAATTAATTAACCTTTGCAGCGTTCAATAAACTTTTTCAATTCACTGGGTGTTTGCACTTCGACGATGCGATCGACTTCTTGCCCTTTTTTATAAAAAATCATTGTTGGAATATGGCCAACATTGTAAAGTGCACGCATCTGTTCCTTGAGTTCTCCGCCTCTTTCGCCGACGTCTACATGGGTGAAATAAATATCCGTGAATTCTTCGGAGAATTTTTTATAAAAAGGAGCAGCTCGGCGACAATCAATACACCAGGGAGCACCGAAATTAACGATGCAAAGCGGGTTAGCTTTAAGGGTTTCTGGAATTTGTTCATGAGTTATTTCGTGAACCATCGGTCTCTCCTTGAAAGTTTTTCAACCATCATACTGAAATTTTCATGAAGGTGCTCTTGTTTCAGAACGCCACTTCGGATAGAATAGCGATCTCACCTTTCGGAAGGGTGGCAGAGTGGTTGAATGCAGCAGTCTTGAAAACTGCCGACGCGCAAGCGTTCGTGGGTTCGAATCCCACCCCTTCCGCCAATGAAATTTCTCTTTATAGCAGTTGCTCCCGTTTGCAAATTCAAAAATTGTGAATGAGAATAGTTTGCTGTACATCGATGCAGTTCTCAGCAACTTCAACATTAGAATCTATCCCATTAGACAGACGAACGTAATATCGTTTTGTTTGACCTGTCGATCGTCTTTATTCAAAAGCAAATTTCAATCTGTAAGGATTAGACTAAGAGCTGATCTAATAAGGGGCCATACAAAGGGTTAATATTTCAAAAAAACCTGGCCTGTAATATTTGAGTTTTATATGAACACCTCCCGTTTGCCAATGCGAAATTCGTGAATCAAGAATGGTTTGCAGCTTTATATCCGGCTTTGTGTTGGTTTAAGCAACAGCCCTGATGTATTTCCGCGAGTGAATTCCTCATTTCTCCTACGGGCTCTTATTCAATCTTGATTTTTCGATCAAATCACCGCCCACACTCAATTTCAGGTTCTAAACACTCCGGTCTTACCTATCCTTAATCACTTTTTCACTTCAGCAAACTTTCAGAGTTCTTCCTTATCAGTTAAAAAAGTTAGTCAAATTCATTTCCTGTATTGAACAGGAACATAATCCTTCACATAGCTAGACTCATAAGCCATCAGCGCCCACATGATTCTTGCCATTTTGTTGGCCATTGCACCAATCACCTTATTCGTGCAATGATCCTTCTTCAATCGCGTTACCATCTTGGGAGGTTCTTTGGACAAAGTCACTACACTTCTGGCTCCGTGGATAATCAGTTTTCTCACGTAACCATCGCCTCGTTTACTCATTCCCAAGACTTCTATTTTTCCTCCACTTCCTTTATGTCTGGGAGCAATCCCCAGAAAGGCCGCAAATTGCCGACCGTTTTAAAAGGCTTTCGCATTACCCACCGTAGCAACCGTAGCTGTTGCTGTTAGTGTCGCTACTCCGGGTATCTTCATCAGCCTTTGGCAATCCGGTTGCGCTTTGGCCCAACTCTTTAAATTGTCTTCCAACTCTTTGATCTGCTGATCCAATTGTTGGACATCGCTCCACAACTGCGATAACGCCTTTAACGCTATCCGAGGCACACGTTCTTGAAGACTTTCAAGAGCGTGTGGCAACCATTGTCTGATTGCTTTGTGTCCCCTTGCTGTTACTAAACCAAACTCCATCAAAATTCCACGAATTTGGTTTATCTCAGCTGTTCTTTGTTTGACCTTCAATTCACGGATACGGTGAACGGTCAATACTGCTTGCTGCTCTTCGGTTTTGACAGCTACTTTGCGAGGAGAATTTACTTGTGTAGCCAACCAAATCGCTTCAGCATCTCGAACATCACTTTTGTTGCCACGATTGAATGCCTTTACATCTTCTCCCGGCATCAGTTTTCTTTCGTGGCCCAGCTTTATTAATTCTCATGCCCAATAGTGAGCGCCTCCACAGGCCTCCATTCCAATCAGGCACTTCTCACGATTGGCAAAGAACCACAACACCTTTGCTCGAGTCAATTGCTTTCTGATCACTTCTCCAGTCGATTGATCAATCCAATGCAATTGAAAAACATTCTTAGCAATATCAATCCCAACAACGGTCAAGTTCGTGTTAGCATTCATGGCAGATCCTCCTTTTCCATGTGATTGTTTGCAACAAAATCATTTTCACACTTTGGGCACTTAGATGCCGTTGGAAGGAGGATCTTCTTTTACCCTCTCACTCTGAGTGGGAGGTGTTCATTACATTTCTTCTATATAGCTGCGATGCACCAGTACCAAGCTTAGGGGTGATTCCTGCACAGCTTTCTTACGATAAATCAATTATCTACAACTTTTGAGCTCATTTACTGTAGTAGAAACAACTTGAAATGTTTTCTTTTTCTTCAGCTGCTGTAATATCAGACTGTTCCATTTGTCAGCAATATTGCTAAATGTCAACTACCCCTGCCCAAAGGCAGAGGCTTGTGAAAGCCTTGGTTGACTAGCCTTGGTGATCTTCCTTTTG
>ERZ857955.682-NODE-682-length-35997-cov-4.321963_pt1 | contig 35997 bp, 36 predicted proteins | sample MGYA00519956_ERZ857955 | MGnify/ENA primary metagenome ERZ857955 (study PRJEB31778, sample SAMEA3449378) | human gut metagenome | biome: human gut; feature: human-associated habitat; material: faeces | place: United Kingdom | collected 2010/2012 ...
GTAGAGCCGACAAAGGCGATCTTCTGGCCCGGACGGCCATACAGGTTGATATCATGCAGGACGATCTTGCCCGGATCATAGCCAAAGTCTACATCCTTAAAGACGATATCTCCCTTCAGTTCACGGTAGTCTGCGCTGCCATCGGCGTTCACACGCTTCCAGGCCCACAGGTTGGTGCGGCCGTTGGCCTCCTGGAGCTGTCCGTCTTTGTCATAGGAGACGTTGACCAAAGTTACGGTACCATGGTCCTCCTCAGAGGGCTCATCCATCAGATCAAAAATCCGCTGAGCACCGGCCAGGGCCATAACTACGGAGTTGAGCTGCTGGGAGATCTGGCTGATGGGATTTGTGAAGCTTTTGGACAGTTGGAGGAAGGTGGCGATGGTGCCCAGAGTGATGGCGCCGCCGATACCATTGAGGGCCAGAAAGCCGCCAGCCATGGCGATAATCACGTACTGGACATTGCCGATGTTGATCAGGATGGGCATGAGGATATTGGCGTATTTATTGGCCTTATCGGCGCTCTCAAACAGGGCGTCGTTGACCTTGTCAAAGCCCGCCTGGGCCTCGGCTTCGTGGCAGAAGACCTTGACCACCTTCTGGCCGTTGATCATCTCCTCGATATAGCCGTTCAGATCGCCCAGCTTCACCTGCTGGCGGACAAAGTTGCGGCCGCTGCGGCCGGCCAGGAACCGGGTGACACAGAGCATGCAGAAGATACAGACGATGACCACCCCAGTGAGTGTCAGGTTGGTGATCAGCATACTCACAAAGGTGACCAGGATCATCATGCCGGAGTTGATGACTTGGGGGACGCTCTGGGAGAGCATCTGGCGCAGGGTGTCCACGTCATTGGAGTAGACGCTCATCACATCGCCATGGGCGTGGGTGTCAAAGTACTTGATGGGCAGCGTCTGCATATGGCCGAACAGGTCATCACGGATGCGCTTCTGCACACCCTGGGAGATGGTGACCATCAGCCGGTTGTAGGAGAAGGCGCACAGGGCGCCCACAATATACAGACAGGCCATCATAAGCAGCACACGCACAAGGCCGCTGTAATCAGGGGTCTCCATGGCCACCAAGGGGGCGATGTAGTTGTCGATGAGATTGCCCAGGAACAGGGAGCCCGACACTGTGGCGATGGCGCTGACCATGATGCACAGGATAACCAGTACAAACAGGGCCCGATAGCCGCGGCCCACATAGCTCAGCAGGCGCCGAATCGTGTGGGCCTTTTTCACCGGAGATTTATTCATCTTCGCCGCCTCCCTTCGTCTGGGACTCATAGATTTCACGGTAGATGCCGCAGGTCTGGAGCAACTGCTCGTGGGTGCCCATGGCACTGATCACGCCGCCATCCATGACCAGTATCAGGTCGGCGTCCTCAATAGAGGAGATGCGCTGCGCGATGATGAATTTAGTGGTATCCGGGATCTCATCCCTGAAAGCCTTGCGGATAAGCGCATCGGTCTTGGTGTCCACAGCGGAGGTCGAGTCGTCCAGAATCAGGATCTTGGGCTTCTTCAGCAGGGCGCGGGCGATGCACAGTCGCTGCTTTTGACCGCCGGAAACATTGGTGCCTCCCTGCTCAATATAGGTGTCATATTTGTCAGGGAACTCCTGAATAAAAGAGTCGGCTTGGGCCAGCTTACACACCCGGACCAGCTCCTCGTCAGTGGCGCTGGCATTCCCCCAGCGCAGGTTCTCCTTGATAGAGCCGGAGAAGAGGACGTTTTTCTGGAGCACCATTGCTACCTGCTCCCGCAGAGCCTCCATGTCGTACTCCCGCACGTCCACGCCGCCCACCAGCACACGGCCTTCGGTGGCGTCGTATAGACGGGGGATGAGCTGAACCAATGTGGTCTTGGAGGTGCCGGTACCGCCCAGAATACCTACGGTCTGCCCGGACTTAATATTCAGACTGACGTTTTTCAGGCACTCCTTGGACTTGTCATTGGCATAGCTGAAGCTCACATTTTCAAAGATCACAGAGCCGTCCTTGACCTCTTCGATGGGGGAGGGGCCGTTCTGGAGATCGCTCTCCTCATTGAGCAGCTCGGTGATGCGCTCGGCAGAGGCCCGGGCGATGACGATCATCACCAGCACCATGGAGAACATCATCAAGCTCATCAGGATCATCATGATATAGCTGAACATGCTGGTCAGCTCACCGGTGGTCATGCTGCCGCCTACGATCAGATGGGCGCTCAGCCAGGAGACAATGAGGATACAGGCCGAGACGCACAGCTGCATCAGGGGCATGTTAAAGGCCAGAATTTTTTCGGCCTTGGAGAAGTTCAGGTAGATCTCCTGGGAGACCTCGCCGAATTTTTCCTTCTCATGCTCCTCCCGGACGAAGGATTTGACAACCCGGATGCCCAGCAGATTCTCCTGCACCACATTGTTCATCCAGTCATACTTCTTAAACACCCGCTCAAAAATCGGGTGGGCTCTGGTCATGATAAGCAGCAGGCCGACCGCCAAAATGGGAATGACGATTAGAAAAATCAGAGCCAGCCGGGGATTGATGGTAAAGGTCATCACCCATGCGCAGATGAGCATGATGGGGCAGCGCACAGCGATGCGGATAATCATCATGAAGGCCATCTGCACATTGGTCACATCAGTGGTCAGGCGGGTAATGATGCCGCCTGTGGAGTACTTGTCAATGTTGGAAAAAGAAAATTTTTGGACGTTGCGGTACATCTCCCGCCGCAGATTGCGGGAGAGGCCGGTAGATGCCTTGGCCGCAAAGCGGCCGGACAGAGCACCCAGCAGCAGGGCAATCAGTGCCATGGCCACTACCGTGACGCCGTATCGGACGATGTGGTCCATGCTGCCGGCCTGTACACCCTCATCCAGCAGCTTGCCGGTCATCTTTGGGATGAGTACGTCAAAGGCTACCTCGCCGATGACAAGAATCGGCGTGAGTATGGTGGCCGGCCAAAGCTCCTGAATGCAGCCTACGATGCTGCGTTTCTTCATGCGGTTCCCTCCTTGGGTAAAAATTCGCTTGCTAACTGTTTGCGTTGGGATGAATTTGGCAATCCTCCGAAGCAGAGCGGGAATCCGACAGCTCAGTCAGATTGCGTTTTAATTTTTCCAAGGTTGCCATCAGCTGATCGATCTCTGCCTGCGTCAGCCCCCGGGTCAGCACAGCTTCCATGGACTGGATCCTGGCGGCAGCCTGCTGAGTGAGCGCCTCTGCCTTGGGCGTAACTACAATCCGCTTGAGCCGCGCATCGCGGCTCACCGGCAGACGGACAATCAGTCCGTCTCCCTCCATCTGCTTCAACAGCCGCGAGGCCGTGGAGCGCCGGATGGAGAACACTCCCTCCAGGGTTTTCTGGAAGATCTCCTGGTCACGGTTGCGGCACAGGAAGCCCAGCAGCATGCCCTGCATCTCAGTGAACTCATCGTCCAGGCTCCCGTGCAGTTCCCATATCTTCCGCCGCATCAAATTGGACAGTGCTTTGATCTCGTAGCCAACGTGACGCTCTCGCCGCATCGAAGCATCACCTCCTTTGTTTGAGTAGTATTATCTTAGTTTCCTTGCTAACAGTTGTCAATGAGCACACTGCACAAAAAGCCCGGAATGCGCTCTATATCATTTTGTAAAGTAAATTTGTGATTGAATGGAACTTCCACAGCATCCAATAAAAAAGCCGCCGGGCCCAGACCCAGCAGCTTTTTGGGGGTTCAGCAGCAACAGGTGCCTCCGTCCACCGAGAGTTCGGCACCGTTGACATGCCTGGCGTCGTCGCTGCACAGGAACAGACAGCACGCGGCGACTTCCTCCGGTGTGGCGTGCCAGCCGGAGGGGTAGGCCTCAGCAATCTTCATAATTCGCTCCAGACCTATAGGATGGAAAGCGCCGCCGGAGTGAGGGCCGATATCCGTATCCACACCGCCTGGATGTACAATATTGCAGCGAATTCCCTGAGGGCCATATCCAAAGGCGATGCTCCGCGTCAGGCCTACTAAACCCGTCTTGGCGGCAGTATAGCTGGGGCCATGGTTGCCGCGGAGCGCAGCATAGGAGCCAATATTGACAATCGCGCCCCCACCGCCCTTGAGCATAAGAGGGACCGCAAGCCGGCAGATGCGGAAGGGGGCCTTTAAATCCAGGTCCATGATCCGATCCCAGCGTGCATCATCTGTGTCTTCAAGGGTATAGTGCAGGTCATTCATTCCCGCTATGTTGCATAGCGCATCCAACCGGCCGAAACGGGTTTCAGCGGTCTCCACCATCCGCTGAATATCCTCAAGCTTGGTGACATCAACGGTCATAGGTATGACACGTTCTGCGCCCTCCCACTGTGCCAGCTCTTCCGGGCGGGTATATCTGGCCGCGGCGATCACCCAGGCGCCTTCCTCATGAAAGCGCCGGACCGCAGCACAGCCAATACCACTGCTCGCACCGGTAATCATTGCAACTTTTCCGGCCAGTCTATTGCTCTCCATTTAAAAACCATCCTTTCTCTGCTGTATATAGATAAATTTTCTATATGATATAACCCAAGGACTTGAGAGTAAAGATGAAATAGGGAATGGCTGCATCGGATGGTGGGCGGCTGTGGAGGTTTTTGTCCAGACCATTTGGTATCTGTCGGCGCTAATTTGGTCAGCGGAGACTAACCTGACTAATTGGTAACCACTTGCAGAAAACATAGCACTATGGTATCGTTTAAATAGCGGACAAAACGAAAGAAGACAGGAGTGATTACAGTGGGACGATTTGAAGGAAAGACCATCATTATTACAGGCGGCGGAAAGGGCGGCGGTATTGGTTACGGCGTAGCTACCGCGTTTGCCAAGGAGAGAGCCAACTTGGCTCTTACCGGGCGGAGTTTGGGCAAGCTGGAGGATGCCAAGGAGGAGTTGGAACGCCTGTATGGCGTCCGGGTTCTCCCTGTCCTGGCCGATGGCGGAGAGGAAGAACAGGTCAAGGCCGCAGTGGCCCAAATTGCAGAGACATTCGGCCGCATTGACGCGCTGATCAACAATGCCCAAAATTCAGCTTCCGGCATACCGCTGGTTGAGCATACCCTGGAAGATTTCAATAAAGCGATTTATTCCGGCCTGTATGCCGCCTTTTTCTATATGAAGCACACCTATCCATACCTGAAGGAGACCAAGGGATCGGTGGTGAACTTTGCGTCAGGCGCAGGGCTGTTCGGCAAGCCAGGCCAGTCCTCCTATGCCGCCGCTAAGGAGGGCATCCGGGGCATGTCGCGGGTGGCCGCCACCGAGTGGGGGCCTGACGGTATCAATGTCAATATCATCTGTCCGCTTGTGATGTCTCAGGCATTGATGAACTGGAAAGCGCAGTACCCCGAGATCTATGAGCGAACCATTCAGGGGATTCCGGCCGGCCGGTTTGGCGACCCGGAGAAGGACATCGGCCGTACCGCTGTTTTCCTCTGCTCGGAGGACGCCAAGTATATTTCCGGCGAGACCATCACCATGCAGGGCGGCAGCGGCCTGCGCCCGTAAGTGCGGCAAAGAAGCGGGGCCCGGCGCATATCGCGCCAGGCCCCGTTTTCGTGAAAAGAAATCAGGAATCCGCCTGCCGCTTCAGGTGTTGATAGAGCTTCTGTTGGTTGGGAAGCATCCGGCGGACCGGGGTGCGCCTGACATAGCGGGCTAAAATTGCCTGTGCATGTTCCCGATCCAAAAGGGGGACCAAGGGATCGGCCAACCCCTCAAGGGCTACAAGGGCGAATTCCATAGCGGGGACGGACGGATCCGGCGCGCCGCTGTGAAACAGCACAAGCTCCAGAGCTTCCGCTGCAAATGGAGCGGCATCCGGGATGCCTGCCAGCAGGGAGGACAGCGCCTCCACGCCCAACTTCAGATCCTGATAGAAGGAGGAGAGCGCCTCGTCCTGGGCGCGGCGGGCCATGCCTCCGCCGCCGCTGAGCCAGCCAGCCAGCTTATCCCGCCAATCCCCTGCGCGGCCAGCCTGTACAAAGCGCTCCACGTGGGCGCTGTAGCATGCCCGGAGACGCTCTAGTGCCTCCGCCGGGGTGAGGTCCAACATGTTATCCATCAGGCAGTCCTCGTTTCGTCCAAACGTAATGTAATCTCTCATTTTCAAATTATAGCCGATCCTGTACCAAGAGACAAGGACACGTTGGGCTGGGGATTGACTTTTTTTTAAGGAATGTGATATATTTATCATAAAAGTGAGAAATATATCACAAAGGAGACAAAAGACGTTGAAACCCTTTGTCTGTAAGCTGAAGGAGTACCGTCTGGCCGCCGGGCTGACCCAGGAGGAGCTGGCGGACCGGGTGGGGGCCCGGCGGGAGACCGTCGTTCGGTTGGAGGCAGGACGGTATAATCCGTCTCTCAAGCTGGCCTTTAACATTTCCCGGGCAGTGAACGCCCCCATCGAGGACATTTTTCTCCTGGACGAAAGGAGGACTGAAATGGACGCCATTCGAGAGTACCACTTTGCCCGCAGAGCGGAGATGGAGGCGGCGGAGGCCGGTGCGGAAGTTCGGGAGCTGCCCATCGGCCGGATTGAGGAGACCCGGCGGGGGCCCAGATTTTACTTTACCGGGCGCTTTCGCAGTCCTGACCTCATACTGGATTACGTCCAGAAACGCCCTCACCTTGGCATCTACAACGAGAAGGGGGAGCTGTGCGATGCGGAGGCGGTGGCCGAGGAGATCCGGGGGATGAAGCTGGGCATTTCGGGGTCCGGCAGCCGCAGCGGCAGCGGCCGGGGCATTACCTATAATGATCTCAGCGAATGGGACTGCTGAAGCTGCGCACGGAGACGTTCGCATATCCTTTAAAGGAAAGCCCTGGTCCCGGCGATTTTGCCGGGACCAGGGCCTTTTGTTCTGCAGTCAATTATCGTCGCTGAGATAGTAGGGCCTCATCAGGCTGGGCTGCTCGGTGGAGTCCTTTTGGGTTCCGCGGCGAATCTCAGGAGGTCCCCCTCTGACGCCCCTGCCCGGTCCTCTGCCGCCGGACTTCTTTTTTGGCGCCGGCGCACCGCTGGCCTTTTTAGGAATAAGAGCCTCTGCGGCAGGGGATTCCCCGCTGGTTTTCTTTTTCCCGCGGCGGCGCTTCTTGCCGCTCTCACCGGCAGAGGGGCGGGGAGGCTCAGCTGGTTTAGACGCAGATGCAGCGGCGGTTGGCCTGCGGGGGGCCAACAGGCGGGCGGTGGCATCCATGATTACGTCGCTGGCCAGGGGGTTGGGTTTTTCAAAATCAGTATAGGCCTGACGGGCTGCCGGTATGGCAGGCGATGTGGCGGTAAGGGCGGCCTCCAGGGTGGCACTGGCCCGCTGCCCCCTGCGGCGCCTGGGCTTGGCGGGGGCCTCCGGGGGAGGGGCCGCAGGTACAGGCTTCTGCTGCTGAGGAGCCGGGGCCGCTTTTTTGGCGGCCGCTTCGGCGTTGCGTGCCCGGCGGTGTTCTTTGGCGGCAGCACGGGCCTCAGCATCCTCGGGATTGACAGGTCTGCCCTTGGCGTCCTTTCCTGAGGGCTCCAGTATCTGCATGGGCCAGGGGTGGCCGTCCACCACAGGAATGTGTCTGCCGATGAGCTTCTCAATACTCCTGAGCGCATCCTTCTCATTGATATCGCAGAAAGAGACGGCTGTGCCGCCATGGCCCGCCCGGCCTGTACGCCCGATGCGGTGGACATAGGTCTCGGGCACGTCGGGCAGGTTGTAGTTGAAGACGTGGGACAGCTCCTCGATATCCAGCCCCCGGGCCGCGATATCGGTGGCCACCAGGGCGGTGATCCGTCCGGCCTTGAAATCGGCCAGGGCCTGCTGGCGGGCGGTCTGGCTTTTATTGCCGTGGATGGCCGCGGCAGAGATGCCGGCTTTGACCAGGTCACCGGCCACCTTGTTGGCCCCGTGCTTGGTGCGGGTAAAAATCAGCGCGTTCCTCACATGTCCGTCCCGGATCAGGGTGGAGAGGAGCTTGGTCTTGTTGCCGCGGTCCACATAGTAGAGCCGCTGATCGATGATCTCCACGGGAGAGGAGATGGGATCGACCGCCACCTTCGCCGGGTTGTGAAGCAGGGAGTCCACCAGCCCCTGGACTTCGGGAGGCATGGTGGCCGAGAAAAAGAGCGTCTGCTTTTTTGCCGGGAGCCACTTGAGAATTTTTCTTACATCATGGATAAAGCCCATATCCAGCATCCGGTCGGCCTCGTCCAGGACAAAGATCTCCAGATTTTCCACATAGATAAAACCCTGGCTGTGGAGATCCTCCAGGCGGCCCGGGGTGGCAACCAGCACGTCCACACCCCGCTTGAGCTGTTCCACCTGGGGACCTTGGCCCACGCCGCCGAAGATAACGGCGGAGCGCAGAGGGAGGTTTTTCCCATAGTGCTCAAAGCTCTCCTGGATCTGGAGGGCCAGCTCCCGGGTAGGAGTAAGAATGAGAGCGCGGACGGGCCGGGGCTTCTGCCGCGCCGGAGCGGCGCTGAGCCGCTGCAGGATGGGGGCGGCAAAGGCGCAGGTCTTGCCAGTGCCGGTCTGGGCGCAGCCCAGGACATCCCGCCCCTCCAGGGCGGGGGGGATCGCCTTCGCCTGGATGGGGGAGGGCTTCTCATAGCCCTCGTCGGCCAGCGCCCTCAAAATAGGCGCAATAAGGCCGAGGTCTTTGAAAGTCATGTATTTCGATCCTTTTCATTTATTCGGGAGTGCCCTTCCCGGGGGGCCGGATTCTGCCCGGCGGCGGCTTTAAGCCGCATTTCAAACCTGATTAGTATATCACATTCTGAAAAAAGTACAAGCCCTTCATACTTTGGCCCGCGAGATGAAAGGGGCATGAGGAGGAAGGCTCCGGAGTACGGCGGTCACCGTCTCCTCCAGGGTCAGGCCGTCTGCATCCACTGTACAGTGGGCGTACCGCTCGTACAGCGGTGTCCGGCGGTCGTACACGTCGGACAGCGTTTCGCCCGGCGTCATGGCGATGCCGCGGGTAGTGATATTTTCGATCCTCCGCTCCAGAGTCTCCAGGGGCAGCTTGAGGTAGACCACCCTTCCCAAGGTGCGCAGATGGCCGATGGCCCCGGGGCGGCACACAACACTGCCCCCGGGGGCGATAATACAGCCCGTACAGGCTATGGACCGAATGGCGGCCTCTTCCGCGTCCAGAAAGGCATCCAGCCCCCTGGAATCCAGGAGTTCCTGGAGAAGGGCGCCCTCCCGCTGCTGGATCAGCAGGTCGGTGTCGAGAAAACCGAAGCCCAGCGCCTTAGCCAGCAATACGCCTACCGTGCTCTTGCCAGAGCCCGGCATGCCGATAAGAGTGATGTTTTTCACAACGGCGCTCCTTTATTAAGGCAGAGGAATTCGAACCCTGTGGATAGCGGTGGGGGCAGGGCTGTCCACATCTCCAAGAGCGTACTCCTCGATGATGAGTGTAGCGTCCCCGGCGGTTCCCTCGGGGAGAAAAAAGATAAATTGCCCGTAGAGCAGATCCTCCCACTGATAGTCGCTCAGGGTGACCGCATATATCCCATAGCCGGCGAGGCGCTGGGCGAGAAGCATGTCGTCCTCCAGCGCATATATGCCGCCGGAGGCAGTTTCCAGCTCGGGGTTGTCGATATACAGGCCGCGCTGCTGTGTTCCGCTGATGATCCAGACGTCCACGGCGAGGCAGCTATATCCCGGGCGCTCCACCTGGGAATCGCCTGTCAGGTCCACCCACCACGCATCGTCAATAGAAATCCCCGCGCCGTTTATCTGAAAGGGCTCCATCATTTCATGCTCGATCAAAGCCGGGCCCTCCGGATCGGCCAGACCTGAGGAGCCGCCCGTGACGCCGGTTATAAAGCTGTGAAGGACGAGATTCAGGATGGCCAGCACAGCCACGACAAGGACAATGACAACCAGCATTTTGACGGCCGGATGGACGTGGCGGCGGATGCGGCGGCGGGGGGATGCTTCGGGGCCGCAGACCGCGTGGTCCCCGGCGCACAGGCTGCGTTTCCCGGGTTCTGGGGCTGCAGCTGTAGCTGTAGCGGATACATCCCGGGGAGAGGGGCGCTGACGGGGATGCGCGCCTCCATGCGGCGGTGCGGTTCGGGGGCGGGCGGCGGTATGCCGCATCTGCTGCTGGTTTTTGGCCGCCGCCTGGCTTTCGCGGGCGGGAGCAAACCGTGCCAGAAGCTCCTGCTCCAGCGGGGTGGAGGGGTCATCCCGCGGCGGGTTATAGCTGCTGCATTTGGGGCAGAAATCATCCTTATCGTAGTCATACCGCTTGCCGCAGTCCCGGCATACCAGAATGCGCATGAGGATCCTCCTCCCTTATATAATTATAGCAAAGATATGTCCGGCAGGCAACTGAAGATCGCGGGACCACAGAAGACAGAAACTGCAGCAGGACGATTGGATAAAGTCCTTGTCACCCTCCGTGGAATTTGGTATAATAAAGGGTAATTTTGATTTGAAGGCAGAGGGGGCGGCAGCGGCCTATGAGATATAAGCAGTGGAACCGGGCTCACGGCGACGGCGCCGCCCGGCTGGAGATGGAGCGGGCGGGCGTGCCGCGGCTGGCGGCGCTGACACTGTGCGCCCGGGGACTGAATACCGTAGAAAAGGTGCGTGCATTTCTCGCCGCCGATTTGAACCTGCTCCAGGACCCGATGCTGATGAAGGATATGGACCGGGCGGTGGCCCGGATTTCCCAGGGGCTGGAGCAGGGGGAGACCATCGCGGTCTACGGAGATTATGATGTGGACGGCATTACGGCCACATGCCTGCTCACCGATTGCCTGAGGGCTCTGGGCGGAAGGGTGATTCCCTATATTCCGGACCGTATGGAGGAGGGCTACGGGCTCAACCGGGAGGCGGTAGCTGCCCTGAGGGAGCAGGGAGTTACACTCATTGTGACGGTGGACTGCGGCATCACCGCCGTAGAGGAGGCACGCTGGGCGGGAGAGCTGGGCGTGGATGTGGTCATTACCGACCACCATGAGTGTAAGGCTGAGCTTCCTCCCGCCGCAGCGGTGGTGGATCCCCACAGAAAGGACTGTCCCTACCCGTTTAAGCAGTTGGCGGGGGTGGGTGTGGCGCTTAAGGTAGCGCTGGCCCTCCATGGCCCGGGACAGGAAGAAGCGCTGCTGAGGGAATATGCGGATCTTGCCGCCGTAGGCACGGTAGCGGATGTGATGGCTGTGGTGGGGGAGAACCGGACTATTGTCCGTCTGGGGCTGGAGGCGCTGCGCCGCACCCGGCGCCCCGGCCTGCGGGCACTGCTGGCTGAAGCGGGGCTGAATGAGAGGCCGCTTACCTCCATGGCGGTGGGCTATACCCTGGCCCCGCGGATCAACGCCTCAGGGCGGATGGGACGGGCGGGGCTGGCCGCCGAGCTGCTGCTGACACAGGACCCGGTCCGCGGTGAGGCGCTGGCCCGGGAGCTGTGCGCACTCAACCGGGAGCGTCAGGCGATTGAGGCTGGGATCTATGAGAGCTGTCTGGCTCTGGCCGAGACCATGCCGCCGGAGGCGCGCCGTGCCCTGGTCCTCTCCGGCGAGGGATGGCACCAGGGAGTGGTAGGTATTGTGGCCTCTCGCCTGGCGGAGAAATTCTCCTGTCCGGCCTTTATGATCTGCCTCCAGGACGGCAGAGGCAAGGGATCCTGCCGGTCCTTTGGGGGCTTCAACCTCTTCGCCGCGCTGGAGAGCTGCTCGGATTTGCTGGAGGGCTTTGGAGGCCACGAGCTGGCCGCCGGCTTTACCATTCGAGAAGAAAATATTCCCGCTTTTGCCGCGAGGATGAACACATATGTGGCCCTGCGTACCGGCGGGGCCGAGATGGTCAACGTATTGGACATTGACGCTGAGATTGACGACGTATCTCTCCTCGCCATGGAAGAGGTGGAGGGGCTGGGGGTACTGGAGCCCTATGGGGCGGGCAATCCCAAGCCGGTATTCCAGTTCAGCGGCTGTACCGTCAGTGCAGTAACCGAGGTGGGTGGCGGCCGCCATCTGAAGCTCAAGCTGAACGCCGCCGGCCGGTCCTTTGACGCGATTTTCTTTGCCGCTACCGCCCGGGAGACAGGGGTGGCGGCCGGGGATCGCATTGATGTGGCCTTTACCCCCCAGGTCAATGAATACCGGGGCTGGCGGAGCGTCCAGCTGCAGCTGTGCGATCTGCGCCCGGCCAGGACGCGGGCACAGGTAGAACGGGCCCTGTATGAAAAATTCCGCCGGGGAGAACCGCTGACGGCGCTGGAAGCCCGCTCTCTTCTGCCCAGCCGGGAGGAATTTGCTGATTTGTGGCGCTATTTGAAGGGCCACGGAAACGAAGGCCCGATTGAAGAGACCGAGCGCCGTCTGGCCCGGAATCTGGCCCGGACCTCCGGGCGGCGGGAGACCGTCATGCGTACCATGGTGTGTCTGGAGGTCTTTGACGAGCGGGGACTTATCCGCCTGGAGCGGAACACCGATCACCTGCAGATCCGTCTCAACAGTGTGGAGGGCAAGGTGGATTTGGAACAGTCCCACATCATGCGAAAATTACGGAGCATACTGGAGTAAGTATGCTTGTGATGGGCTGGAGGTGCCCTTATGGACCCCATTTTGGAGCGATATCAGGCTCTGGAGGATAAAATTAAGACCTATAACCCGGCGCTGGATACGCAGCGCCTCTTCTCCGCGTTCAATTATGCAGACAACGCCCACTCCGGCCAGCTCCGGAAGGACGGAACGCCCTATATCACCCACCCTCTGGCTGTGGCGGAGATTGTGGCCGATCTGGAGCTGGATACGGACTCCATCATCGCAGCTCTTCTGCACGACTGTATTGAGGACACCGGCTCCACCTATGAGGAGATTGCCAAGCTCTTCGGGACCGCAGTGGCAAATCTGGTGGAGGGGGTCACCAAGCTGACCCGGGTGCAGTATACCTCCAAGGAAGAGGAGCAGATGGAGAACCTGCGCAAGATGCTCCTGGCGATGGCGAAGGACATCCGGGTGATTCTGATCAAAATCTGCGACCGGCTGCACAATATGCGCACCATGGAGTACCAGTCTGCCCGCAAGCAGCGGGAAAAGGCCCTGGAGACCATGGAGATCTACGCCCCCATCGCCCACCGGCTGGGCATGCAGAACTTCAAGTGGGAGCTGGAGGACCTGTCGCTCCGCTACCTGGATCCCATCGGCTATAAGGAGATCGAGGATGAGCTGGCCGCCCGCTCCTCGGCCCATGAGGAGTTCCTGGCCACGGTTCAGAAGCGGATTCAGGACCGGATGGACGAAGAGGGCATCAAGTGCACCGTATACGGGCGGGTCAAGCACATCTACTCCTGCTACCGCAAGATGTACGCACAGAACAAGACGATGGATGAGATCTTTGACCTGTACGCCTTCCGGGTCATTGTGGACGACATTTCGGAGTGCTACAATGTACTGGGGTGTATCCACGACCTGTTCAAGCCCATGCTGGGCCGCTTCAAGGACTATATCGGCACGCCCAAGCCCAACGGCTACCAGTCGCTCCACACTACCGTTATCGGCCGGGAGGGAATCCCCTTCGAAGTGCAGATCCGCACCAAGGAGATGCACCAGACGGCGGAGTACGGCATTGCCGCCCACTGGAAGTACAAGCAGGGCATGGCCAACGAGAAGCTGGGCACCGAGGAGGCCTTCGAGTGGGTCCGCAAGCTGCTGGAGAGCCAGCAGGACACCGACGCCGAGGAATTTGTCCGGACGCTGAAGGTGGATATGTTTGCCGACGAGGTCTTCGTCTTTACGCCCCGGGGCGACGTGATCAACCTCCCTGCCGGGGCCACTCCCATTGACTTTGCCTACAACATTCATTCGGCCGTGGGCAACCAGATGACGGGAGCCAAGGTCAACGGACGCATGGTCCCTTTTGATACCCAGCTGAAAAACGGCGACATTGTGGAGGTCATTACCTCCAAGTCGGCCCATGGTCCCAGCCGGGACTGGATGAAGATCTGCAAGTCCAACGAGGCCCGCAACAAGATCCGCCAGTGGTTTAAGAAGGAGCGCCGGGAGGAGAATATCGCAACCGGCCGCGCCTCCTTTGAGTCCGAGCTCAAGCATGTGGGCCTCTCCCTTGCCGCCATTACCGCCGAAGATGTGCTCCCCTTTGTGTTGAAGAAGGTCCGATTCGGCTCCCTGGACGAGCTGTACGCCGCCATCGGCTATGGCGGCATGACCGCGCAGAAAGCGGTGGTACGGATTAAGGACGAGCTGACCCGTCTCAACCGGGCGGCTGCCGACAAGGCCCAGACGGAGCGGGAGACTGCGGGCCAGGGGGCCGCCGCCGAAATCATTATGCCGGCCGGTGCCGGGCAGTCGGCGCCCAAGCTGCCCAGACACTCCGAATCCGGTATTGTGGTGGAGGGGTTGGACAACTGCCTGGTCAAATTCGCCAAGTGCTGTACCCCCGTGCCCGGAGATCCGATCGTCGGGTTCATTACCCGGGGCTACGGTGTTTCCGTCCACCGGCAGGACTGCCCCAACGCCTCCCCTGAGAAGCAGAAGGAGGAGCCCGGGCGCTGGATTAAAGTCGCCTGGGTGGAGGGGGATCTCTCGGGCTATCAGACTTCGCTGGAGATTGCCGCCAAGGACCGGGACGCCCTCACGCTGGATGTGGCCATGGCCCTGTCTTCGGCCAAGGTAAAGGTCTCCAGCCTCTCCGCACGGTCCATGCCCGACGGATACGCCACGGTGGCCATCGTGCTGGAGGTCAGGAATAAGGATGAGCTGACCGCTGTCGTCAACCGGCTTGGACAGATCCAGGGCGTCTACCAGGTCAAGCGGACGGCCGGCTGAGGATGAGATTAAGGGAGAGCGGACATGACGATAATAGAGAATACGGAGGCCAATCGCCTGGAGCGCTGGATTTCCGAGAGCTTTGAGGGCGGGGCTGTCTGCCGCCGGGAGCTCCGCCTCACGGAGGCGGAGGCCCGCTATGTGGCCGGCGCCTATCCCGCCGACCTGAGGCCCATGGGGGGCCAATGGTATGAGATTACCTTTATGGGAGCGCAAAACGATGGAACATAATTTTGTCCCGCTGCTGCTGGGAGCCGACATTAATGTTTACAGCATGGCCCGGGCCTTTCATGAGGCCTATGGCGTGGAGACCATTGCCTACGGTATGTACCCCTCGGGGCCCTGTTACGGCAGCGACATCATCGACTACCGGGTGCGGGAGAACAACGACGACCCGGAGGTGGTGCTGCGCAGCGTCACCGAGGTGGCCCAGGAGTTTCCCACCAAGCAGATCCTTGTCCTGGGCTGCGGGGACAACTACCTCACCGCCATTGCCGAAAATCTGCCCAGATTCCCCGCCAACGTGGTAGCGCCCTATATCGATCTGCAGCTTATGGAGACGCTGATCCACAAGGAGAAATTCTATGAGCTCTGCGATCGGTACGGCATTGACCACCCCGCCACCTTTGTCTATAAAAAGGGCATGGGGCACGACTTTGAACTCCCTTTTCCCGGCCCCTTTGTGGTCAAGCCCGCTGAGAGCGCCACCTATTGGGACCATCCGTTCGACACCCAGAAGAAGGCCTATGTCCTCCAGACCCGGCAGGAGGTGGACGCCGTTCTGGACGAGATCTACGAGCACGGCTACGAGGACTCCCTCATCATTCAGGACTTTATTCCCGGCGACGACAGCTATATGCGGGTGGTGACCAACTACTCGGGAGAGGACGGCAAAGTCCGTCTCATGTGTGTGGGGCATGTCCTGCTGGAGGAGCATACCCGCCACGGCATCGGCAATCACGCCGTCATCATCACAGAGGACGAGCCCGCGCTGTGCGAGCAGCTGCGCAACTTCCTGGAGGATATTAAATTTACCGGCTTTTCCAATTTCGACGTAAAATTTGACCAGCGTGACGGAAAATTCAAGGTGTTTGAGATCAACTGCCGTCAGGGCCGCAGCAACTATTACGTCACTGGGGCCGGATATAATCTGGCCAGATATCTGGTGGAGGACCGCATCGAGCACAAGCCCTGCCAGCTCACAGTGACAAAAAACCGCCACCTCTGGCGGGTTATCCCCGCCAAGGTGGCCTATGACTATATTCCCAGCCGGTATCACGCTGAGATGAGGGCCCTGATCGAGCAGGGGGCCTGGGTGAACCCCCTGTTCTACAGGGCGGACAGAAACCTCATCCACAAGCTGCGGATCCTCAGGGACCAGTGGCGCTATAAGGAGCGCTACGCCAGCTCTATGGAGAAAGCGAATTGAAGGAACAGCGTTTAGGTATTTTGGGCGGCATGGGTCCGCAGGCCACCCAAGTGTTTTACCAGCGGATTCTGGATCGGACCGACGCGGCCGCCGACCAGGAGCACCTGCCCACCCTCATCCTCAGCGATACCGCCATGCCGGACCGAACGTCGGCCATCCTGGGGGGAGACGCCGAGCAGTGTTACCGCAGGCTTCTTGCGGACGCCCGGGAGCTCCAGGGCTGCGGCTGCACCGCCATCGCCATCCCCTGCAATACCTCCCACTACTTTGTGGACCGCCTGCAGGGGGAGCTTGACATCCCAATCGTGAATATGGTCCGGGAGGCCACCGGCGCCATGTGCCTGGCGGGCCGCCGCCGGGTGGGGATCCTGGCCACCGACGGCACGATTCAGACCGGTATCTATCAGCGGGAGTGCGAGGCCCAGGGCCTGGAGGCGGTCTCCCCTGCCCCGGACGTGCAGAAGGTGGTCATGTCCATCATCTATGACGAGATCAAGCGCGGGGAAAAGGGCAGCCGGGAAAAGTTTGCCCTCATCGACCGCCATATGCGGGAGCGGGGCTGTGACGGGGCTATCCTGGCCTGTACGGAACTGTCCGTCTACCGGGCCTACCACGGTCTGCCCGACTACTATCTGGACGCGATGGAGGTGCTGGCCGAGCGGTGTATTACCACCTGCGGCTACCGCTTAAGAATGGTGTAAGGCGCCCAGAAAAAGGCCCATGCGCAGCCCGGCGCAAAACATGGCCTTCTGTTCCGCCGCGGCCTTGTCTGCCGCCGCGTCGCGGTAGTCCTGGAGGGGGAGGCGCTGCTGCGGCACGTCCGCGGTCTCCTTGAGGCGGGACCAGTAGCGCTCTGCCGCCAGACAGGAGGTTTCATATTCCTCATCTTCCGCCAGGGCGGGACGGAACAGGTGGTCGGCTGCGTATTGGTAGAGGTATTCTATCAAGTCGGACATAATACATTCCTCCATTGACCTGTTTGGGTTAATTTTATTATAATTGCCCCAAACGGGTCTGTCAAGAAAAATATTATGAGGTGCATGATGGAGATTCTGGGGGAGCGGTTGTTGATGCTGCGAAAAGAAAAGAATTTAAGGCAAGAAGATGTGGCAAAAGCAATTGAAATTGGCTTTAATACTTACCGTCGCTACGAGCATGGCTCACGAGAGCCGGGGGCTTCCACTATTTTGGCACTTGCCGATTTTTACGGTGTGAGTGCCGATTATCTGTTGGGCCGGACGGACGTGCGGTAAGAGTTACCGCCTCCAGAAGGCAGAGGTTTCCGAGCTGCCCATGGAGGCACGCCTATATAGTTCCGAATGGGCCTGCCAAGTGTTGTTTGCAAGGAGTTTTTTATGTCAGTGCTTTCAGAGCGACTGCTCCAACTGCGAAAAGAAGCAGGATTGAAGCAGGAAGAGGTCTCAGAACAATCCGGTGTTGCCTACCGTTCCTATCGCCGTTATGAGGCTGGAGAGCGAGAGCCATCTGCCTCTACACTTGGAGCCCTTGCTGACTTTTTTGGTGTAACGACTGATTTCCTGTTGGGCCGGACGGACGTGCGGTAAGAGTTACCGTCTCCAGAAGGCAGAGGTTTCCGCGCTGCCCATGGAGGCACGCCCCCGGCGCGGCCGCCCGCAGCTGTATTCCACCGAGGGCGGAAGCCCTCCTCCACTGAACCGAGGTGACATGATGAACCGTCCCCGCCTCCCGCTGGGAGATTACTTTCAGCTCCTCATCAGGAATGGGCTTCTCGCGGACAAGGTCCCTCTGAAAGCGGATCTGACCCACCCGGTCTCCCTGGTCTCCTGCGACTCCAGGGTGGTCGTCCCCAATACCCTTTTTGTCTGCAAGGGGGCGGCGTTTAAGCCGTCCTACCTCCAGGATGCGGAGCGGCAGGGCGCCTTTGCCTATGTCAGTGAGAGGGAGTACCCGTCGGTGCCGCTCCCCTGCCTCCGGGTAACCGACATCCGCGCCGCCATGGGCCTGCTGGCCGATCTGTCCTATGGACACCCGTCCGGTGCGTTGACGGTTACAGGTATTACCGGTACCAAGGGCAAGACCACCACGGCCTACTATTTGAAATCGATTCTGGATGCATGGCTGTCCGCCCAAAGCCACCGGGAGAGCGCCATTTTGTCCACCATCGTTACCGACGACGGCGTGGAGCGCCGGCCGGCCAAGCTGACCACGCCGGAGCCGCTGGATCTGCAGAAGCACCTGTTTCACGCGGCCTCCTGCGGCGCGGACTATCTGACGATGGAAATCTCCAGCCAAGCCCTCAAGTACGGGCGGGTTATCGGGGTAGATCTGGCCTGCGCCGTCTTTCTGAACCTGGGGGAGGACCACATCTCTCCGGTGGAGCATCCCGATCTGGAGGACTATTTCCAATCCAAGCTCCTTATTTTCCGGCAGGCCGGAGCGGCCTGCGTCAACCTGGACAGCGACCGCGCAGCAGAGATTTGGGCGGCCGCAGCCTCCTGCGGCCGGGCTGTGAGTTTCTCCCAGCGGGATCCCGCCGCCCACGTATACGGTGCGGATGTGCGCAAGGTGGGCAACCGCATCCGGTTCCAAGTCCGTACACCCCGCTATGAGCGGGATATGGCCATCTCCACCCCCGGCCTCTTTAATGTGGAAAATGCCTTGGCCGCCCTGGCGGTATGCGAGGTCTACGGTATCCCGCCGGAGGCCGCTGCAAAAGGACTGGAGCGGGCCTTTGTGCCCGGCCGCATGGAGCATTACCAGAGCGCCGACGGGCAGATTTCCGTGATTGTGGATTACTCCCACAACGGTATGAGCCTGGAGACCGCGCTGCGATCGGTGCGCAGGGAGTACCCCGGCCGGCAGCTGACCGTCCTCTTCGGCTGTACCGGAGGGAAGGGAATCGACCGCCGGGAGGGAATGGGCGGCGCAGCGGGTGCGCTGGCCGACCGCATCCTTCTGACGGAGGACGACCCAGGCCCTGAGGAGGTGGCGGATATCTGTGCCGACATCGGCCGGTATATCTCCGCCGCCGGAAAGGACTATACGGTTATTCCCGATCGGGAGCGGGCGGTATATGCCGCCATATTGGAGTGCGAGAGACCCGCTGTGGTAGTGCTGGCGGGCAAGGGCTGTGAGCAGCAGCAGAAGAGAAAAAACGGCCCGGAGCCCTGCGTGCCCGACGGGATGCTGGCACAGAAGGCGCTGGCACGGTACGACCAGGGATGAACGGTCTGGAGCGGGCGTTTCAGGCAGCCGGAGCCGCGGCCTGGGGGGGCGTGGCCTATGAGCGGCTGTTGCCCTACATGTCGGCGGAAGCCCGGGACAGGGCGGAGGACCTGTGTCCCCGGCCGCGCACCGTGCTTGCCGCGGCGTTCCCCTACTATGCCGGAGATCGGCCGGGCAACCTCTCGCTGTATGCCCGGGGGGAGGATTATCACCGGGTTTTGATCCGGCGGTTGAATACGGTGTGCAAATTTTTGTCAAAAATATACCCAGAAGAATTATTTTGTCCCTCTGCAGACAACTCCCCGCTGCCCGAGCGGGAGGCCGCCTGGCTCGCGGGGCTGGGCCTGCGGGGAAAAAACGGCCTCTTTCTTCTGCCTCCCTACGGCAGCTATGTCTTTCTCGGAACCATTCTCACAGGCGCATGCCTCCCGCTTCCCGAGGCGGCCCCGGCGCCGGACTGCATGGACTGCGGGAAATGCGCCGTAGCCTGCCCCGTCGGTATCCTGCATACAGGGAAAGCAAAGTCAGGCCGCTGTCTCTCAGATATCACTCAGCGGAAGGGCGCCCTCTCTGCGGAGGAGGAGGCGCTGCTGGCTGCTCACCCGCTGATCTGGGGCTGCGACTTGTGCCAGCGCGCCTGCCCTTACAATGCCGCGCCCGCCCTCTCCCCACTGCCGGAGTTCCGGGATAATCTGATTGACACGCTCTCGGGGGCTGATTTGGAGGGGCTGACGAACCGGACCTTTCGGGAGAAATATGGGGACCGGTCTTTTGCGTGGCGAGGGCCCGCCGTGCTCCGGCGCAACCTGAACCTCTATCCCAAAGGCGAATAAAACCGCCTTTTCTGCCCAAACTAACCGTAACATTTGGGAGGAAGGCGGTTTTTCTATGCAAGTGCGCGATTTGATGAACCCCAGCGTGGTCTCCATTACCCCCGGCGAGTCGGCGGCCCTGGCCGCCCGGCTCCTCTCCAGGCACAATCTCGGCTCTCTGCCCGTGTGCGGAGAGGACGGCGGCCTGCGGGGCATTGTCACCGACCGGGACATCGTACTGCGCTGTGTTGCGGCAGAGGAGGACCCAGGCAAAACCCAGGTCAAGGACATCATGACACGCAACTGCGCGGTGGTCTCGCCGGAGGACGATGCGCGGGAGGCCGCCCGGCTGATGGCGGAAAAGCAGGTGCGGAGGCTCCCGGTATTGGAGGGGAACAGCGTGGTGGGTATGGTCTCCCTGGGAGATCTGGCCCGCAGCCACCGCTGCGATATGGAGGCCGGCAAGGCCCTGTCCGAGATCTCAGACAACGTCAAAAAGCTATAGTGTAAAAAGCCCCCTCCCGGTACGCTGTCCGGGAGGGGGCTTCCATTCATTCAGCGCTTGGAAAGGCGTCCGTCCACCAGCTTGATAAACTCCAGGGCGCTGGAGAAAGCGGACGGCGCGGAGCCGTCCAGCCAGTCTACCATACCCTGCCAGGTGGCGCTTTGACGGGTGGAGACGTACACCACAAAGGTAGCGGTTTTCCCCCGGGCGGAAGACACCGCTTCGGCGGTCATCCCCTCGTCGGGATCGGCGGCGGCACAGGCGGGAAAGGGGTGTTCCACATGGTCCTGAAAGGAGCGGATGCGCTGAAACGCCTGGGGAAAATTCTGGGCGTCCAGCACAGCGTCCACCTGAACCAGCAGGTGCCCCAGGTCGGAAAACGGCATGGGAGAACACAGCCGCTGACTATAGACGGTACCGCAGACGCGGCCGCCCTCCGTCTGGTCTACACAGATGCGCAGGGCGGCGCTGAGGTGGGTCAGTTTGGAGGACATGGGATCACCTCGCGATCAGATTTTCTGCAGAGAGGCGCTTGAGCATCCACTCGTGGTTCAAGGCGTGATGGACAGCCTCCTCGGGCGTAACCGTTCCGGCCTTGACCAGCTTTAAAATGGACTGATCCAGTGTGGTCATACCGTCGGCAGCGGACTGGGCAATGACGTTGTCCAACTGGTGCGCCTTGGATTCCCGAATCATATTGCGCACGGCGGGGGTGACTGTCATCACCTCGAAGGCGGGCACGAGACCGCCGCCGTTCCGGGGCAGCAGTTCCTGAGAGACCACACCCTCCAGAACCAGTGCCAGCTGGGTGCGGATCTGTCCCTGCTGCTCCGGGGGAAAGGAATCCACGATGCGGTCAATGGTATTGGCAGCGCCGATGGTGTGCAGGGTGGAGATGACCAGGTGTCCGGTCTCGGCGGCGGTCACCGCCGCCTTGATGGTCTCCGGATCCCGCATCTCTCCCAGAAGGATGATGTCGGGGGCCTCGCGCAGAGCGGCCCGCAGGGCCGCGTCATAGCTGGCGGTATCAGTGGAGAGCTCCCGCTGGGTGACCACGCTCTGCTTGTGCTGATGGAGATACTCAATGGGGTCCTCAATGGTAATCACGTGAGCGTTGCGGGAGGTATTCACGGCGTCCACAATGCAGGCCAGGGTGGTGGTCTTGCCGCTGCCGGCCGGACCGGTAAACAGGACCATGCCCCGTGTACACCTGGAGAATGCCATGACGTTGTCCGGAATGCCCAGGGCTACCCGATCGGGCAGCGCAAAGGAGACCACCCGAATTACAAGCCCGAGGGAACCGCGCTGCTTGAGAGCGTTGACCCGAAAGCGGGACAGGCCGGGGACGGCAAAGGAGAAGTCGTCGTCTCCGCGGTCGGTCAGGCGGGAGAGATCCCGATTTCCCGCCATGCGGTAGAGCACCTCGGTGAGGGCGGCGGTATCTGCCGGCAGCAGGCGCGCCCCTTCCCGGCAGATGACGCCGTTGATCTTATAGGAAACCGGAAGTCCGGCAATGATCAGAATATCGGAGGTCCCACGGGCCACCGCATCGGTCAGAATGTCCATCAATTCCACGGGTATTCCTCGCTCTCACTGCCGCCCCAGACGGGCAGCGTATCATTTATCTCCAGCGTTTCGTCCGCCGCGACAGTCTGCCAGGAGAGGATCTCCACCGAGCCGTCTTCATTTCGGATGAGGTGAAGATAAAGATTCTGGTGATCGGTTACAGGGAGCGTGGCCTCCAGTTCAGCCTGGCCGCCCGCTTCAAAGGCGCGGTACAGAGCCGCAGCCTGGGCATCGGCGGCATAGTAGGCCGTTACCGTATCTGCGTTGCGGCGGGAGAGGGCCAGATCGGCCCTGGCGGTAGACAGAGTCAGGGCTGAAAAGATAGAGAGGGAGAGGACCAGAAGCACGGTAATGACCGTAATCACGCCGACACCCACCGGCGAGGAGATGACGCTGCCTTCTCTCTTCATGGGGCGGTCACCCCCTCCAGCGTGTAGATGAGGCGGCCGTCCTGATAGATGGCGATGTCCAGGGCGCCGCCCTCTGCTGTGAAGCGTCCGGTGAAGCCGTCCTCATCGGCGTCATTCCAAACGGGCGTTTTACCGCTGGCGCGCCACGTCTCGGCGGCGGCCTGGGCGAGATAGACCGCGCGGGTGAGAGCGGCGCTCTCCTGGCTCATGCTCCGGGCACGGGAGAGCAGCCCCATGCACACGGCAGCACACAGGGCGAAAATCAGCAGATTCAGTACCAACTCCACCAGAAAGAGGTTGGCCCGCCCGCCTGTCCGATGTCTCACGGGGTCACCTCCCCTACGGAATCAATACCACACCGAGGGGCCAGCGAGGTGCTGCGTCCATCGGCGGTAATGGTAATCAGACCGCCGGATTCAGACAGCTCCAGCGCAGCCATGGGAAGAATTGCAGTGCCGTCGGCTGGACCCAGGCCGGTGCCTTCCTCGGTATACAGTTCCATCAGCTGTCCGCCGTAACAGTAGAGCAGAGTGACATAATCTCCTTCGCGCAGAGCCAGGGCGTCACCATCTCCAAAAGAGGTGAGCGCCACTCCGCCGGCGGCATCGGCCCGCCGAACCTGGTTTACCAGATAGGACAGGGCGGTGCGCTCTGCGTAGGTCGCATCGGAGGAGGCCGCCGCCTCCCGGTAAATTCCGCTGGAGAGCAGCGTCAGCCCCATGGCCAGGCCAAAGTAGAGGGCGCACAGGAAGAAAACCAGAAGGGCGCGCAGACCGCCCTGCCCGCGCTGCAGATTCATATGCCCCCTCCTCTCCATATAACTTGATTAGTCAGCGGCCAGCACTGTTATGTCGGGCATCAGGTTGGAAGCCACGTAGCGGTAGTCCACAAAGTAAAGGCGATCGTCGATGGAGACGCCGTAATACGCCTCGAGATAGTCCAGGGAGGCGGGATAAAAGCCCTCCAGCGCATAGCACTGGACAGCGGCCCGGCGCACGGAGCGCTCGGCCAGCTCCAGACCCTCGATCCCCGCCCGCCCGCCCAGGGCGCGGGCGCCGAAGAAGAGGACCAGGGGCAGAAGGACAAGCAGCAGCAACAGGGGCAGGGCCCGCTTCCACAGCACAGAGCGGCTACCCATGGCGCTACCCTCCTATGGCGGAGAGCACCCCGAGCAGGGGGAGCATCACCGACAGGAGAACCAAGCCCACTGCGATGCACAGCACCGCAACCAGACCGTACTCAAAGCGGGAGAGGGACCGGGACAGGGCGTCGTCCGCCCTGGCGGCGCAGCGGTGGGAGAGCTCCTCCATGGCCCGCTCAGAGGCGCCGGCCCGAAATCCGGCGGAGAGAAGACCCGCCTCAAGGCCGGACAAAATCCCCGCATCCTCTACCGCCCGCGGAAAGGAGAGGCCCTCCTGCATATGTGCCTGACAGGCCTGGAGGCGGGGGGCGAGGGCCGTGCCCTCCAGGAGCTGGCAGGTGCGGTCCATGGCCTCGTCCAGGGGCAGGCCGCTGGAGAGCATCAGGGACATGGCGGAGGAAAAGCGGCTCTGATCAATGGCTCTGGATGCGGCCGATTTGAGGAAGAGCTTGCTATAGGCTGCCGTGCCGTCCTTTCCGCGCCGGAAGAGCCACAGGAGGAATGCTGCGCAGAGAATTAAGAGGACGGCCAGCACCACAGCCAGATACTTTCCCGCACCGCCCAGCTGGAGCAGCACGGCGCCCGCCGGGGAGACCGACACGCCGAGCTGATCAAAGACCTGCTGAAACACGGGCAGAACCCGGGCCACCAGCACCAGGAAGACGACCGCGATGAGAACGGCCATTACAGCCGGATAGCCGGCCGCGCGGCGCAGTGAGCGGCTCACATCGGACTCCCGCTGGTAGTAGGCGGACAGGGCTGAGAGGACCTGATCCAACCGGCCGGCGGCCTGGCCGATCTCCACCATGCGGATGAGGTAGGGGGGAAAGACCCCGGCGCCGGCCAGCGCGTCGGACAGATAGGCCCCCCCTTCCAGGGCGGCGTGGATCTGCTCCAGCAGGGCCCTCTCTCCTGGGGTACGGGCATCGTCGGTCAGAATGGAGAGGCTCTCCTCGGAGCCCACGCCCGCCTGGAGCAGCAGTGAGAGCTGACTGCAAAAAACCGAGAGTTCGTCCTCGGTGAGGGGTTTAACCTTGTGTGTCCTCATGAAACACCCTCCCTGGATGAAATAGAGGGACCCGGCGCCGGACCGCGCCGGGCCGCCCCGGATAGCGTCAATAGGCGAATTTCTGGCTGTAGTTGCTCGCAGTGGTGACATACTTCATAATGGAGTCGCTCCCTTTGCCAGTGGAGACAAAGGTGGGGTCCATCAGAGTCCAGTTCTGGCCGTCAAAGTAAATCACCTTGTCCACCCAGCCCACACCTTCGATATACACGTTAATCCAGGCGTGGTAGGTGGTGCCCGCGTATCCCACAACCAGCTTGCAGGGAATATTCTGGCTGCGGAGCATGGAGGCCATTACGGCGGCATAGTCAAAGCAGATGCCCTTCTTTGCATCCAGTACCTTATCCACTTCCGGCAGGTAGCCGCTCTGTACAGTTTTGGCCAGCTCATAGTCGTAGGAGAAGGTGTCGGTCACATAGTCAAAGACGGCCTGTACCTTCTTCAGATCGGTGTCGGCCTTGGCGTTCTGGATAATCTCGGCGCCCTTGGACACTACTTTGGAATCTGACTTGTAGTTGACGAACTGGTTGGGGTAGAGGAAGGGAAGAAAGTCGTTGCGCAGCTTCAGGGTCACCGAAGTGCTGTAGGCGGTTGCATATTTGGTGCCCGAGGTATTTTCAAAGACCTTTATGGAGTAGGTTCCGTCGCCCTCGGTCAGGGGAAAGGTCTCATAGGTGCCGGCATTGTTCAGGTTATAGGTGTATGTGGTGGAGGTGCCGGACTTGGTAATCTGCACCTTGATCTTTACCTGCTTGCCGCCGGTATATTTGACCATGACATACCCCTCGGCCAGGTTGGAGGCGTCTATGGAGGCCTTGTCGTTGGCGTAAACGGTGACGCCGGTTTTGGGCTCTGCCTTGGTGGGCAGGACTGAGGGGGGAGAGGCTTTTGCGTCGGCCGCCCCCAAAACGCTGCCTGCCGCCCCCAGGACAAGAACCAGGGCAAGCAGAGCGGCGGCAATGCGGCGAAAGTTCGTCTGTCTCATGGCAATCACTCCTCAGAAGTGTTGGCGGGATAGGGATAAGACTCATCCAGCTCCAGTGTTTTCACAAGGGCGCCACGGACCACCAGCCGGTGATCCGCCACCCCGATGGGCGTACAGGTGGTCAATGTCACACAGCCGTACCCCTGGTTAAAGATAGGCCCCCAGTTGTCAGGCTCGATGACCTCAGTGCACTCCCACTGGTATTGATAGATGTGTGTATCGTCTACCAGATAGAGAAAGTCGCCCTCTGTCAGGGTGTTGATATAGTAAAAGGGCATATTGTCGGTTATTTTCCCGCCCCGCAGGCCGTTGCGGTGGCCGGCAATGGATACGTTCGCTCCCCCCTCGCTGGGTAGCTGGGCGTAGTCATAGAGGCCGACGCCGCGCAGGAGCGTCTGGGCGTCCACCCCGTTGAGTACCGGAACATCCACATTCAGCTTTGGAATGATAAGTTGCAGATCCCCGTCAGAGTAGCCCTTGCGGGTCTCAGTGATATAGACCTTATCCTTGGGAAGTCCGTTGTCGGCCATCGCCGGGTCTTCGTCGGGGACAGTCTCAGGCGTTGGCGTGGGGGTGGGCGTGACCTCCGGGGAGGGAGTGGCTGCCGCTGCGGGCGGCGTAGCGGCGGGGACCGAAGGGGCGGCGGGCAAATCTCCTCCGCCCTGCCACAGCAGAGTCAGGGCTATGCCCAGTACCAGCCCTGCGGCAAGAAAGAGTACGGAACTGAGAAATTTCTTCATATCGGGTCTCCTGATGTCAAGTCAGCTCAATCTCCCGAACCTTATAGGAGAGCTTGAGAAAATTGCGGCGGTGCTGTCGATAGAAAGCGGATACTACCCGCTCCATGACCATGGTGCTGTCTTCAAAATTGGCGGCGGGCAGCATGACGACATATTGGGCTCCGCTGTATTTGGATACCACATCGCCCCGGCGCAGGCTGCTGGTGAGGACCTCCAACAGTTGATCCATGGTGCTGTTGAGGACGCCCAGCGGAGGGATACCGCCGTCGGGCAGAGAGACCGTAATAAGAGACACGTGGACGCAGGTGCCGCTGCGGGCGGCCCGCCGGGCCTCCAGGCGATAGGCCTCCTTGAAAAAACCATACTCACAGACAAAGGCGCCCGGCCGGGAGGCGGTTTCTTTCAAATGCTCCTGGATTACCTCCAAATCGGTCTCCAGGCTCTTCTCCACGTCCATGATTTCGCTGTACAGGGCCCGCAGTTCCTCCGAGGGGCGTACCCCTAAATTGCGGTACAGCAGATCAGTGGCCTTTTCATAGTGAGAAAGAGCGGCGGTATCCTTGCCCTGCCGCAGCAGAGATCGTACAATCAAAATATGAAGCCCTTCATCCAGAGGATCCAGCTGGCTGGCCCGGTTGCACAGGGCTGTGATCTCCTCATACTGCTGAACTTGCTCCAGCAGCTCTGCGTAGGCCTTGACAGCCTCTATGTACATGGAGTGGTAGCGGGTGCTGAGGGGGACAACCCACATTTCGGTGGAGAGCTTGGGGAGGTAATCACCCTGGTAGAGCTCCGATGCCTCTCGATAAAGCGCCATGCGTGTGTGGTCGGACAGTTCTGTGTTCTTGGCTTTTTGACACAGGGCCTCGAACCGGTCGGCATCTACCTCGCAGGCAATAGCTGGATTCCAGGCATATGAGCCCCGCTGGGAGAGCACGGGCTCCAACCCTTCCTCAAACAGCGGCTCCAATAGGGCGCGGACTCGGTACAGCAGAGTTTTCAGCGCATTGGTGGGATTGGCGCTGTTTTCCTCCGACCAGAACATCTCAATGAACTCAGTTTGAGGCACGTTTCGTTCCCGATGAGCAATCAGGTAGCAAAGCACGTTCCAGAGCTTCTGGGAACGATTGATTTCATCGGTGAGGACATTGCCGTCTACCCGAATACTGAAGCCTCCCAGCATTGTTACCGAGACGGTTTTCCGTACGGAGAGAGCGTTGCCCTGACCCATGCCTATACACCTCGCTTCTGCTGCAGATAAAAATACATTATAATTATACCTGAAAAGAGGCGCGTATGGTAGATCTTTTTGAAAAAAAGATAGACAAAAATCCGCTATACAAGAGTTAAAAAGGAGAGGGGTGAGAGGCTGGAAGGATAAAAATGCAGCGGACTGACAAGCAGATTACAATAGGAGCTCCTGGCGGATTCCGCAGAGAGACAATACCTTAACAGGGAGACGGCACAGCTGAAGCTGTGCCGTCTCCCGAATACTTGAGACAGCATTTTACAGGAGCTGTTTCAAGATCCCTATTTCTTTTTGGAGGCAATGCGCATCCGCTCGCCGTGATCCAACACCCGCTTGCGCAGACGCAGATTCTCCGGGGTGACCTCCAGCAGTTCGTCGTCAGCCAGGAACTCCAGGCACTGCTCCAGGCTTAAGGTGCGGGGAGTGGTGAGGCGCAGGGCATCGTCGGAGCCGGAGGCCCGCATGTTGGTAAGCTGCTTTTTTTTGCAGACATTTACCGTAATGTCCTCCTGCTTGGGTGTTTCCCCTACAATCATACCGGCATAGACCGGCACTCCGGCGCCGATGAAGAGAACGCCGCGCTCCTGCGCATTAAAGAGGCCGTAGGTGACAGATTCTCCGGTCTCAAAGGAGACCAGAGAGCCGCTGGCACGGCGCTGAATATCACCCTTCACAGGTGCGTAAGAGTCAAAGATTGAGGCCATAATCCCCTCGCCTTTGGTGTCGGTGAGAAACTCATTTCGGTAGCCGAAAAGGCCGCGGGCGGGGACCAGGAACTCCACTTTCATCCGATTGCCGACCGGATTCATTTCCACCAGATCGCCTTTTCGGGATCCGATTTTCTCTATCACGGAGCCCACTGCGTCGGAGGGCACGTCCACGACCAGACGCTCGATCGGTTCACACTTTTTGCCGTCAATTTCCTGGAAGAGAACGCGGGGGGGGGAGACCTGGAACTCATAGCCCTCGCGGCGCATAGTCTCAATCAGGATACTGAGAGACATTTCGCCCCGGCCCGCCACATTGAACGAGTCGGTGGAGTCCGTCTCAGTCACCCGCAGGGATACGTCTTTGAGCGTCTCCCGGAAGAGCCGATCCCGGAGCTGGCGGGAGGTGACGAATTTGCCCTCTCTGCCGGCAAAGGGGGAGTCGTTGACGGAAAAGGTCATCTCAATGGTGGGGGCTGAGATTTTGACAAACTCAATGGGCTCGGCGGCATCGGGAGCACAGATTGTGTCGCCGATGGTTACATCGCCGATACCGCTCATCGCAATGATGTTCCCGGCCGTGGCCTCGGTTACCGGCACTTTGCCCAGACCGTCGAATTGGTACAGAGAGACCGCCTTGGCGCGCTGAGGGGGCTCGTCCGGCTTATGGAAGTTGCACACGGCAATCTCCTGATTCTGCTTAATGGTGCCACGCTCAATGCGGCCAATGGCAATGCGGCCCACAAATTCGTTATAGTCAATGGAGGACACCAGCATCTGAAAGGGGGCGTCCACATCGGCCTCTGGACCGGGGATGTAGTCCAGGATGGTTTCGAACAGAGGCGTGAGGTCGGTGCCCGGCACATCGGGAGAATAGGAGGCGGTGCCGTTGCGGCCCGAGCAGAACAGCGTGGGGGAGTCAAATTGCTCTTCTGTTGCATCCAGATCCATCAGCAGCTCCAGGACCTCGTCGCAAACCTCATGAATGCGCTGATCAGGACGGTCGATCTTGTTGACAACTACGATGACCCGGTGACCAAGCTCCAGCGCCTTGGAGAGGACAAAGCGGGTCTGGGGCATGGGGCCTTCGGCAGCATCCACCAGCAGGATGACACCGTTGACCATCTTGAGGATGCGCTCTACCTCGCCGCCAAAGTCGGCGTGGCCAGGGGTGTCGACAATATTGATCTTTACATCTTTGTAATGGACGGCGGTATTTTTGGCCAGAATGGTGATGCCCCGTTCCCGTTCCAGGTCATTGGAGTCCATGACCCGCTCCACAGTGGCTTGGTTTTCGCGGTAAATGCCGCCCTGCTTGAGCATTTCGTCTACCAGAGTGGTTTTTCCGTGGTCGACGTGGGCGATGATGGCTACGTTTCTCAGCTTGCTGTCCTGCAAAGTGGTGCACCTCACATCTATTTTAAACATTTTGTCCATAAACTCGACCAAATATTATACCGTAATGCATATAGAAACGCAATGTGTTTTGCGCCTCTTTTTCAAAAAAGATCACCAAAAATATGATTTCTCTGCGCCAGAAACGTTGACAGCGCTGCTCAGGTAGGGTAAAATAACACTTACATCATATGCGCCTGTAGCTCAGCAGGATAGAGCGACCGCCTCCTAAGCGGTAGGTCGGAGGTTCGAATCCCCTCAGGCGTGCCAGAGATGAGAAGGACACGCATGCGTGTCCTTCTTTCCTTTCAACAGCGGGGAGGCGGTCGGAAATGGGAAGGGAGCAGCGCTACCCGGCAGAGGAGGCCGGTCCTCTGCTGGAATTCCTGCTTGCCCATATGGCGGGAAAATCCCGCAACCATATAAAATCGCTTCTGAGGCGGGGACAGGTGGCAGTAGAGGGACAAACTGCAACCCGTTTTGATCACCAGCTCTTGCCGGGGCAGATGGTGACGGTGACCGGTTCGGTGCCCGAGGAAGTTAAGCTGCCCTTTCCCATCCTCTATGAGGATGAGGAGATCCTGGTGGTGGACAAGCCCGCCGGGCTGCTGTCCATGGCCAATGAGAGGGAGCGGTACCGCACAGCATACCGTATGGCTACAGACTATATGAGCAGGAAGAACCCGAGAGGCCGGGTTTTTATTGTCCACCGGCTGGACCGAGATACGTCCGGCGTTCTCCTGTTTGCCAAGAGCGAGGCCGTCAAGCGGGCCTACCAGGACAATTGGGGAGAACTTGTCCGCCGCCGTGGCTACCTGGCGGTGGTGGAGGGGCGGATGGAAAAGGCGCAGGGCACGGTGAGATCCAGACTGAGAGAGACCACTGCTCATCGGGTCTATTCAGCCGCCCCTGGGCAAGACGGCCGGGAGGCGGTCACCCGCTTTACTCTGCAGGAAAGCGGAAAGAGATACTCCCTTCTGGAAGTGGATATTGATACCGGGCGGAAAAATCAGATCCGGGTTCATATGGCCGATCTGGGACACCCCGTTGTTGGAGACAGGAAGTATGGGGCCGCCGCCAGTCCATTAAACCGCCTTTGCTTGCACGCCCATATACTGGAATTGGTTAACCCTGTGACAGGCAGAGATATGCTGTTTAAGGCCCCTGTTCCCAAGGATTTTTACAGGCTGGTGCGGTAAGCCTCCGGGATAACAGAAGCCGCGTTGCCGGTGTGCCGCTGGCGGTTGCAGGCAGAGCATGGGGGAAGGGGCTAATTGGCGCGGGAGATCCAGGGGGTGATACGTCTAGCCCCCAAGCCCCTCACGCACCTGGGCGCGGAGCTCGCTGAGTTCGGGGTACTGATAAAAAAGTTGAGCTTCTGCTCCCACACGGCCTCTCCCGCCGGTGCATCCCATATCGCAAAGTAAGCAAAACGCTCGGCGATATCCTCCGAAGGGTCGGTAGCGGCATATTCGCTGACAAAGCCGTCCTCGTGGCGAAGAAAGAAATTCCAGCCATGTATCGCTGGTTTGCCGCAGGGCGGGCCTGTGTTGGAACCTGGAACGCTGGATTGGGATTCTAGATCTGTTCCCGCTCGAAGACCAGATCCATCTCTTCGATATGGCCTGTACCGCGCTGTACAGCTGGAATAAAGCCTACGTACCTCCAGCCTCCGGCCGCCCTTCTGTCGATAATCGCTTTATATTCTTCTGTTCCGTACCGGTTGCCGGAGAGCATCCCCCAGCCGGAGATGTCGCTGCTGATGCGCTCGTATTCATAGATATACATGTTCTGCCCCTCCTTCCGCTTTGTTGTTTCGTGGAGATCTTAACATATCGCTCTGTGGGCATCAAGAGAGCAAGGAAAGAAAGTAGTGCTGGCCGTTGAGAGAAAGCTGTGGGCGGGCGAGAGATTAAAAGACTGAGGCCTCCGGCTTTCCTTCCTGTGAAAGCCGGAGGCCTCGTAGATTCGCTTTGGAGTGCTCAGTCCAGTTTGACAATCCAGCCGAAGGGGTCGGGTTGAGTGCCCCACTGGATAGCGGTGAGGGTGTCATATAGCTTCTGGGTCAATGGGCCAATTTTGCCGCCGTTGACCACAACGTGCTTCTCACCCCAGCCCATTTCACCGATGGGAGAAACGACAGCGGCGGTACCGGAACCGAAGGCCTCCTCCAGCTTGCCGGACTCTGCGGCGTCAAAGAGCTCTTCAGCCGTAATAAGGCGCTCCTCCACGGGGATGCCCCAGCTCTTCAGGAGCTCCAGACAGGACTTGCGGGTAATACCGGGAAGGACCGAGCCAGTGAGGGCGGGTGTGATCACCTTGCCGTCTATCTTGAAGAGGACATTCATGGAGCCGACTTCTTCAATATACTTGCGGTGAACGCCGTCCAGCCAGAGAACCTGGGCGTAGCCCTGTTCCTCGGCCCGCTCTCCAGCGCGGATAGAGGCGGCATAGTTGCCGCCGCACTTGGTATAGCCAGTGCCGCCCCGGACGGCGCGTACATCCTCATTCTCCACATAGATGCGCACCGGATTGATGCCCTCGGCATAGTAGGCGCCTACGGGGCAGCAGATGATACAGAAGAGATAATCGTGGGCGGCGTGGACGCCCAGACTGGGGGTAGTGGCGATAATGAAGGGCCGGATATACAGAGAAGTGCCAGGCGCAGAGGGTACCCAATCCTGTTCCAGGCGTACCAGCTGCTCAATGGCGGCCAGGGCCTCCTCTTCTGGAAGCTGGGGAATACACATGCGCTCACAGGAGGAATTGATGCGCCGTACATTCTCCATGGGACGGAAGAGCTGAACGCCGCCCTCGGGATTGCGGTAGGCCTTCATGCCCTCGAAGACCTCCTGGGCATAGTGAAAGACCATGGCGGAGGGCTCCAGGCACAGGGGACCGTAGGGGACGATGCGGCCGTCATGCCAGCTCCGGCCTGCGGTATAATTCATTAAAAACATGTGATCGGTAAAGGTCTTGCCGAACACAAGGGTGTTGGGATCGGGCTTTGCTCGATACGTTTGGGCCCGCTGCACAGGATATTCTATCATTTATGAAGGCCTCCTTAGCAATGGCATTTCCTGATTTGCCAATCTAATTTTTAGTATGGCAGTTTGAAGGACAAAAGAATATAAACCATGATACAATTGTTGTAAAACAAAAAATTTTGTACATTATAGCAAGAGGAAAAAACTGTGCAAGAACCTCTTGCGCAGACAGAGAAGCTCCCACGCTTTGCTGCTGCATACGGCAAGGCGCTTTTATTTTGCTGGGCTGAACCGGCGAAGCTCCCAAAGGGCCTGAGGGAGCGGGATATCGGAAGAGACCGGCAGAAATATAGACTACCGCATTACAAAAATTTGTGTTATAATCAATTATTATCGCCCTTATCTTCAAGGGAGGTGCACTATGCGAAAGAGTAAGCTGACCCACATGCTGGAGCCCGGCGTCCGGCTGTACTTTCTGGCCCTGCTTGCCTTTACAGTGGCGTCGCTGTTCTTCAGCGCCTATCTGGCGGTTGCCGAAGCGGTTGCCTTGGTACTGTTGTTCATTTACTTTAAGACCAGCAATGCCCAGAGAAAGCGGGAGATTCTCAATTACATTGACAGCGTGACCTGTAATGTGGATGTGGCTGCTAAGGACACCATGGTAAATGCGCCGCTGCCTATGGTGATTTTTCGCCCGGAGAATGACGAGGTTATCTGGTCCAATGACCGCTTTCTTCAGATAACCGGCGAGCGGGAGCATATGTTTGACATGAAGATCACCGATGCGGTACCGGACTTTTCTTCCCGTTGGCTTATGGAGGGGAAAACCGAGTGTCCCACAGAGGTTCAGATCGACGGCCGCCGCTTTCTGGTCTTTGGACATCTGGTACGTACCGATGACAAGGGCGGACGGGGTTATTTGGCCACCACCTATTGGGTTGACATTACTGACTTTGCTGATACCAGAGATGAATTCTATGCCTCGCGCCCGGTGTGTGCCATTTTGACACTGGACAACTATGAAGAGGTGATGAAGGGGGTCAGCGACAACGCCAAATCGGCCATGCTCTCCGAGATCAACGCCAGGTTGGACGCGTGGGTGGCCCCTGCCGAGGGACTTTTGTGCCGGTATGACCGGGATCACTATCTTTTTGTCTTTGAAGAACGCTTTTTGCCTCAGTATGTGGAGGGAAAGTTTTCCGTGCTGGACGCGATCCACGAGGTGCAGAACCCCAGCGGACTCCCTGTCACTCTATCTATTGGCATCGGCAAGGATGGGGATACCCTTCAGGAACTCTACCAGTACGCCGCTCTCTCAGTGGAAATGGCTCTCTCGCGGGGAGGGGACCAGGCGGTAATTAAGAATAAGTTCAATTTTGAATTCTACGGCGGGCGGACCAAGGAGACCGAGCGGCGCACCAAGGTCAAAAGCAGGGTTATGGCCAATGCCATGGGAGAATTGGTGGCCGACGCCTCCCGCCTCTTTATCATGGGGCATAAGTACCCGGATATGGACTGCATCGGCGCGGCGGCAGGCGTGTGCGCCATCGCCCGCAAGAAGGGCGTGGAGGCCTATATTGTCAAGGAGCCTGGTCAGAATCCGGCCAGCGATATGGTGGAGCGGCTGGAGAAGCTGCCTGAATACCAGAAGGTTTTCCTCTCGCCTCAGGACGCCTTGGTGGCCGCTGATTCCCGGGCGCTGCTGGTGGTGGTGGACACCAACCGGCCTGAACAGACCATTTCAGAGGATTTGCTTACCGCCTGCAACAAAGTGGCGGTCATTGACCACCACCGCCGGGCGGCCACCTATATTGCCAATGCGGCGCTTAATTTCCATGAACCTTACGCATCCTCGGCCAGTGAGCTGGTCACGGAGCTCTTGCAGTACCTGCTGGAGCCCGCGGACCTTCTCAAAACAGAGGCCGAGGCTCTGTTGGCCGGCATTGTATTGGATACGAAGCAGTTTGCTATGCGTACCGGCAGCCGTACCTTTGAGGCGGCGTCCTTCCTCCGCAGGGCGGGGGCGGATACCGGGGATGTGAAGAAGCTCTTCCAAAGCGACCTGGAGGGAGTTGTTGCACGCTATGATATCATCCGCAACGCCCGCCTGTACCGCAACGGAGTGGCTGTGGCCCGGGTGGATCACACCGTTGGACGGGTGACTGCCGCCCAGGCGGCCGACGAACTGCTGAATATCTCAGGAATCGACGCATCCTTTGTCCTTTTCCCGGACGCGGAGGGGCGCGTGATTCTATCGGCCCGAAGCATGGGGGATACCAATGTACAGGTGATATTGGAAAAACTGGGCGGCGGAGGAAATGCCGCCACGGCCGGGGCGCAGATTTCCGGCAAGAGCGTGGAGGACGTCACCCGGATGCTGCTGGGCGCCATTGACCAGTACTTTGAAGATGAATAAGACAGAGGGCGGCCTCCGTCTGGAGGCGCGGCCCGGAAAGGAGCTTTTTGCATGAAAGTGATTTTGCAGCAGGATGTGAAGGGACAGGGGAAAAAGGGCCAGATGATTGAGGCCAGCGACGGCTATGCCCGCAACTTTCTCCTGCCGCGGAAGCTGGCGGTGGAGGCTACTGCCGACAATGTGAATAAGATGAAGATGCAGGACAAGGCCCGCAGGGCCCAGGAGGCCGCAGAGAAGGCCGAGGCCCAGGCCATCGCTGAGAAGCTCAAGAGCTGTACGGTAAAGCTTACCGCCAGGGCGGGCAGCGGCGGCAGGCTTTTTGGGGCTGTGACCTCCAAGGAGATCGCCGACGCATTGAAAGAGCAGTACGGCCTGGAGATCAGCAAAGCAAAGCTTGTCCAGGAGGAGCCCATCAAGAGTTTTGGAACCTATGAGCTCAAGTGCAAGTTGGGCTATGAGGTCACCGGAACCGTTAAGGTGACTGTAGCCGAAGAGTAGGCCTTGTTAGAAAAAAGTCCAAACGCCCAAACGGCGGATGCTTTTCCGCCATACAGCGTAAAAAATTCTTGAAATACACAACGTATTCCTGCGAAT
>ERZ857955.683-NODE-683-length-35964-cov-3.601855_pt1 | contig 35964 bp, 36 predicted proteins | sample MGYA00519956_ERZ857955 | MGnify/ENA primary metagenome ERZ857955 (study PRJEB31778, sample SAMEA3449378) | human gut metagenome | biome: human gut; feature: human-associated habitat; material: faeces | place: United Kingdom | collected 2010/2012 ...
GGGCCTCCACCACCTGCTGATTGTTCTGGAAGAAGGCCAGCCGCGCCTCCAGCTCTTGATAGATCTCCTGAATGGCGGCGTCCATTTTCTCTTTTGGGGTGACGTAGTGGGTGGCGGGCCAGATGGGAATATGAACGAGATTGCGCACCGGGGCGCCTGTGACCACATTGATTTCGCTGAGCCGGTCAATTTCATCCCCGAAAAACTCTACCCGCACGGCGGTATCTTTCCAATAGGCGGGAAAGATCTCCACCGTATCCCCGCGAACCCGAAACATATTGCGCTCAAAGGCAATATCATTGCGCTCGTAACGGATCTCCACCAGCCGCTTGAGCAGATCATCCCGCTCCAGCGTGTCCCCCACACGGAGAGAGACCATCATTTTGGCAAAGTCCTCCGGCTCACCCAAGCCGTAAATGCAGGATACGGAAGAGACTACAATGACGTCCCGGCGCTCCAGAAGCGCACAGGTGGCTGAGAGGCGCAGCCGGTCAATTTCATCATTTGTGGCGGCGTCCTTCTCAATAAAGGTATCGGTATGAGGAATATAGGCCTCAGGCTGGTAGTAGTCGTAGTAGGACACGAAGTACTCAACCGCGTTGTTGGGGAAGAATTCCTTGAACTCTGCGCACAGCTGGGCGGCCAGCGTTTTATTGTGCGCCAGCACCAAGGTGGGACGCTGGACCTTTTCAATGACCTTAGCCATGGTAAAGGTCTTGCCGGATCCGGTGACCCCCAACAGGGTCTGCTCGGTGAGCCCGTTTTCCACGCCCTGGGCCAGAGCCTCTATGGCTTCAGGCTGGTCCCCCGAGGGGGTAAATTCGCTGACGACCTCAAAGGACGGCATGCCTCCGCCTCCTCATTCAGAAAATGGATTACACACATTATAACAAAACAAATGTTCGATTGCAAGAACAGAAAACAGGAAACAATCCTTCATTCTTCCGCAAAGTAGAAGCCGCTATCCCGGAGGGAGACTGCATCGTCGTCTACAAAAATAATATGATCGGCGAGCAGTACCCCCACTTGGGCCAAAATCTCCCGCAGGTGCACCGTGGTAGCGCGGTCCTCTGTGGATGGAAAGGCCAGACCGGAGACGTGATTATGAGAGAGAATGACGGCGGAGGAATTCAGGGAGAGGGAGGCCTCCACCACCAGCCGGGTGGTGATTTCTACGGCGTTGACATTTCCCTCGCAGATCTTCCGTACGCCCAGCAGCTTGCGCTTGCCGTCCATACAGAGCAGGCAGACACGTTCGTTCCTGGCCCCGAAAAAGTAGGGGTGCAGGGCGCGGCAGGCGTCGGCGGTCGTACGGATGATATCCTCCACGCTGGTTCGGCCTGCCAGGTAGCGTCCGCCGAGCTCCTTCACAGCTTTGAGCAGCACGGAGGCGTGCTCCCCGATGCCCGGAACCTTGCATAGCTCGTCGGGGGTGGCGTCCAAAACCCCGGTCAGGGAGCCGAAACGCTCGATTAGGGCATGGGCCAGAGGATTGGTGTCCGCTCTTGGATTGGCATAGAAGAGCAGAAGCTCCAGTACCTTATGATCGGGAAAGGCGTCCGGCCGGATGAGAAATTCAGTTTTCAGGCGCCGGCGATGGCCGTCGTGAATACCCATGGGAAGACTCCATTTCCGAAATATTCGATGTGTCGGGGCGGAGCCCCGAGCGCCTATGCAGACAGGAGGTATGAGGTATAGGGCGGGGAGATCCCGACGCGGCCCTGTAGGACGGACCGCACTGCCGTCGCCTCCCGGGCGGGAGCTCCCCCGTTTCCTTTACATGCCCAAAGAAACGGGGCGGGGTTCGCCGGAGGCGTTATCTTGCGCCGTACTCAGCCAGATAGGCCTCCATGCGCGCCTTCATATTGTCGTCGATATATGTCGTGCCGTCTACGGGGTGGTTATGGAGGAAAGCGATAATCTCTCTCACAGTGACAATGGGGTAGACGGCGATGCCGAAGTCCTCCCGCAGTTCGTCTAAGGTGGAGCAGTCCCTTGTGCCCCGCTCCATACGATCCACGGAGACAATCAGGGCCTTCATATTCACCTTGGCCACGTGCTGGAACAGTGCGATGGTCTCCCGCACGGCGGTACCGGCGGTGACCACATCCTCCACGATGACGACGTCGTCTCCGTCCTGAGGCTTGTAGCCCACCATAGAGCCTCCCTCGCCGTGATCTTTGGCCTCCTTGCGGTTAAAGCAGTAGGGGAGGTCACGGCCATAGGTGCGGAATAGGGAGGCTGCGGCGGTCACAGCCAGAGGAATTCCCTTGTAGGCGGGGCCAAACAGACAGGAGACGCCATCAGGCAGATGCTCCTGGATACAGGCGGCGTAGTACTCCCCCAGCTTGGCGGCCTGCGCGCCGGTCCTGTAATTGCCGGTGTTGATAAAGTAGGGGGTCTTGCGGCCTGATTTGGTAGTGAAGTCTCCAAAGGTAAGCACGCCGGAGCGTACCATAAAGGTAATAAATTCTTCCTGATAAGTCATCATCATTCCGCCCTTCTCAAAATAGGTCGAATTATTATATCACTGCCGGAGCTGGCCTACAAGTAGGAGATGCAGCAAAAAGTGATTGCTGCACCTTGTAAAAACGGGGGCGCTGTGATAGGATACTCAAAACAGAGTTCGAAAAAGAGTGTTGACAGGGTCAGATGACGTTTGCCCGGCTGTGTACAGGCGAAGGAGTGGACCACACGGCGGAGCGGCCCCGTATTTTTCACAAATTCTTTATGTTATCCAGGCGTAACCTGTGATACAATAAAGCGCAGAAAAGCGGGGGTGATGCGATTGGATCTGATGCAGTGGCTGACAGATACCGAGCTGGGCAAGCTGACCTTTACCATGCTGGTGTCTATGGTCCCGGTAATCGAGCTGCGGGGCGGGATGCCCTTTGGGGCGGTGGCTCTGGGGCTCAGCCCCGCCGAGGCCCTGATTGCCAGCGTGATTGGAAATATGATCCCGATCCCTTTTATTATAGTCTATATCCGCCGGATTCTGAAGTGGATGCGCCGGCGCATTCCAAGACTGGGACGGCTCGTGGATACGGTGGAGCGCAAGGCCCACCTGAAGGGCCGCACAGTGACCAAGTATAAATATCTGGGCCTCTATATCTTCGTGGCCATTCCCCTGCCGGGAACGGGCGCCTGGACGGGGGGATTGGTGGCGGCCTTTCTCGATATGCCGCTGCGGAAGGCCATCCCTTCGATTCTTTTTGGGGTCATCACTGCCGGACTTATCATGACCTTCCTTACCCATGCGGTGACGACGGTGGTTACCTGAGCGGCTTTCACACTTTCCGGGAATCGTGGCATAGAATGGCCCGGAGGTGAACGGTTTTGCATCCGATTTTGGAAATTTTGATGGTTTTGCTCTGTGCCGCCGGGCTGGTGGCCCTGGGGTGGTATCTGTTCGGCCGGCTGGTGTCCCCGGCAGGCGGAGGGGCCGCCGGGCCGGTGTATGCGGTGGTGCCCGCCTGCGGGGAGGGGGAGAACCTGGAGCAGAGCCTCCGGGGGCTTCAGTGGCTCCGGGAGGGAGATTGGGCCCGATTCACCATTGTCATCGCAGACGGAGGCCTGGACGAGCAGGGGAGGGTTGCCGCCGCCATCCTGCTGGAGCGGACGCCGGAGGCTGTGCTCTGTCCGGTGGAACAGTTGGGGGAACTGGTGGCGGCCCGGATGGAGTGAGATGGAAATGTAAGGACGTGTAGGCATTGGATGGAACTGAGACGCTCAACTGTATTGAGGGCAGCGTGGCGGCCGTCATTTATCAGAATGAGGAGAACGGCTATACCGTCCTCCGTCTGGAAGCGGGCGAGGGGGGCGTCACCGTGGTGGGCACTATCCCCGGGGCGGCCCCCGGCGAGCACCTGACCATTCGGGGGCGCTGGACGCGCCACGCCTCTTACGGAGAGCAGTTCCAGGCTGAGACGGTGGAGCGCAGGATGCCCGCGGGGGAAAAAGCCATCTTTGAATACCTTGCCTCGGGCGCTGTGCGGGGGATCGGAGCGGCAACCGCCCGGCGCATGGTGGAGGAATTTGGAGGCGAGGCCCTTACGGTCCTGGAGGAACGGCCGGAGGAGCTGACCAAAATCAAGGGGATCACCCGTAAGCGGGCCCTGGCGATGGGGGAGAGCTTCCGGCTGCAGATGGGGATGCGCCGCCTGCTGGAATTTTTAAGCGAGCACGGGCTGGCCCTTCAGCTGGCTATGCCTATCTACCGCTGCTATGGAGACCGGGCGCTGGAGACCGTGAAGAGCAATCCCTATCTGCTGGTGGATCAAGAACTGGGAGTGGACTTCTCCCAGGCCGACGCGCTGGCCATCTCGGTGGGGGTAGAGGGGGAGAGCCCCCGGCGCCTGGAGGCGGGGATCCTCTTTGAACTGAGCCATAACTTGAATAACGGTCACACCTTCCTGCCGCGGCGCAAGCTGCTGCCCGCCACGGCGCAGCTTTTGAACGTGAAGCAGGACGCCCTGGAGGATGCCTTGGAGGGGTTGCTGGTCCGGGGTGAGATCGTTCAGGAGGAGATTGCCGGGGAGACGGCCTGCTATCTGGCTGACCTCCAGGAGGCGGAACAGTATGTGGCCTTCCGCATCGCAGAGATGAGCGCCAGCGAGCTCTACCCTCCCACAAGGCTGGAAGAGCTGTTGGACCGTATTCAGAGGGAGCAGGGGATCGTATATGCTCCGCAGCAGATGGAGGCGGTGCGCCTGGCCGCCGGGCGGCAGGTGATGCTGCTCACCGGCGGGCCGGGCACCGGCAAGACTACCTGCCTGCGGGGGGTACTCGCCCTCTTTGACGCACTGGGCCTGGAGACTGCGCTGGCCGCTCCCACTGGCCGGGCGGCCAAGCGGCTGGGGGAACTGTGCGGAGTGGAGGGGACGACAATCCACCGCCTGCTGGAGACACAGTTTGACCCGGGAACAGGCCGCCTGGTCTTTGCCCACGGCGAAGACGACCCGCTGCGGGCCGATGCAGTCATTGTGGACGAGACCTCCATGGTAGATATCCTGCTGATGCGGGCCCTGCTGGCCGCCCTGCGGGGGGACTGCCGCCTCATTCTGGTGGGGGACCCGGATCAGCTCCCGTCAGTGGGACCTGGAAATCTCTTTTCTGACCTTATCCGGTGCGGGACGGTTCCTACCGTGCGCCTGACGGAAATTTTCCGTCAGGCCGCCGAGAGCGCTATCGTCATGAACGCCCACGCGGTCAACCAGGGAGCGCTTCCTGCTTTACATAACAGCAGTACCGACTTTTTTTTCCTCCGCCGCAAAAATCCGGCCCAGGCGGTGGAGACCATCGTGGAACTGGTCAAAAGCCGACTTCCCGCCAATATGGGGATACCGGCGGAGCAGATTCAGGTGCTCTCGCCCACCCGGCGGAGACAGACGGGCACCACGGCGCTGAACCGGGCCCTTCAGGAAGCGGTCAATCCGCCGGAGGCGGGGAGGGCTGAGCGCCGGTTTGGGGAATTTGTCTTTCGCGAGGGCGATCGGGTGATGCAGGTGCGCAACAACTATGATATCATGTGGAGAGAGAAGAACGGCATGTCTTCCGGTATGGGGATCTTCAACGGAGACGTCGGCCGGATAGAAGAGGTGGACAACCGCAGCGAGGTTATCAAGGTGGACTTCGAGGGCAGGGTGGTGGAGTATACCCCTGACATGCTGGGAGAGCTGGAGCCGGCCTATGCGGTTACCGTCCACAAGGCGCAGGGCAGCGAGTACCGGGCCGTGATCCTGGCCGCGGTGGACGGCGCGCCCATGCTTTTGACCCGCGGCGTCCTGTATACCGCCATCACCCGCGCCAGAGAGCTTTTTATCCTGGTGGGAGACGAGGAGGTGGTGGCCAGAATGACAGCCAACAACCGCCAGCAGAGAAGGTATTCCGGCCTGCGCTACCGCCTGGCCGAAACCATATAAAAAAGAAAGCGGGGGTTTCGTCGTGTCAGGGAGTTTTTGGGGCCATTTTTTGGATCTGCTTTTTCCACCCAAGTGCGTCTTCTGCGGCAGGGTGCTGAATTCCGGAGAGAGCGGGATCTGCCCGGAATGTCAGGGCGCCCTCCCCTGGCTGACCGAAACGGAGGCCGAGCAGCGGGGGGAGTTCTTTTCCCTGTGCGTCTCCCCGCTGCGCTACCAGGACAGGGTCCGCGACTCCATTCACCGCTACAAATTCAGCGGGCGGCAGGGCTATGCCAGAATTTACGGGCGTTTGATGGCTCAGTGCATATCCGACCGCCTGGCTGGCAGATATGACCTTATCACCTGGGTGCCTCTGTCCCGGGAGAGGAAACGGGAACGGGGCTATGATCAGGCGTTTCTTCTGGCGAATGCAGCTGCCTTGGCGCTGGGCGATGTGGCAGTGGAGACGCTGCGCAAGGCCAGAGACACCCGGGCCCAGTCCGGGCTGGACGGCGAACCGGCCCGCCGGGCCAACGTCCTGGGGGCCTATGAGATTGTGGATCCAGAGCTGATAGAGGGGAAGCGGGTTTTGCTGATTGACGATGTGATTACCACCGGCGCCACCATCTCAGAGTGCGCACGTCTCCTCCGCACCTTTGGCGCGGCAGACGTGGTCTGTGCGACACTGGCTCGCGCACATTAAAACTTTTGCAAATTAAAGTTGAAAAAGAGCGGCAACCTCTGTATAATATAAGGGATTAACCATGAGATTTTGGGCTAAACTAAAAGAACTGGGAAAAAGACTTCTTCGAGGTGCAGGTATGTTCAGTTTCAGTAAGGATATTGGCATCGATCTGGGCACAGCGTCCATTTTGGTATATGTAAAGGGCAAAGGGGTCGTTCTGCGCGAGCCTTCCGTAGTTGCCATTGACAAAAACACCGGCAAACTTCTCAAGGTGGGTACCGAAGCCCAGCAGATGCTGGGCCGCACCCCGGGCAATATTGTGGCCATCCGTCCCCTGCGCGAGGGCGTTATCTCCGATTATGACATGACTGAGCGGATGCTCAAGGAGTTTATCCGCAAAGTGACCTCCTTCCGGCTGTTTAAGCCCCGCATTGTCATCTGTGTTCCCTCCGGGATCACCGAGGTTGAGGAGCGCGCCGTCATTGATGCGGGGATCCAGGCCGGCGCCAGGCGCGTATATCTGATTGAGGAACCTGTGGCTGCGGCCATCGGCGCGGGCATTGATATTGCAAAGCCTGACGGGCACATGATTGTGGACATCGGCGGCGGCACCACTGACGTAGCGGTCATCTCCCTGTCCGGCATCGTGGAGTCCACCTCCATCAAAATTGCCGGAGACCAGTTCGACGAGGCCATCGTGAAGTACATAAGGCGTAAGCACAATGTACTGATCGGCGAGCGTACGGCGGAGGAACTGAAGATGCAGATCGGCTGTGTCTTTCCGCGGCCTGAGGAGCAGACGGTGGAGATCAAGGGCCGCTGCCTGATGACAGGCCTGCCCCGTGTCTTCTCGGTCTCCTCCAGCGAAATGATCGAGGCTTTTGAGGAGCCCTCCACCCGTATTCTGGAGGCTATCCACGGCGTACTGGAGCGTACGCCTCCCGAGCTGGTGGCTGATATATCTACAAATGGCATTGTCATGACTGGCGGCGGGTCTCTGGTCTGGGGATTTGACAAGCTGATCGAATCCCATACGGGCATTGAGACGCATGTGGCCGATGACGCCATCTCCTGTGTGGCCTACGGCACCGGGAAGAGCCTGGAAAATGTGGGAGATATGCAGGACGGTACCATCAACTTGTCCCGCCGCAAGCAGATGAACTGAAGTATATATAAATATATGGAGGCCCACGGCATAAGCGTGCCGTGGGCCTCTTTGCGATGGGAAAACCCCAAAGGGGGTGGAACCGGACGGTTTCCTATGTGGATAAACGCCTCACAGGTCAGGCCCCGTGAGTTCCTCGCCCACGGTGTAGATGTCGCCGGCGCCCACAGTGAGAATCAGGTCCCCAGGGCGGGCAATTTCCTTGAGGTATTCGGCCAGCTCATCCAGGGTGGCAAAGTATTTGCTCCCCGGAATTTTTTTCGCCAGATCGTGGGAGGAAATGCCGATTTCATTGGTCTCCCGTGCGGCAAAAATCTCTGCCAGCAGAGTGAGGTCGGGCTTTTTCAGCACCTCCACAAAATCGTCAAAGAGGGCCTTGGTCCGGGAATAGGTATGGGGCTGGAACGCACAGATAACCCGCTCGTAGCCCAGGCTTCGGGCAGTGTCCAGCAGGGCCCTGAGCTCGCCCGGGTGGTGGGCGTAGTCGTCGTAGACCTCGGCTCCGTGGTAGGAGCCCTTGTGTTCAAAGCGGCGGCCCGCCCCCCGAAAGGCGCCCAGACCCTCCTCTACCGCTCTGGCGGGGACGGCCAGGGCGACGGCGGCGGCGGCGGCGGCCAGCGCATTTTTTACGTTATGGAGGCCGGGGACCCGGAGGGAGATATGGGCGAAGGTGTGCTCCCGACAGATGACGTCAAAGCTGGGGAGTCCCTTTTCCCAGGTCAGATTGGCGGCGTGGACGTCCCCCTCCTCCAGACCGAAGGTGAGTACCGGACGCTGCTCCCCCTCCAGGGTGTGCATGGTGTTCGCGTCGTCCCGGTTGGCCACAATCATACCGCCCTCCGGGACCAGATCGGCGAAGGTGCGGAAGGAGTGCTCCACATCCTCCAGGTCGTGGAAGAAATCCAGGTGGTCGGCTTCAATATTTAAAATAACCGCCACAGTGGGGAAAAAGGAGAGGAAGGAGTTGCAGTATTCACAGCTCTCCAGAATAATGGTATCCCCGTGGCCGACGCGGTGACCTGCCCCTAGGAGAGGCAGCGTGCCGCCGATCATCACGGTGGGGTCCAGCCCCGCAGCCATAATGATATGCGTACACATGGAGGTGGTGGTGGTCTTGCCGTGGGTGCCTGAGATACACAGCGCGTTTTTGTAGCTGCGCATGATGGAGCCCCAGGCCTGGGCCCGCTCAAAGACCGGGATGCCCAGGGAGCGGGCCTGAGCGATCTCGGGATTGGAGTCGTGGACGGCGGCTGTGCGGATGACGCACTCGGAGCCGGTTACATTTTTGGCCCAATGGCCGATGGTCACCGGAATGCCGATGGAGCGGAGGTGGGCCACGGTGGCGCCGTCATGCATGTCGGAGCCGGTGATCTCCATACCCATCCCCTTCAGAACCTCGGCCAGGGGGGCCATTGAGACCCCGCCGATTCCTACCAGATGGGCCCGCCGGCCAGGCTGGATGTAGTCGTGAATGTTGCAAGCGGTCATAGGGTTTACACGCCCTCTTTTCAAGTTTATAATAAATAAGCCTATCTATTATAAACCATTATAGGTGAATAGCAAGAAAAAGATACCAAAAGGCGGTGAAAAAATGGCGGAGATACGGATTCCGGCGGCAGTGGCCGGCTGCCGGTCCCGGCTGGAGGACGCAGGGTATCCCGCTTATCTGGTGGGAGGCTGTGTACGGGACCTGCTGCTGGGCAGGATTCCGGCAGACTATGACCTGACCACTGCCGCCCGGCCCGAGCAGGTGATGGAGTTGTTCGAGCGAACCGTTCCAACCGGGTTGAAACACGGAACTGTCACGGTTCTCACGGCGGATGGGCCGGTAGAGGTGACAACCTTTCGGCGGGAGGAGGGATATGCCGACGGCCGGCATCCTGACAGGGTTTCCTTTGACGCAGGGCTTTTTGAGGACCTGGCCCGCCGGGATTTTACCGTCAACGCCATGGCAATGGACGGATCCGGTGCGGTGACCGACCCCTGGGAAGGGCGGACCGACCTGGAGCACAAGGTCATTCGCTGTGTGGGAGAGCCGGATGCGCGCTTTGCGGAGGATGCGCTGCGTATGCTCCGGGCCATACGCCTTGCCGCCCAGCTGGGATTTTCCATTGATGCGGAGACAGCCGCGGCCCTGGCACGGAACGCGGACAGAACGGCCCTGGTTTCCAGAGAGCGCATCCGGATGGAGATGGAGAAGACGCTCCTCTCCCCCCGGCCTGAGGAAATAGGCGGAATGCTGCGCCTGGGGCTCCTGGCCCATCTGTGTCCGGTACGGGTGCCGCCGGATTTGACTCCCCTGCGCAGCGCTGCGCCTGCGCCTGCGCCGAGATGGGCGGCCTTTTGCGCCGCCACCGGATTTCCGCTGGAGGCGCTGCCGGTAGAGCGGTCCTTAAAGCGGGCGGTGCTCCACCCGGAGGCGGATGCGATTCGCCGCTTGGCTCTCTCCGGAGGGGAGATTGCGGCCCTGGGCCTTCGGGGAGAGGAAATTGGCGCGGCCCAGAGGCAGCTGGCGGCGCACATTCTGTCCTGTCCCGGGGATAATACCAGGGAGCGCCTGCTGGAACTGCTGGAGGGAACCGGAGATGGATGCAAAACGCTATGAGTTTGATGCGGTGCTGAAAAAAGTCCCCGGCATCGACGGGGCCTATGTGGAATTTCCCTGGGACGTACGCGCTGAGTTTGGCAGGGGACGGGTCAGTGTGCATGCCGTCTTTGACGGGGTACCCTATGACGGCAGCCTGGTGCGCATGGGTACTCCGGGGCACATCATTGGGGTGCGGAAGGACATCAGAAGCCGTATTGGGAAAGGGCCGGGCGACACCGTTCATGTGGTTGTGCAGGAGCGGTCCTGAAGCCTTTTTTCCGTGGACAGGCAAAAACAACCCTCTTCGCTCATATGGATAACAGACGAGGGGGTCGAGGCATGGAACGCAGAGCAAAAAGGGAGAGCCTTCTTGAGAAGACGGCGGAGATCTTCGACCTGCCCGGGGATCTGGTGGCCGGCCTGCCCCGGGTAGAGCTCACCGGAAGCCGGGAGCTGCGGATGGAGAATCACAAGGGTATCCTGGCATACGGCACCGATGAGATCCATGTCAGCGGAGGCAAGCTGATCATCAAGATTCGCGGCTCCAATCTGGAGCTGAGGGCAATGAATGCCAGCGAGCTGCTCATTACCGGGGAGATCGCCGGCATCGACCTCTCATAGCGGGGAGGGCGGCGAAGATGCAGAAGCTGATCAATCTGCTCCGAGGGAGTGTCCGTCTGGAAGTGGCCGGGGCTTTCCCGGAGCGCTTTCTCAACCTGTGCGCACAGCGGGGCGTAGCATTTTGGGGGGTGGAGTGGCGGGACGGAAATGTCCTGCGCGTTACGGTTGCCCGCCGGGATGTGCGCCGTGCGGAGGCGCTGGGAGAGCGGGTGCTGTGCGATGTAGTCCGCCTGAACCGCAGCGGGGTACCGTACTTCTTGGGGCGGTTTCGAAAGCGGTATGCTTTTTTGGCCGGCCTGACGCTGTCGCTTTTGGCGGTGTGTATCCTGTCCCGTTTTATTCTCACCGTCGACGTGGTGGGAAATGAGACCGTCTCCACGGCGCAGATTCTCTCTGAGCTGCGGCGGCAAGGCGTACGGCCCGGGACCTATGGCCCTTCCATTGACGAGCGCAAGGTGAGCAACGAGGCGCTGCTTCAGCTTCCGGGACTTTCCTGGATGGCCATCAATCTGCACGGGACCCGGGCCGAAGTCCTGGTGCGGGAGACGCTCCCGGAGCCCCAGGTGGTGGACGAGAACGAGCTGGGAGACGTGGTGGCGGAGGCTCCGGGCATCATCACCCATATGGAGGTGGAGGAGGGGCAGGCCCTCTTTCAGGAGGGGGATACGGTACTGGAGGGAGAGGTCGTCATCAGTGGAGCCATGCGGCTGGATCCGCCGGAGTACAGCGGCCTGGAGCCCACCTGGAGGCAGGTGCGGGCCGGCGGCCGGGTATTCGCCCGCACCTGGCGCACCCTGACCGCCGAAATTCCGATGGAGGGAGCCGTAAAGACCTATACCGGAGAGACCGAGTCGCGCTGGTTTGTAAATATTCTGGGACGCCGCATCAATTTTTACACAAATGGTGGCATTTCCTTTGCAGGATATGATAAAATAACCGAGGTATGGACTGCCGCGCTGCCCGGCGGACAGAGCCTCCCTCTGGCTTTGGGCAGAGAGACCGCCCGGGCCTATGAGACTGCGGCCGTGGAGCTGGACCGGGAGGCCGCCTGCGCCCTTCTGGAGAGCCGCCTGGAGGCGGCCCTCAGGGAGCAGGTGGGAGATGGCGAGGTGGTCAGCACGGTATATACGGACACGCTGAGGGATGGTATGCTTACCGTTACCCTGGCCGCAGAGTGCAGAGAGGAGATCGGGCGCTTTGCACCATGGCCGGCCGGGGCTGCAGATACAGAAGAAGAGAAAGGACCGTAGAGATTTGACAGAACAGACCATCAGTATCGAGCGTATGGAGGACGCCGTGGATATCTTCGGCTCCTTTGACGAGAATATTAAAATTGTAGAACACGAGCTCTCCGTCGCGGTGGTGAACCGGGACGGAGAGCTGAAGATCTCCGGCGAGGCGGAGAATGTCATGTATGCCGTCAAGGCTGTGCAGGGCCTTCTGACGCTGGCAGGCCGCAAGGAGAGCATCACCGAGCAGAACGTCCGCTACATCATCAATTTGGTCCGGGCGGGGAACGAGGCACATATCGACGACATCGCCCGGGATGTGCTCTGCGTCACCGCGAAGGGAAAGCCCATCAAGGCCAAGACCTTGGGGCAGAAGCGGTATGTGGATGCCATCAAAAAGAACACCATTACGCTCGGCATCGGCCCGGCGGGCACAGGCAAGACCTATCTGGCCGTGGCCGCCGCTGTGGCCGCCTTCCGGGACAAGCAGGTCAACCGCATTATCCTAACCCGTCCGGCGGTGGAGGCGGGGGAGCGGCTGGGTTTCCTGCCCGGCGATCTTCAGTCCAAGGTAGATCCCTACCTGCGCCCTCTGTACGACGCTCTGTTTGACATGCTGGGGGCGGAGACCTACAACAAATATCTGGAGCGGGGCAGCATCGAGGTGGCTCCGCTGGCCTATATGCGGGGCCGTACTCTGGACGACTCCTTCATTATCCTGGACGAGGCGCAGAATACCTCACGGGAACAGATGAAAATGTTTCTCACCCGCCTGGGCTTTGGATCCAAGATCGTCATCACCGGCGATATCACACAGATTGACCTGCCCAGGGACACCGTCTCCGGGCTGAAGGAGGCCATGCGGGTGTTAAACGGCGTGGAGGACATCGCCATCTGCCGCCTGGGCGAGGCCGACGTGGTCCGGCATGTCATCGTTCAGCGCATCATCCGGGCCTATGAAGAGGACGAAAACCGGAAGAAGGTGCACAAATGAGCCATACCGTCATTCTCGCCTCCGAGCTGGAGGGGACGGAGGAATACGAGGCGCTGCTCCGCCAGGTAATTCCGGCGGCGCTGGAGGCCGAGGGGGTGGAGAGCCCCTGTGAAGTGGATGTGCTCCTCACCGATGACGGGGGAATCCGCCGGATCAACCTGGACATGCGTCAGGTGGATGCGCCTACCGACGTGCTCTCCTTTCCGATGTTTGAACTGGAGCCGGGGGAGCATCCCGGAGAGAGGGACGCCGACCCAGGCACCGGCCTCATACCGCTGGGGGACATGGCTATCTCCGTGGAGCGGGCGGAAGCGCAAGGAGAGGAGTTTGGCCATGGGAGCAGGCGAGAGATCGCCTATCTGGCCGTTCACTCGGTGCTCCACCTGCTGGGCTACGACCACATGGACGAGGGGCCGATGAAGGCACAGATGCGGGCCAGGGAGGAGGCCATTTTGGACAAGCTGGGCATTTTAAGGGGAGGGGCCTGACGCTGCGGATATAACCCCGCGGGGGGAAAGCCGTCTCATCATAAAACTGCTCAAGAAAGTTGAGGATCACCTATGGAAATTAAAAAATCCGGCATGATATCAATTGTAGGCAGGCCCAATGTGGGAAAGTCTACCCTGACCAACGCCCTGATTGGCGAGAAGATAGCCATCGTAACCAACAAGCCCCAGACCACCCGCAACCGCATCTGCGCGGTGCTCAACCGCGGGGCGTGCCAGTTTGTCTTCATGGACACGCCGGGCCTCCACAGGGCCCGTACCCGCCTGGGGGACTACATGGTCAAGGTGGTAAGGGAGAGCGTGGCGGATGTGGACGCGGTGCTGCTGCTGGTGGAGCCGATCCCCAATATCGGAGCGCCGGAGGCTGAACTCATCGCCCGGATCAGGGAGCTGAACGTCCCCGCCGTTCTGGTCATCAACAAGATTGACACGGTCAGGAAGGACGAGCTCCTGGCCGTCATGCAGGTCTACGGCGCCCAGCACGATTTTGCCGCTATCCTCCCCATCTCGGCCAAGAGCGGCGAGGGGGTGGAGGAACTGCTGGACGTACTGGAGCAGTTCCTGCCCCAGGGGCCCCGGCTCTTCCCGGAGGATATGATCACGGATCAGCCTGAGCGCCAGGTGTGCGCGGAGATCGTGCGGGAAAAGCTTCTCCTGTGCCTGGACAAAGAGATCCCTCATGGTACGGCCGTGGAGATCACCAAGTTTTCCGAGCGGGATGACGAGGTGATTGAGCTGGATGCCACCATCTACTGCGAGAAGGCCAGCCATAAGGGCATCATCATCGGCAAGGGCGGCTCCATGCTCAAAAGGATCGGCGCACTGGCCCGGCAGGACATCGAGCGGTTCATGGGGACCAAGGTCTTTCTGCAGACCTGGGTAAAGGTCAAGGAAAACTGGCGGGACAATGTGAATCTGATCAAGAACTTCGGCTATCGGGATGAGTAGTTTTGGAGAAACGGACCGCAGCGGAGGATGTCAAGCATAAAATTTTACCGCTCATAAACGGCCTTGTGCGGGCCACCCTAATGTCAAAGGGGGGCTGCACATGGATTCGGAATCGCTATGGCGGCTGTTCCGGGACACCGGACTGCCCGAGGTCTATGCCCTTCTGGCGCTGCTGCGGCGGGAGGAACATGCGGCGGCCCGGGAGAGGAGCGCCTGAGGCGCGCATTGCGCGCCATACATAACATGGGGTGAGCCTATGCATCTTGTGGCCCGAGGCGTAGTCCTGCGGGAGGTAAACTATAAGGAGAGCGACAAAATTCTCACCGTCCTCACGGACGAGGGGGGAAAGCGCACGGTAAAGGCCAGGGGATGCCGCCGGAAGGGGAGCCAGCTTGCGGCGGCGGCGCAGCTGCTGGTCTATTCCGAGATGACGCTCTTTGAGTACCGGGATTACTATACAATGAACGAGGCATCCTCCCTGGAGCAGTTCTGGGGCGTGCGGTCCGATATGGACAAGCTGGCCCTTGCCTCCTATTTTGCCGAGACGGTGGAGACGGTAGCACTGGAGGGGAGAAGGGATCCCGGTCTTCTCTCCCTGATATTGAATTCCCTATATGCCCTGGACAAGCTGAACAAGCCTCTGCCGCTCATCAAGGCCGCCTATGAGCTCAAGCTGCTCTGCGTGGCGGGATACGAACCTATGCTGGACGCCTGCGCCGTATGTGGAGAGGCGGATCCCAAGGAGCCCCGGCTCAGCCTGACGGATGGAGTTCTCCACTGCGAACACTGCCGGGACGGTGTGGGAGAGGGCATCTCCATGCCGCTGAACCAGACTGCCCTTTCGGCGATGCGCCATGTGGTATACGGCGATCCCAAGCGGCTTTTTTCGTTCGCCATTGACGCGCCGGGCATGGTGAAGATGGGGGACGCCTGCGAGGCCTTTTTTCTGACGCAGATGGAACGGGGGTTCCGCACGCTGGATTTCTACAAACAGCTTGTCCTGACGCGCTGAGAGGAGCGGTGGGATATGGAGATCTATATTGTTGACGCCTTTACCAACCGGAGATTCTGTGGGAATCAGGCTGGTGTGGCGCTTCTGGAGCCGCAGGAGCCGTTTCCCGAAGCAGAATTTATGCGGAGTCTGGCGGAGGAGCTCCGGTACTCGGAGACCGCCTTTGTGAAGGTATGTTCGCCCGGGCGCTACTCCATCCGCTATTTTACTCCGGCGGGGGAGGTGGATCTGTGCGGCCATGCAACGGTGGCAGCCTTCACCGTCCTGAGGGAGCGGGGGCGGACAGGGCCGGGCACGTACCGCCTGAGTACCCGGGCCGGAGAGCTGGAAATCCTGGTGGAGCGGGAAGACATATGGATGGATATGGCGCCGGCCAGGGAGCTGCGGCCCTTCTCACCGGAAGAGAAGGCGGAGCTGTATGGGGCTTACGGGCTGACGCCGGCCCATGGGGCGAAGGGGCTGGATCCGGCTCTGGTGAGTACGGGGCTGGCCGATATTCTCCTGCCCGTTCGGGACAGGGAGCTCCTTTCGCGGGCCAGGCAGAACCGGACGGCGGTAGCAGACATCTCCCGGCGCTATGATGCGGTGGGATTCCATCTCTTCTGTCCGGAGAACGGCGATTATACGGCGCGGTGCCGGAACTTTGCCCCCCTGTACGGCATTGATGAGGAGTCCGCCACAGGCACCGCCAACGGGGCGCTGACTTACTATCTCTACCGGCGGGGCCGGCTGGCGCCGGGAGTGGAGAACCGCTTTCTCCAGGGGGATGAGATGGGAAAACCCTCGCTGATCCGCAGCCGGCTGACGGCACTCGGGGAGCGGATCAGAATTCAGATTGGCGGCGGCGCGGTGATTGCGCTGCGCTGCCAGCTGCTGTGAGCCCGGTGGAGTACATGCAAAAATCCCCGCAGGCCGTCGCCTGCGGGGATTTTTGCGGAGGTGAATCAAAGGGCAGACATCATCTATGGTCAAAGTCCGGACCGCGGCGGGAGAGTGTACCGCGTTGTCGCCCGCACTTGTAACCAACAAAAAAAATCAGGAGACCAGATCGTGTCCCAGAGTACGGCAGGCCTCCAGGCCGTCGGCGTCAGGCGCCTCGTTGAGAATCAGGCCTTCCGAGCCGCAGAGGTTGGCGCCGTCGTTTTCAGCGCGCTCGTACCACTCGCGCATCCACTGGCCGTCACCCCATCCGTAGGAACCGAAAAGCGCGACAGCCTTGCCGGAGAGAAGAGGCTCCACAGATTGGAAGTAGGGCTCGAATTCAGCCTCCTCCAGCACCTCGGCTCCCATAGCGGGGCATCCAAACGCCACGGCCTGGACATTTTTTACATCATCAGGAGTCGCCTGCGAGACCTCAAGGAGGGCTACGTCGGCGCCTGCCGACTTAGCCCCTTCCGCTACGGCTTCAGCCATAGCGGCGGTATTGCCGGTTCCGGACCAGTAAATGACAGACAAGGTTTTCATGAATATGTACCTCCTTAAAAAAGTCAGGATGCAGCGAGCAGTACTTGAGGAATTGTCAGACCGTGTGAGAGCCGGCGGCATAAGATTTCCCGGCAGCGGTCGTACTTGCGAAAGAGCCGGCTTGCGCCTTCCACATCAGAGTAGACCTTCCAGTGGCCGCACAGCTTACAGCCTCTGCCGCCCCAGCGCAAAAAGCCTTCCACATCAGCGGGGGGATAATCCAAAAAAAGGCCGATTTCATGGGGGAACTCCTGACGCCCCGCCAAGCGGCGCTTCAAATGCGTCAGAAGCTCCTCCACGCCGCCGTCAGGATAACCTGCCTCGGATAGAATACGGCGCGCCTCGGGACGGGCGAGACTGCAGGCTAACAGCGCAGGACGGTACACCAGCAGCAGCGCCCGCTGTTCACAGTCACACAGAATCTCAAAAGCGATTCCACATTGCGCCAATGTCTGACGGTACGCATCCAGCCTGCCATCCAATTCAGGAATAGCGGAACGGTTGAGCGAGACCAGGTTGCCGGCCTTGATGCCGGCCAGCGCGGGGCTGCAATGAAGTGCCAATGCTCTGTCCAGTGGATGAAGCAAGCGATCAGCTCCTGTTTCTATATCGTAGTTAGCAAAAGCTAACCATCGGGGGAAAGAAGAGGCGGTATTACCCGCCTGATGGTTAGCTTTGGCTAACTGAATGCATCTTACCACACCCTTCGGCGACTGTCAAGCCCTAAAGCAGAAAAAATGTATCTTTTTTATGAATCAGCGCCCGGAACAATCCTCAGGTTGATATGCTCCTTTAAACGAAGAAAGGTCTCTTCACTGATGTCGTGCTCAATACGGCAGGCGTCTTCAGCGGCCGTCTCAGGAGAGACGCCAAGGGCAGTGAGCCACTGAGTCAACAGGCGGTGCCGCTCATAGATACGGGACGCAACCTCCATTCCGGCTTCCGTCAGATTGATAAACCCGTCCTTATCCATGGTAATGTATCCATTTTCCCGCAGCAACCCCATGGCGCGGCTGATGCTGGGCTTGGAGAAATCCATATGGTGGGCAATATCGATGGAGCGCACAAATCCCTTTTCCTCCTTGAGCATAAGGATGGACTCCAGATAGTTTTCTGCAGACTCTTGAATTTTCACAGAAACACCTCGCTTTATTCTATAGTTTACCATAAACCGGCTGGAGAAACAAGGGCGATTCTTAGCATTCCGACCAATTTGAAGTGGCAAACGTTTTTTTCCATGTTTCCCATTGACAAGATAGGTTAGCCGTGGTAAACTTCAGTCGTTAAAGAGGTTAGGAAGAGCTAACCTCCTGGCCCGGGCACAGAAGAAAAAGTGGCCTGACAGAAGGCGAAAGATGCGGAGGAGTGCATGAGTATGCCGTTAACAATGGCGCAGTCGGGTACGGTGAATACCGTAAAAAAGATCACTGGAAAGGACGAGGTCCGCCGCTTTTTGGCCAGCCTGGGTTTTGTAGAGGGCGGCAGCGTTACAGTGGTCAGCGAGCTGGGAGGCAATCTCATTGTCAACGTAAAGGATGCCCGGGTGGCGCTGAGCAAATCCATGGCCAGCCGTATCATGATTTGAGAGAGGAAAAGAGGGAAAAGCGTTGAGAACATTGAAGGAAATCAAGTGCGGTGAGACGGTCATCGTCGCCAAGCTGACAGGAGAGGGGCCGACGCGCCGCCGCATCATGGACATGGGAATTACCAAGGGGACGCAGGTCTATGTCCGCAAGGTGGCTCCCCTGGGCGACCCTGTTGAGGTTACCGTGCGGGGATATGAGCTATCTCTCCGTAAGGGGGATGCCGAGATGATCCTGGTGCAGTAATTTTACTGCACTTTTGTTAGCAGCGACTAACAATAAACGGCCTTCAAAGACCGAATGTGTCAGCGGGGAGGATCCCCGCAGAGGAGGAAGAGAGAAATGTCAATTAAAATTGCGCTTGCCGGCAACCCTAACTGCGGCAAGACTACCATGTTTAACGCTCTGACCGGCGCTAACCAATTTGTGGGTAACTGGCCGGGCGTGACCGTGGAGAAGAAGGAGGGACGTCTGAAGGGACATAAGGATGTCATTATTACCGACTTGCCCGGTATCTATTCCCTGTCACCCTACACTCTGGAAGAAGTGGTGGCCCGGAATTATCTGCTTCAGGAGCGGCCCGACGTCATTTTGAACCTGGTGGATGGATCCAACATCGAGCGAAACCTGTACCTGACCACCCAGTTGGTGGAGCTGGGGATCCCTGTGGTGATTGCCCTGAACATGATCGACGTGGTCCGCAGGCGCGGCGACAAGATTGACACGGCCAAGCTGTCCGCAGCGCTGGGTTGCCAGGTGGTGGAGACCTCCGCTGTGAAGGGAGAGGGCTGCATTGCCGCTGCGGAAAAGGCAATCGAGGTGGTCAAGAGCGGTAAAGCTACCGTTCCTCAACATACCTTCAGCGACAGGATTGAGCAGGCGCTGGACAGTATTGAGTCCCTGACAGAGGGGGCTGTACCTGCGGAAAACAGCCGCTGGTATGCCATCAAGCTCTTTGAGCGGGATGAAAAGGTGGCGGAGCGGTTTACGATGGACCGCGGAGTCCAGGCCAAGCTGGAGGATATCATCAAGTCCTGCGAGGCCGAGGAGGACGACGATGCCGAGTCCATTATCACCAATGAGCGGTACGCTTACATATCCAAGCTGGTCGGCCACTGTGTGAAAAAGAGCCGTGCCGGCCTCTCGGTTTCCGACAAGGTGGACCGGATTGTTACCAACCGCTGGCTGGCCCTGCCGATTTTTGTGGGCGTGATGTGGCTGGTATACTGGGTATCCATGGGGCCCTTCGGTACCTTCCTTACCGACTGGACCAACGATGTGTTTGCAGCCGAGTGGCTGCAGGGCGGCATTGGAGGCCTGCTGGAGTCGGCGGGCGTCAATGAGGTGCTGACCGGCCTGATTGTGGACGGCATTGTCGGCGGCGTAGGCGCTGTGCTTGGCTTTGTGCCGCAGATGCTGGTGCTCTTCCTGATGCTGTGCATCCTGGAGGACATCGGATATATGGCCCGCATTGCCTTCATTATGGACCGGATCTTCCGCCGCTTTGGTCTCAGCGGCAAGAGCTTTATCCCCATGCTGATTGGCACCGGCTGCGGTGTGCCGGGCGTTATGGCTTCCCGCACCATTGAGCAGGACCGCGACCGGAAGATGACGATTATGACAACCTGCTTTATCCCCTGCGGCGCCAAGATGCCGATTGTGGGACTGATTGCCGGCGCCCTGTTCGGCGGAAGCGGCATGGTGGCGGTGTCGGCCTATTTCGTCGGTGTGGCCGCGGTAGTGATTTCCGGCATTATGCTGAAGAAGCTCAAAGCCTTTGCCGGCGAGCCTGCACCCTTTGTGATGGAGCTTCCCGCTTATCACATTCCCAACCCCGGCAATGTGCTCCGGGGTACTTGGGAGCGGGGCTGGTCCTTTATCAAGCGGGCCGGCACGGTCATCCTGATCTCCTCCATTGCACTCTGGTTCCTCCAGGGCTTCGGGTTTGTGGACGGAGTCTTCGGTATGGTGGAGGATAACAATCACTCCCTTCTGGCCGCCATCGGCAACGCCATTGCCTTTATCTTCGCGCCTCTTGGCTTTGGTACCTGGAAGCCGGCTGTGGCTGTCTTTACGGGCCTTATCGCGAAAGAAGAGGTTGTCTCCACCTTCGGCGTCCTCTTCAATTATGCCGGTGAGCTCAGCGAGGCGGGCGACGAAATCTGGAGCATGCTCCGCGATCCGGCCCTGGGCGGCTTTACCAGCGCCATTGCCGCGTACAGCTTCATGGTATTTAATCTGCTGTGCGCCCCCTGCTTTGCCGCCATGGGCGCCATCAAGCGCGAAATGAACAATGCCAAGTGGACCTGGGCGGCCATCGGGTATATGTGCGGCTTTGCCTATATCATTTCTCTGATTATTTATCAGGTGGGCGGCCTCTTCACCGGCGACGTGCCCTTCGGTGTTGGCACGGTGGTTGGCTTTGTGGCCCTGATTGGTCTCATCTATATGCTGTTCCGTAAGGGCTACCAGGGCGAGGGCGAACGCCTGCGCGCTGTGGACGCCGTTCACGCGTAAGAAAGAAAGGAAGCGTTGTCATGCCGAGTCCTGCGACGATTGTGGCTGCTGTCATTCTTGTAGCCGTGGTGGCGCTGGTGGTCCGCCATATGTGGAAAAACCGGAAGGTGGGCGGCTGTTCTTCCTGCGGAGGCTGCGGCGGGGCGTGCGGCAGTTGCCATGAGGGCGCCGCGCAGCATGAGAGTGGCGGCGAACATGGAAGCTGCGACTGCTGCCACCATTAAAAAAAGAGAAAATGAATCAATCGGCCGGCCCCCTTTGGGGCCGGCCGTATTATGTACGGATACGATGGGACTTCGAAAGACGGCGTTCAATAATACCTTTTTAGCGGAAGCGAGGCGCTGGCCTGCTGTATTTTGGAGAGAGGCCGCTCTCTATGGGGCCTCCATGCCGGTGCGAGGCGCGGACCGCCTTGATGGGTGCAGGGAGGATGTGGCGAAAGGGCGAGAGTGCGCAGAGACGAAAGCGCCGCCCCCGGGTACGGCCCGGGGGCGGCGCTTGTTTGCTGTGCTTTTTACAGGGTCAGTGCTCTGTGAAGAATGGTGACCATCTCGGCGCGGGAGAGGGCGGAGGTGGGGTTGAGATGGCCGCTGCCGTCGCCCTTGATAATACCGGCCTGAACCATGGCGGCCACAGCGCCTTGGGCGGCACTGTCCACCGAGCCGCGGTCACTGAAGGCGGCCAGCGCAGAGGCGGGGCCGTCGGCCATGACCTGCCCCGCGGCTTTCATCGCCCGCTGGAGGAACAGCATGGAATCCTGGCGTGTGACGGGGGAGAGGGGATTGAACTTGCCGTTGGCGTCGGCGGTGACAATGCCAAGCGCCTTGGCGGCCGCGACAGCCTCTGCATAGTAGCTGTCCGCAGGCACGTCAGGGAAGCTGGAGGTGCCGTAGGACTGCAGGTTGTAGGCGCGGTAGAGCATCAGGATATAGTCGCAGCGCGTCATGGTCATGGCGGGGGAGAACTGATTGGATCCGGTGCCCTTGACCACGCCGGTCTTGTTCAGGAAGTCCACTGCGGAGGCGGCCCAGTTGTAGTTGACGCCTACGTCAGTAAAGACACTGGAGGAAGAGGCGGGAGTGACGGAGATCTCTACAGTGCCGCTGTAGGTACTGCCGTTCTTATCCTTTGCCGAATAATAGAGGTAGGCAATGCCGTTAAATCCGGCCTTGGGCACAAAGGCGATGCTTCCGATGGAGGGATTGCCGCTGGCGTAGCAGTAGGTGTTGGAGCTGAGCACACCGCCGTTGCTGATGGGGGAGGCGTAATTGAGATACAGCTTGCCGTAGGTGCTGCTGGGGGTGGTAAAGGTGAGGTAGTTCAATTCGGCTCCGCCCCTGCTTTTGCTGGCGCTGTTAAAGTCGCTGATATTGAACTGCACGGGCAGGCCGGTGGTGGAATAGCGGATGACTGAGGGCTCCTTCAAGGAGTCGTAGGTGATGACCACCGTGCCGCTGAAGCTCTTGCTGTTGGTACTCCGCCCGGTAAAGGAGATGGCTACCGTACCGGTTACGTTGCTGGCGGGGACGAAGGTCACATCGTTCAGCTTGGGGCTGGAGCTGCGGTAGTAGCTGGTGTTGGAGGTGACCCGGCTGTCATATTTGCCGGTGCTGGTATTGTAATCATAGTAGAGCGTTCCGCTGGAGGAGGAGGGCAGTGTAAAGCGCACATAGTTCAGGTTGGCGTCGGTCAGATCCTTGCAGAAGGAATTGAAGTCGCTGGCGGAGAAGGTGACGGCCTCGCCGATACTGGCGGAATAGGTTACATCTCCCGCGCCTGCGCCGACATAAATCCGAAGCGTGCCGGAGAACTTTTCGTCGTCGGCGCTGTAGCCGGAGAAGGGAATGCTGACCGTCCCCTCATAGTCCTTGGCGGGGACAAAGGTGATGTTCTCCAGGTAGGGGCTGGAGTTGCGGTAGTACCTGGTTCCGGAGGAGACCTTGGTGTTGGAGGAGCTGGAGCTCCTGTAGTTGTAATAGAGATAGCCTCTGGAAGAGGAGGGCGGGGTAAAGGTGACGTAGTCAAAGGTGACGCCGGTCTCAGCCTTGCAGAAATCAATGAAATCCTGCTCCACCAGGGGAACCGATTCATTGATATCGGTGGAATAGCTGATATCGTCGCTGGAGCTGACGCCCACATAGATCCGCAGGGTGCCCGACAGGGAGTCGCCGTCAGTGCTCCGTCCGGTAAACGAGATGTTTACGGTGCCGGTGTAGTTGTCCCGGGGAACAAAGGTGACCTCGTCCAGGTAGTAGCTGGAGCTGCGGTAGTACTTGGTGTTGGACGAGACGGCCCGCTCATAGTCGCCGTCGCTGTCATAGCCGTAGTACAGGGTGCCGTAGGAGGAGCTGGGCAGGGTGAACTGGATGTAGTCAAAATTGGAGTCGTTTACATCCTGGCTGAAATCGTTGAAGGAGGAGTCATCCAGCGTGACCGGCGTGTTCTTGGCGGTGGAGTAGGAGATCACGCCGTCGTTGGTGTCGATGGAGATGACCACCTCGCCGGTAAACTCATAGCCGCTGGAATCCCAGCCAGTGTAGGAGATGGTGACCTTACCGGTGCGGCTGGACTTGGGGACGAAGGTGACGGAGGAGAGCGAGGGGGAGCCGTTGCGCCTGCACTCGTCGCTGGAGGTCAGCTCCCGGTCGTAATCGCCGTCAGAGTAGTTGTAGTAGAGCGTGCCGTTGGAGGAGGAGGGGAGGCTGAACTGAACATAGTTCAGGTTCCGCCCCATCAGCTTGTTGCACACAGAATTGAAATCGGAGGCGTCAAAGGTGACGGGTTCGCCCTTGGCGGTGGAGTAGGTGACGTCGGCGGCGGCGGGGCTGGTGACAACCACTCTGCAGGTGGCGGTTTTGCCTCCGTCCGACGTGGTGACCGTAATGTTGGCGGAACCGACAGCGACGCCGGTTACAACGCCGCTGCTGCTGACCTTGGCGACACTTTCATTGCTGCTCTTCCACGTCACATTTTTATTGGTGGCAGTGGAGGGAGAGATAGTGGGAGAAAGCTGTACGGTCTTTCCCATAGAGACGGTGGTGCTGCTGGGCAGGCTTACGCTGGAGACAGAGATGGTGCTGCTGACCGTGACAGTGCAGGAGGCGCTGGCTCCGCTTTTGGTGGTAGCGGTAATGGTAGCGGTACCTGCTCCGACGGCGGTTACATTACCCGACGAGCTGACAGTCGCGACACTGGTTTTATTGCTGCTCCAAGTAACAGAAGATCCGTCGGATGCGGAAGCGGTCAGCTTGGTGGAGCCGCCTGCGGGAAGGGAGATCGAAGTGGGGGATACCGTAACGGTAGTGGTAACAGGTGCAGCGGTTACCGTAACGTTACATTGTGCCTCAAAATTTCCATCTTCTGATGTAGCGGTAACAACAGCTTCTCCGGCCGTAACAGCAGTTACGAGGCCGTCAACTACAGTTACCCCGCCGGTAGCAGACCAATGAACGGTCTTATTCGTGGCATTTTCAGGCGTAAAATTGACAGAAAGCCGTTCGTTCTTTCCTTCAACTAAGGTAAGAGATGTTTTGGAAAGGGAGATCCCCTCTACAGGAATTCCCTCCACCTTAATGTCGCAGGTAGCGGTTCTAAAAGAGCCGGAAGGTTTGGGCGAGTCTTCCCAAATCATAATCTCAGCTGAAATTTTTGTTTCGCCTACGGAAAGGCCTGTTACAGTTCCATCCTTGGAGACAGAAGCAACAGCAGGATTGGAGCTTTTCCAAGTGATTTCGTCATAAGTTGCACCCTCCGGGGCGGTTACCGCGGCCTCCAGGGTGAGCGTTTCACCTACCTTGATGGTCTCGGAAGAGGGGGTTAGGCTGAGGTCGGGCTCCCCGACATTGTCCGCAGCCAGCGCGGCGGGAAGCAGCCCTGCCAGCATGGCCAGGGCCAGCAGCAGGGACAGGCAGCGGGGCCAGAGAGGTCTCTTGCGTACATCCATAGTAAACGTTCTCCTTCCATGATTTCCACATCATATGTGAATACAGATTCCCTATCTCTATATAGACGGGGAAAAAGGCTGAAAAGTTTCAGCTTTTTCCCGCCGGGGACAAATTTTTCCGCCGCCTCCGCCCAAACAGGAGATCGGACAGGACGAGGCAGGCGCAGCAGAGCAGCAGCACGGCCACAATGCAGACGGCGCAGTTCATAAAGAATTCCTGGGGAAGGATATTGATAATCTCATCGGTCCGGGGATCGAAGATCCAATTTTCCTTGCCGGGAAAGAAGAGGGCGTGAAAGACCACAAAGGCCCGGTTGAAGTCAGTGGCTGCCAGGACGGTGACAATCATGAAGCAGCCGGCCAACAGTGCGCCCGCCCAAAAGCCGGGCCCGCGGCCCAGGAAGCGGTGGGGCCGGAGCTTTCGGCCGAGATACAGCCCCAGGCAGACCGCCAGACCTGCCAGGGACGCCGCGGCTACGCCGAAATCCAGACGGAAGAGAACGGCTACGTCGGCGAAGTGACTTCTGCCGGATTCGGACCAGCGCAGAGCGCCGGTGCCGAAGGGGCTTCCCAGCACGCAGAAGTCCAGCATCTCGTCGTAGGCCTCCCGAATGATCTCCTCGCTGTAGCCGGTGCGCGCCGGGAGCTCCAGCGATTCTATCTGCGCGTAGTAGAACGGCCGGAACAGAATGGGCACTGCAATGGAGCAGGCCAGCACTGCCAGCGCGGCGCACAGGGAGATGGCCGCAGAGAAGAGCTTGCTGGTTCTCATGGCATCCCTCCTTTTCTGAGAGCATTCTCCCGCCCCGACAGGGTAAGCAATACCTGGGAGGGGAGATAGAAAAGCCACATGCCCACCGCCGCAAAGGAGAAAATTGGGGCGGTGGGGTCAGCGCCCAAAAGGCCGGGCAGGTTGTGCAGCCCCACGCACAGGTCGCACCCGATAAAGAGGAGAAGCCCGGCGGAGAAGAGGAGGTGCGGCCGCCCCCTCCGGGCCAGCGGAAAGCTCTCGGCGGCGCTGCACAGAAGCTGGGTGAAATAAAAAGCGGACACAGCGGTCAGAGGGGTCAGGATTCCGCCCGCTGCGGAGATCGCCAGGGCGGCGGCGAACAGTCCGCCGCGCAGGGCCGCCCAGAGGGGAAGGGGCCAGCCGCCCCACCCTCTGATGCGCAGCAGATACAGAATCTGTACGGCACAGAAGGAGGCCACGCCGGCCAGGTAATGGGCGTCCAGCAGGAGCAGGAAGGTATCGGCCAGAAGGGTAAGGGCCATGGCGCAGGCCATAAGCCTTTTTCCGCCCAGGGAAAAGAGCAGGCATACCACAATAGAGGCGTACTTGACTGGAACACTCCAATCCCAATGTCCCAAAAGATCCAGGATGAGGAAGAGCGTATAGAGACCTCCTTCTGTCCCAAGGAATACAGGAATCAGCCAGCCGCGCCGCCTCTTCACCCGGACCGCGCCTCCCTTCGTGTTATGAGCATCATACCATATCCCGATGGAAAAAGCCATAGAAACCCCATATTTTGTGTTCGAAATAGCGCGGTTTCTGCCGGTACACCGGCGAGAGAAATTGCTGTGGGGCAGGAAAGTTCTAGGTGACAGCGGTCATAAAATATAGTATAGTAAGAAAAAAAGAGGCTCGAATTTTGTAAATGCGGGCAAAATCCGCTTTTGCACAGAGGCGGGGAGAGGAAGGAAACAGGAATGTCATCCATATACGGCGGCTACATGGGAAAGGTGGCTCAGGTAGACCTGTCCACGGGCGAGGTTTCACCCTATCCCTGGTCCGACCGGGACAGGGCGCAGTACATCGGCGGGAAAATTATGGCGGCCAAGATCCTCAGCGACCACCTGACAGGGCGGGAGACCGCCTTTTCAGAAGGCAATCTGCTGGTCATAGCCACCGGACCTCTGACGGGGACGGGGGCGCCCAGCTCCAGCCGCTTCAATATCTCCACGCTGTCCCCTCAGACTGGGTTGCTGGCCTCCTCCAACTGCGGGGGCAACTTTGGCTACTATTTAAAAAAGGCGGGGTATGACGCCCTGATTCTCCGCGGCCGGGCAAAGGGACATGTCTGGCTGGAGATTACAAACGACGCCTTTGTGTTTCACAGCGCAGATGAGCTGTGGGGGATGAAGACCTCCGAGACGCAGAGGGCCCTGTCGGCGCTGCTGACCCAAAACGGCGCGCCGGACAAGAGCGGCAAGCTGTGCATCGGCCCGGCAGGAGAAAATCAGGTGCTCTATGCCTCCATCGTCAGCAACGAGAGGATCTCGGGCCGCACAGGCATGGGGGCGGTGATGGGATGGATGAACCTGAAAGCCGTTACCGTGACGGGCAACCATGTGGTGAAGCCATACCGGCCGGAGAAAACCAGGGCATGGAACCGCAAATGGTTTTCCTATCTCCGCTCCCACCCGCTGACAGGGGAGCAGCTGCCCAGGATCGGTACCGCCGGGCTGGTCAGCCAGATGCAGATGCGGGGTATTCTGGCCACCGAGAACTTTCGATATGGGAAGAACGAGGATTTCGAGGCGGTCAACGGCGAGCGGCTGGCCGAAGAGTTCAACACGGTCAACAAGGGCTGCCTTACCTGCCCTATCCGATGCGCCCGGACGGTGGCGGTAGACGGCCAGGAGGTCAAAGGGCCTGAGCTGGAGACATTGGGACTGCTGGGTGGCGGAATCCGGAACCACAGCATGGAACTGCTGCTCAAGTGGAACTACGAGCTGGACGAGCTGGGGATGGATTCCATTTCGGCTGCCGGTACCCTGGCCTGGGCTATGGAGGCCAACCGGGAGGGCATCTGGAAGAATGGCCTGAACTTCGGCGAAGTAGAGGAGATTTCCCGCATTTGGGAGGATATAGCCCACCGCAGGGGCATTGGAAACGAGCTGGCCGAGGGGACAAAGCGCCTTTCGGAGAAATATGGCGGAACCGACTTTGCCATCCAGTCCAAGGGGCTGGAGCTGTCGGCGTATGAGCCGCGGCGGGCGGTGGGGATGGGCCTGGGCTACGCGGTGTCCAACCGGGGGGGCTGCCACCTCAACGGCGGCTATATGGTGATACTGGAGGGCCTGGGCCTGCATATGGATACCCAGACCCCAAAGGCCAAGGCAGACCTTACGATTATGTTCCAGAACCTGATGGAGATGATCGCGGCCAGCGGACAGTGCCTCTTTACCTCCTACGCCTTTTTCCCGGCTCCCCTGATTTCCAAGCCAAACGCCTGGTATACACGGATGGTAAACAAGCTGCTGCCCCATTTAGGGTGGGTGGTGCGGATACTGAACAGGTATCCCGAGCTGGCCTGCATCCACCTCTCCCCGATTTTCCACCATACCAAGGCCTTTGAGTACGCGGTAGGGATGCCCATGACGTTCGGGCACTACATGAAAGTGGGCAGCCGGGGGTATACGCTGGAGCGCAGCGTCAATCACCGCTTTGGCGTGACTGCCAGGGACGACACGCTGCCAAAGCGTCTCACCGAGGTCCCTCAGGATCCGGACGACCCGAAGACCCGCGTGCCGCTGGATCGGATGAAGGCGGCCTACTACGCCGCACGGGGCTGGGATACGGAAGGCGTACCCACAGCAAAGACCCTGCGCAAGCTGGGACTGGTGGGAGAGGAGGGAGCCTGATGGTGACAGTAAAGCTTTTCGGCGCGCTGCGCCTGCGCTCCGGACTGCGGGAGTACCGGCTGGACTGCACCAGCCTGGACGAACTCTTCCGGCAGCTCTCTGCCCTCTCGGCGGAGCTGGGGCGGGAGACTGTAAGCATAAAAGAACTGCGTGGCTGCATTGTCCTGGTCAACGGGAAAGAGTGCCGCCCGCGGCGGACACTGGCGGACGGCGACCAGGTAGTGCTGATGACGCCCGCCAGCGGCGGTTGACAGGAGGTGTATGGCCGTGTCTTATCGCATTACCGACCGGTGCAGGGGCTGTACCCTATGCGCCAGGCACTGCCCTGTGAAGGCGATTGACGGGGCGCCCAAGCAGCTCCACCGGATTGACCCGGGGCGCTGTGTGAGCTGCGGGGTATGCGGCCGCCTGTGCGCCTTCGGCGCGGTGGTCAACGACCAGGGAGGCGGCGTGTCCCGCCTGCCCCGGGAACAGTGGTACATACCAGAGGTGGACGAAACCCTTTGCGCCGCCTGTTCGGTGTGTGTGGAGAACTGCCCCACCGAAAGCCTGGCTATCTCTGAGCCCCGCTTCCGCGGAGATATTGCCCTTTTTGCCGTGCTCCGCGAGGCGGAGACCTGCGTGGGCTGTGGAATTTGCGCCGCACGCTGTCCGGTGGGAGCCGTCGTCATGACGGCCCGGCGGCCCGCACCTGTCCCGGCGGCGGCTGGAAAGGGATAAGGAGGAGTACGAGATGAACGCGCTGTTTAAGGCGTACTGCCGGATTTATCAGGCGGTATTTAAAGTTGGAAACTACTTTCTTGGATACCGCACACCCGTAACGCTGGAGGGGCCGGGCAAAGTGAAGGAGCTCCCGGCTGTGATTCGGAGTATGGGCATTGACAACGTGCTGGTGGTGGCCGATGCCAGCCTTATGGCCCTGGGGCTGCCTGCCCCTATGCTGGAGGCGATGGAGGCCGCCGGAGTGGCGTACACGGTCTACGACGGCGTATGCCCCAACCCCACCAGTGAGAATGTGGAGGAGGGCCTCAGGCTCTACAAAGCCAACGGGTGCCAGGCTCTGGTGGCCTTTGGCGGCGGATCCCCTATGGACTGCGCAAAGGGGATCGGAGCCCTGGCGGTCCGGCCGGGAAAGACGGTGGCCCAGCTCCAGGGGATCCTCAAGGTGCGGCGCCAGCGCCGGTTCCCGCCTTTCTTTGCGGTGCCCACCACGGCGGGCACCGGATCGGAGACCACGGTGGCCGCTGTGATTACTGACGCCGCCACCCACCACAAGGCCTCTATCAACGATACGGTGCTGCTGCCTATCCGCGCTGTCCTGGACCCGGAGCTCACCATCGGCCTTCCGCCCTTCATTACAGCCACCACCGGCATGGACGCGCTGTGCCACGCTGTGGAGGCCTATACCAACGGTACTTACAACACGCCTTTGGAAAAGCGCTATGCCGAGGAGGCGGTCAAGCTGATTCATAGCAGCCTGCTCACCGCCTACCGGGACGGAAAGAACCTGGAGGCCCGCCAGAATATGCAGATTGCCGCCTTTAAGGCCGGGCGGGCCTTTACCAGGGGGTGCGTAGGCTATGTCCACGCTATCGGCCACACGCTGGGCGGGCTCTACGGCACGCCCCACGGCCTGGCCATGTCGGTGCTGCTGCCCTGGGTTATGAGAGAATTTGGCGCCGCCGTCTATCCTCAGCTCTCCAGATTGGCGGAGATCTGCGGCATGGAGGGAAATACCCAGGAGGAGCGGGCGCTGGCATTTCTGGACTGGATGGAAGCGCTGAAGCGGGAGATGAAGATCCCTGAGAAGCTGGATATGATTAAGAGTGAGGACGTGCCCCAGATCATCTCCTGGGCCATGAAGGAGGCCAATCCCCTCTATCCCGTCCCCGTTCTCTGGGGCCGGGAGGAGTTCTGCACGCTGATCGACAAGGCTCGGGCATAGGCGGGCCCTGGGCGGCGGCGCAGCGCGTACCGCCGCCCTTTCGCGCGCTTTCCAAGGGTGCGGTTTTATAGAACAGTGAAAAGGCGGCGGACAAAACGCAGTAAGTCCGCCGCCTTCGGCACACAATATGCCTGAACCAAACAGGGAGCGTATACCTGTGACCGATTTATAAATTCGGCTCGATAAAATGCACAGCAGAGGTGTCCCAATATTTTTTGTAGACCCGGCTTTCATTCCCATCAAGGTTGAGTTGGTAAGTCCGAAATGTCACTAAAATATTTTTCGGCTGCCATTGTTCTTCGTAAGAATACTGGTACTTCATACCCACATTTCGCATGACGCCGCCGCTTCTGGGATTGTTCCTGTCATGGGTTGCCGTGATATAGGGCAGGCCGTCCTTTTTCACCTGTTCAATAACCGCTTTGCCAGCTTCCGTTACAATCCCTTTATGCCAAAACTCCTTACGAAGTCCATAGCCAAAATCGTGGTGTTCTTCCATATCCACTTTTATGTAGCCGATGGGATAATTGTCCTCTTTCAAACAGAGCGCATAGGCATAGGCCTGCGGCTGGGCGTATTTTGCGGCATACCGTTCCTCATAAAACCGCTTTGTTTCTTCCATATTTTTTACAGGATACCAGGGCAAAAACTGATTGACTTCCTCATCTTGCAGGATAACGAATAACGCTTCCATATCCTGTTCTGTAAATTTTCTTAAAATCAAACGCTCCGTTTCTAAAGTAGGCGTATTCATCTGATTTCCTCCGTTATCTGAATTCTCCACAGGCTTATGCGTAAGGCTCATATATAAAAGCGGATAGGGGTTCCCCTGTTCGTCAAGGTCTGCCCGTTTGTAAACCTGAAAGCCCATGTGTTCATAAAACCCCCTGGCTTGCGGGTTCTGCTCATTGACTGCCAGCCGTTCTACGGCGTAGTTTTCAATCCCGTATTGGATCAGGCATTTCCCCAGCCCTTTTCCGCGTTCTTCTGGCGCAATGAACAGCATTTCCAGCGAGCCATCCTCAATCCCCATAAAAGCCACGGGATGTCCTGAATCATCTTCCGCAATCATCAAATGGGCAATCCCATTCAACGCCTGCGGGACATATTCTTTGATACTCTTGATTTCATCGTCTGACAGGAACAGGTGGGTGGCTCGCACAGAGCCTTCCCATACTTTCAGCAACTGATTGATGAAATCCGGCGTCCGGTTTTTTACTTCTGTGATTTTCATCATGTTCTCCTCAATAATCACCTTAATCGGGGTGCATTTCCTATCGTTACATTCTCCCTCGGCCACGCTGCAAGCCGCAATCCCTACCCGCACATTCATCATGGCTTGAAGAATTACTTTGTCCCCGGCTTTGGAGCGTGGGGGCAGGATAGTGATTTTCCCGTTCTCGTCTACCTTTGTGAACATGAACAGGTTGACAGGCTGAATGATTGGCCTTTGCGCTGAAAGCGCATGGTTGATGTTGTCGTAGCAGTTTGGGTGTCCGCTGCCGTTCTGATAAAAGAAATCGTACATCTCCGGGCGGCAGCAGGGAAACAGCAGATCATGTTCCCCCACTTCGTCATAAACGACTTTGAACATGGGGCGGTAGAGATTTGTGTAGATATAATCGCCCACATGAAGTTTTAACGATTCGTTGCAGTCAACCGTAACGGACGACGATAGAAATTCGTGAGGATTTCCGGCGCACTCTGCAAAAAAATCCGCTACCTGCCCGCCCTCCACATCTATGACAGAAATTGTCTGCCCCTCTGCCATGTCCATACTTGCTCCGCTGCAGGCAGGAATAAAATATTCCTTCATTCCTCCAAATCCTTTCGCATGATATAGTCGTTTTGCTCGTCATCGCCCATCACGAACGAATGTGTCCCGATCTGGTAAAAGCCATTCCGCCTGTAAAAGCGGATCGCCTTTTCGTTTTTCTCCCAGACACCGAGCCAGACATATTTTTTCTTCCGCTGTATGGCAAGGTTGATTGCCTTATCCATCAGGTAACGCCCTAAGCCCTCGCCTTGAAATTCTCTGGAGACATAAATCCTCTCAATTTCCAATGACCGCTCATCGTGGAGATCTGTTTGTGCCGGGGCTTCATTCAGCTTCAAATATCCGGCCAGCTTTCCGTCCCAGTACAGAAAATAAAAGGCAGCATTTTTATCTGACAGCTCTGCCCGGATTTTCTCTGGTGCAAAGGCTTCGTCTAGATAGGCTGTCATGTTGTCTGGCGTGTTCATATCGGCAAAGGTTTCAAAATATCTCTGCCGGGAAAAGGATTGAAGAATATCCAAATCGTCAATGGTGCATTGTCTAAAAAGCGTAATCACTACGATTCACTCCTCAGGGCAACAATTCATGCTTTCTGCTGTAACTATTTTATTATAACACATGAACTGCGTCCATCAGAAACAGATGTTTATTGACCGTTGAACACGCTTAAATACCTTGCCCTTCCACCTATCTCCACAAAAAACTCCTTGCCTTTTCACATCTCAAGATTGATAGACTGATATTTGTTCAGATTGTTATTTGATTCTTTGGTAATTCTTTCTTTATTATTGCGCGGGATTTTCCCGTGCAGGAATACCGGGATATGGCACGGCGTTCAAAGGCCGCTTACAGCGAGAGAAGAGGCCCGGAATCAACCTTTATCCTGACAGTAAATCGTCCTGTCTGTCCATCGTTTAAGACAAAGAAAACCGCCTGTTCCACAGGCCGATTGGATCGGCCATAGGGGCAGGCGGTTTGAATTGTCTGATTGCTTGCACGCTGCTGATTTGAAATGTCGGCTGAGCAGGCTGACCTGTAAGTAAATCAATGGCCGGTTTATTATATTCCCTTTGCAGGATATTTGCTTTGCAGAGCGGGCCCCGAAATATCCGGGGCCCGCTGCCGGCGCTTTTTATTGCTTTTGCTGGGTATGTCGGGCATAGAATTGCACCAGCCTGTCCAGAAAGCGGGAAATGACCTGGCCGCAGCAGGCGATATTGATCCGCACAAAGCCCTCGGGGGCCCGGTACTCCGTACCATCGTTCACCAAAACGCCGCACTCCTCCGCCAGCAGGCGGCACAGCTCTTTGCCGCCCAGGCCGAAGCAGCGCATGTCCAGCCACATGAGATAGCTGCCCTCCAGCTCGGTGACGCCGATCCCGGGCGCCTTCTGCCGCAAGGTGCCGGTCACTGCCCGGCGGTTGCGGTCCAGATAGGCCAGGATGGCGTCCAGCCAGGCCTCCCCGTGGGTATAGGCCGCCTCACACAGCACATAGCCGAAGAGGTTGGTACCCATGATAAATTTAGTCATCAAGCTGTCCTGAATTTTCTTCCGGAGTCCTTCGTTCGGGACAATAAGGTTGGAGGTGGACACTCCCGCCACGTTAAAGGTCTTACTGGGGGCGGTAAAGACTGCCGTCCGCTCACGGGCGTCGTCCAGAGCGGCCATGGGGGTGTAGCGGTGGCCGTCAAAGGTGATGTCGCCGTGGACTTCATCAGAGAGGATGGTGACGTCGTACCGGACGCACAGGGCGGCCAGCCGCTCCAACTCCTCACGCCGCCACACCCGGCCCACCGGGTTGTGGGGGTTGCACAGCAGGAGGACCTTCGCCCCCGCTTTCATGGCGGCCTCCACGCACTGGTAGTCGATGGCATAGCGCCCCTCCTCCAGGAGCAGGGGGCACTCCACCAGCCTCCGGCCGGAGCCCTCCACAATAATGTAGAAGGGGTTATATACCGGGGTAAAGACTATCACCCCGTCCCCCGGCTGGGTCAGGGCGTCGATGGAAAAGCCCAGGGCGGTCACCACCGCGCAGGAGGGCACCACCCACTGGGGCTGGACCGCCCAGTCGTGCCGCCGCTGGTACCAGCCGGTAACGGCGCTGATATAGCCGGGGCCCATACAGGCGTAGCCGTATACCGGGTGGGCGGCCCGGCGCTCCAGGGCCGCCCGGATCTCCGGCGCCACAGGAAAGTCCATGTCCGCGATGGCTAGGGGAGTCAGGTCGGAACAGCCGTAGCCCCGGCATTGACGATCCCATTTGATGCTGTTGGTGCCGTGCCGGTCCGGGGGCGTGTCCAGAAAGTAGTCGCATGTTTTCTCGCTCATAAATCAAACCTCCTTCCAGACCTGTTGTGCCGCCCGATAGAGGGAACCGCTTTCTCCCTCCCGCCTGACCTCCTCCCGGGAACGAAGGGAGAGGGCGTCGAAAGGGCAGATGCGGACACAGGCGGGCTCCAGCCCCGCCTTGACCCGGTCCACGCAGCCGTCGCACTTGTGCATCTTTCCGTCCGGACCGAACCGGGGGGCGCCAAAGGGACAGGCGGCGGCGCAGCTCCGGCAGCCGATGCAGACGGCGCTGTCGTAAACGGTGAAGCCTGTCTCCAGGTCCTTGGAGAGGCAGCCGCTGGGACAGGCCCGGATACAGGGGGCATCCTTACAGTGCATACAGGCCAGGGAGAGATTGCGGTACCGCACGCCCCCCTCCGCCTGCCCCTCGGAGCAGCGGACGGTGCGGAAGGGCAGGGCGCCCGGCTCCACCTGGAAGTCGTTCTGATCCATACAGGCCACGGCGCAGGCACCGCAGGCCACGCATTTCTCCATATCCAGTTCCAAAATCAAATCCATCAGTCATCCGCCTTTCTGATCTGGCATCGGGTCTGCCGGAAGCCGGGAAAACCGGAGTAGGGATCCAGGTGGTCGGCGGGCAGCAGGTCGTTGGCGTTGGCCTCCCGGTACCCGTGGTACAGATATACGTCGCCGGGGAGGCCGGTATGGGTCAGGTGGGCCCGGACCCGTATGGTCCCGTTGGCGGTGGAGAGCTGGATCAGATCCCCCTCGGCCACCCCGCGGCGCTGGGCGTCCTGGGGGTGGAGATCGGCCGTGGGCTCAGGGCGCAGGCTGCGGACCCAGGGCACCTCGTGGAGCCGGGAGTGGATAGCGTGGGGCAGACGGGCGCCGCAGATGAGGGTCAGGGGGAAGTCCTCCGCAGCAGCTCCGTCGAAGCTACTGCGGTAGGTGGGCAGGGGATCCAAATCGGGCCGCCCCAGGCCCTGGATCAGAGTAGAGCAGAGCTCCAGCTTGCCGGTGGGAGTTTCAAAGCCTTGGGAGCGGAAGGTTCCAGCCTTATAGTCGGGCCGGAGCGGCATCTTGAGAGGCAGGGGGGCCGCCCGCAGCTCCTCCAGGGTGGCAGTGGGCGGCACGAAGGTGGTCTCAATGCCCA